>Ga0073928_10009414_pt1 | contig 11912 bp, 6 predicted proteins | sample PaiPotPPA55metaG_FD_76969 | JGI IMG/M metagenome (GOLD analysis project Ga0073928, IMG submission 76969) | Iron sulfur acid spring bacterial and archeal communities from Banff, Canada, to study Microbial Dark Matter (Phase II) - Paint Pots PPA... ...
CTGGCGTCGCTCGAACAGCACATGCCGGCGGGCGTTGAATGGAACCGTCCGGAAGGCGGCATGTTCGTGTGGGTGAAGCTGCCGAAACACATCGATACAATGAAACTGCTTGAGCAATCCATTGAGCAGCACGTCGCGTTCGTGCCCGGCGGCCCGTTCTTCGCGAATGAAGCGGAGCACAACACGCTGCGGCTGTCGTTCGTCACCGTGCCGCCGGCGAAAATCGACGAAGGTGTCGCCAAGCTCGGCGCGCTGGTCCGCGCGCTGGTCTGATCTCGTTGCAAGGCGGGCGCGCGAGGGCGGAACGACCGCCCCGGTGCGCTCTCGCGTCATCCTTTCCATCTTTAGGGAACACCTCATGGCCCAATTGAACGTCTACGACAAGCTGAAGGAACTCGGCATCGAATTACCTACGGCCGGCGCCCCCGCCGCCGCCTACGTGATGAGCGCGCAAAGCGGCAACACGGTCTATCTGTCCGGTCACATCGCGAAGAAGGACGGCAAGGTGTGGGCGGGCAAACTGGGCGCCACGCTCACCACGGAAGAAGGCCGCGCCGCCGCACGTTCGATCGCCATCGACCTGATCGCAACGCTGCACGCGCATGTAGGCGACCTGAACCGGGTGACGCGGATTGTGAAGGTAATGAGCCTCGTCAACTCCACGTTCGAGTTCACTGAACAGCATCTGGTCACCAATGGCGCGTCTGAGTTGATCGCCGATATTTTCGGTGAGCGCGGCAAACACGCACGCTCGGCATTTGGCGTAGCGCAAATTCCGCTCGGCGCTTGCGTCGAAATCGAATTGATTGCCGAAGTGGCCTGAAATCGCTGCTTTAAACGCTTAAGACGCATAAATAGTTGCAACAAATTTTAGTCTTGTTCTTAATCCCGATGCCGCCTGGCATCGGGATACAAAATACCGCGCCTCGTTGGTTTAAATTCACATTGGCGAAACAGCTGCCGCCCGGCCAGAACCGCTCCAGACAAGCGCTTCAGCCTATCCGTGTATACCTCGATACCTCACTTCACCGCCGCGCTTCCTTAAATGGGTCGCCTTCAGTAATATCTAATCCGGTTGTCATTGGTATTATCTGACTCAGCTGCCATTATGGAAATCAGCCTCACGCGGGGGAGGCTGGATAACCAGCAGCTATCGGTCAACCCCGGTCAACGCCGGACAGAGTTCTAAAAACAGTATTACTAAAACCATCGTAAGCGAAATGCAAGCACGCTTGATATACACGTAGGCTCCTGCCTGCAAAGAGAGCCTGCAAACAAATTCGAACGATGGCCGGATTCACCAGAAAACGGCAATAATGCCCCGCCTCACCGGCATTGGACGCGCTGCAGTAATGCCGACACCCATTTGTGTTGTTCCGGACGCACTATCGGCGCAACCCGTCACAGGGTCCATGGACTGACCAAACCCATGAATCGATCACGGCCCAAAGCGCCACGCGACATGAAACAAGCGGATTTTCCGCGACGGCGCCGCGCATTGTTCGCCATTCCGGCGCTGGGCGGGCTCGTGCTCGTCTTGCTGTGGACGGTAATCTTTGCGCGCCTGTCGGTGGAACGCGACGCCGCGACGCACGCGTCCATGGCGTCGGCGGCCATTCTTTCGTCAGCGCTCGAACAGCACACCATCAAGGCGATTCACCAGGTCGACCAGATCACCCGTTTCGTCAAGTACGAGTTCGAGAAGACACCTGGACAGTTCAATCTGGCGAGCACGGTTGAAAAAGGCGTGGTGCAGAGCGACACCCTCGTGCAGGTCTCGTTGATCGATGAACACGGCATGCTGATCGCGTCCACATCGGGCGCCACGCCGAAACCCGTCGATCTTTCCGATCGCGAACATTTCCGCATTCACGCTCTTTCGAACGACGACCTGCTCTACATCAGCAAGCCTGTCCTCGGCCGCGTCTCACGGCAGTGGACGCTGCAAATCACTCGCCGCCTGAATCATCCCGACGGGTCGTTCGCCGGCGTCGTGGTGGTATCGGAAGACCCCAGCTACTTCACGAGCGACTTCTACAACGTCGCGTCGATCGGACGCGACGGCGTGGTCGCCGTGATTTCGGACAACGGCTCGGTGCTCGCGCGCAGCACCGGCGTAGGCGCAGCCTCGGCGCTTGGCAAACCGGACGGCCACCCGATAAAAACAGCCGAGAGCGGTGGCAACCGGCAAGGAGCGTTCACCGCAAGCGGCGTGTACCCGACCTCGGACCACGCATCCGGCATCTATGTCGATCCAATCGACAACGTCACGCGCATCGTTTCGTATCGGCATATAGACGGTTATCCGCTCGGCGTGCTCGTCGGCCTCTCGCAGGCTGAGGAATTCACCGACTTCAATCACACGCGGCGCGTTTATCTGCTGATGGCGACCTTCATCTCGCTCGCCATGCTCGGCTTCTTCGCGGTGGCGACCGGGTTGATCGGCAAGCTGCTCGGGCGCGAGCGCGAGATGACGCATCTGGTCGAATATGATTTGCTGACCGGCCTGCGCAACCGCTACTCCACGCTGCAAATGCTGCGCCACGACGTGGCGAAGCAGGAGAATGTAGGCCACCTTGCGCTGCTTTTCATCGATCTCGATAACTTCAAGACCGTCAACGACACCCTCGGCCATAACGCCGGCGACATCGTGCTGCAAATGACGGCGTCGCGGCTGGCGGAAACGGTCAGTGACAACGGCATGCTGTCGCGTATTGGCGGCGATGAATTCGTCGTTGTGGTCAAGGGCGTCGACGTCGAGCGGCAAGCGGTCGAACTGGCTGAAGCGGTTTCGCATATGTTCGCAACGCCGTTCGATGTGCGCGGCAGCGCCTTCGTGCTGCACGCGAGCATTGGCATTGCGTTGTATTCGGTTTCGAGCGAAAGCGAAATTGACTTGTTGAAAAAAGCCGATCTGGCAATGTACAGCGCGAAGGACGCGGGCAAGAACTGCTATCAGTTCTATTCGCCGCAGTTGTCACACCGCGCGGATCATTTGATGAAGTGGGAGCAGCAATTACGGGTTGCACTGGCCCAGAATCAATTGTTTCTCGCGTATCAGCCGAAGATCGACCTGACCCGCCGGTGTATCACGGGCTTCGAAGCGCTGGCACGATGGAATCATCCGCAACACGGGCTGATTCCTGCCAATGAGTTCATTCCGGTCGCGGAATCGACGGGGTTGATCGTGCCTATTGGCGACTTCGTGATTCATACAGCTTGCCGGCAATTGGCCATTTGGCAGAGTCAGGGGTATGACGGATTGTCGCTTGCGGTGAATATCTCCGCTGTGCAGTTCTGGCGCGGAGATTTGCTTGAGACGGTTGCGGTCGCCATTCGCGAAAGCGGTATTGCCCCGGGGAAACTCGAACTCGAGATTACTGAAACCGTGATGATGGAGTTTCCGGATATCGTCGCGGAAAAGATTTCAGCCTTGAAGCGGCTGGGTGTCCGGATCGCGCTCGATGATTTCGGCACAGGATACTCGTCGTTGTCGTATCTGAATCGCTTTGCCGTTGATACGCTCAAGGTCGACCGATCATTTATCCAGGCTATTCCACACGATCGCAGCGTCTGCGTGATGGTTTCCGCAATCGTTAATCTCGCGCGGTCGTTGGGGCTAACGGTCGTGGTTGAAGGGACCGAAACCGAGGAACAGATTGCTTGGTTGTCGCGGCTTGGGCCTATTGAGGCCCAGGGATTTCTCTTCTCCCGTGCCGTTCCTGCCGAGGGCGTGCAGGCCCTGCTCGATCGGTTTGGCGTCTGCGGCCTGGGGCTCATGGCCGACGTTGCGGCAATGCCGTTTGGCGAAGCACCTTCCAATGCCATCGATTGAGCGTGCGGTTCGTCGTTGATTCAGCATGTGTACGGCCTGCTGCCAACGTCATGCCGCCCGGCCAAGTGGATCCCCGATTGCGCTTTCGTAGGATCTGACGCCGAGCCACCAATATCGCCTGCATGGGCCATTCAGCAGCGCGCTACATTCCCCTCGACAACACCGCGGCACCCACCGTCACCACGCCCAGCACAATATTGACCAGCACCAGCCTTCTGATGGTGCCCACCGCCCTCGCGCCGTCCGGCCAGTTTTGCGATTGCACTGCGCGGCGGATTTTCGGGAATACACCAAACCGGATATGGCCGAAGATCAGCATCATCACAATGCCAAGACCCGCCATGATGTGTAAAGGCAGCGCCGCGTGAGCCCCGCCGAATTGCGTCAGTAAAAAGCCGCCCGTCAGCAGTATCACCAACACCGATGCCGCCACCCAGTTAAAAAACCGGGCGAATACCGATTCCCATAACGGCAACCTCAATTGCGGCGATAAATCCGCTATTGCCGGTCGAAGACAGAAGTGAGCAAAAATCATTCCGCCAATCCACACCGCCACGCCGAGCAAATGCAGGAACAACGCTACTTCAATCGCTTTATTCATTGATGTTCCTAAATGCAGATGAATCACCGGCTACCGCTGTCGAGCCAGACACTTAGTCGCCCCAGCATTTATCCGCCACTTCGCCCGCCGTCTCCATTTTCAAGTTTTTACAAGGGTCGGGCGTTCGACTCAGCTAAACGGAGCCAGTTCAAGTATTTTCCAGATAAACAAACGCCCCGGGCCGGCTGAGCCAACCCGAGGCGCGTTATGACTCGTCGCGTATCCATCGCTTTTTCGTCGCTTAACAGCCTTCGAACACCGGCCGCAATTCAGTCACCTTGATAGTGGACTCGGGAGCACGACCCTTGCGCGCCCGCTTGCCCACGTGCGTTTCCAGAGCCGCGCCCGCAAGTTTCTCGTCGCGCGCCTTGCCGCCCCGGCCCGTGCCGATCAGCACCAGACCACGTGCGTCGATAGCAAGCGCCTGCCGCAACGTCTCCTTCGGATCGAGCGCGATCAAAATGACGCCGCGGCCGCCGCCCGACAAGGTCTTCATCTCATCGATGTCGAATATCAGCAGGCGCCCGTTGCTCGACAAACACGCAACCTGGGTCGCGCCCGGCAAGACCGGCATGGGCGTGAGCGGCGCCGCGCCTTCGTCAATAGTCATGAACGACTTGCCCGCCTTCACCCGGCTCACCATGTCGCCGAGCTTGGCCATGAAACCAAAGCCGTTACTCGACGCCAGCAGCAACGGCTGCTCAGCCGACGCGGCGAAGTAATGCAGCAAATGCGATCCCGACTCGAGCTCGATCAGCGACGTGACGGGCACGCCGTCACCCCGGCCGCCCGGCAGTATCGCGACAGGCACGGAGTACACACGCCCGTTGCTGCCCCACGCGATCAGCATGTCGGGCGTCCGCGCCTGGAAGGCAGCGTAAATGCCGTCACCCGCCTTGAACTGGAAGCTGGCGGGATCGAGGCCATGCCCCTTCAACGCCCGCACCCAGCCCTTCTGAGACACCACCACCGTCACCGGATCATCAATCACGCGTGCCTCGAACATCGCCCGCTTTTCCGGTTGGATCAGCGTGCGGCGATCGTCGCCATATTGCTTGGCATCGGCTTCGATCTCCTTGATCAGCAGGCGCTTCATGGCCGCGTCGCTGTTCAGCAGCTCTTCGAGCTTTTCCTTCTCGCTGCGCAATTCCTTCAGTTCCTGCTCGATCTTGATTGCTTCGAGCCGCGCCAGTTGGCGCAAACGGATTTCGAGGATGTCGTCGGCCTGACGTTCGCTGAGACTGAACCTGTCCATCAACGCCTGCTTCGGCTCGTCGGCTTCGCGGATGACGCGGATCACTTCATCGATATTCAGGAAGACGATCATCCGCCCTTCAAGAATATGGATCCGGTCGTTCACCTTCCCCAGCCGATGCTGCGTGCGGCGCGTGACGGTCGCGAACCGGAAGCCCACCCATTCGTGCAGGATGTCTCGAATGCTCTTCTGACGCGGCCGGCCGTCGGCACCGATCATCACGAGGTTGATCGATGCATTTGATTCCAGGCTCGTATGAGCGAGCAACGAATTCACGAACTCCGTCTGGTCGATACGGCTCGACTTCGGCTCGAACACAAGCCGCACCGGCGCGTCCCGGCCGGATTCGTCGCGGACCGTGTCGAGCAACGCGAGCAGCGTCTGCTTGGTCTGCAACTGATCGGGACTCAGCGCCTTCTTGCCGAGCTTGATCTTCGGGTTCGTCAGTTCCTCGATTTCCTCGAGCACTCTCTGGCCCGACGTGCTTGGCGGCAACTCGGTGATGACGAGTTGCCACTGACCACGCGCCATCTCTTCGATCTTCCAGCGCGCACGCACCTTCAGGCTGCCGCGTCCGCTTTCATAAGCCGCCGCAATCTCGGCCTGACTCGAAATGATCTGCCCGCCCCCGGGGAAATCCGGACCGGGAATCAGTTCGGCCAGCCGCGCGTGATCGATCTTCGGATCGCGGATCATGGCGACCGCAGCAGCCGCTACTTCACGCAGATTGTGCGAGGGAATCTCGGTCGCCATGCCCACGGCAATACCGGACGCGCCGTTGAGCAACAAGAACGGCAGGCGTGCGGGCAGGAGCTTCGGCTCCTGGAACGAACCGTCGTAGTTCGGCATGAAATCGACGGTGCCCATGTCGATTTCATCCAGCAGCAATTTCGCGATAGGAGTAAGACGCGCTTCCGTGTACCGCATGGCCGCAGCGCCGTCGCCGTCGCGCGAGCCGAAGTTGCCCTGCCCGTCGATCAACGGATAGCGCATTGAAAATGCCTGCGCGAGACGGACGAGCGCGTCGTACGCCGACTGGTCGCCGTGCGGATGGTATTTACCCAGCACGTCGCCCACCACGCGCGCCGATTTCACTGGCTTGGCCGTGTTGGCGAGGCCCATCTCGTTCATCGCGAACAGGATGCGGCGCTGCACGGGCTTCTGGCCGTCGGAAACATCGGGGAGCGCCCGGCCCTTGACCACGCTCACTGCATAGTCGAGATACGCACGCTCGGCGTAATCGCCAAGCGTCAGTTTTTCGCCTTCAGGCGCGGCTTCTTGGTCCGCGAAGAGATCGTCCATCAGATTTCCAGTGTTATGCGTTGACGAAGTTCAGGAGGTGCACGAAAGATCAAATGTCGGCTTCGACTTCGTTGCCCTTCTCCTCGAGCCAGCTGCGCCGCGACGCCGCTTCGCCCTTGCCCATCAGCATCGTCATGCGTGTGACCGTGTCTTCAAAACCGAGATCACCCACTTGAACCGGCAGCAAACGCCGCGTGTCCGGGTTCATCGTGGTGTCCCACAATTGCTCCGCGCTCATTTCGCCCAGGCCCTTGAAGCGGCTGATCGACCATTGGGTTTCCCGAACGCCGTCCTTCCTCAGCTTGTCCAGAATCGCCTCGAGCTCACCTTCATCGAGCGCATAGAGCTTTTGCGCGGGCTTCTTGCCACGCGCGGGGGCATCGACGCGAAACAGCGGCGGCCGCGCGATGCACACATTGCCCTGCTCGATCAGTTGCGGGAAGTGCTTGAAGAACAGCGTAAGCAGCAGGACCTGGATGTGCGAGCCGTCCACGTCCGCGTCCGACAGGATGCAGATCTTGCCGTAACGCAGGTTCGAGAGATCGGCCTTCTGGTCCGGGCTGTCCGGGCTGTGCGGATCCACGCCGATCGCCACCGCGATATCGTGCACTTCATTGTTCGCAAACAGCCGGTCGCGCTCGGTTTCCCACGTGTTCAACACCTTGCCGCGCAACGGCAGGATGGCCTGGAATTCCTTGTCGCGGCCCATCTTCGCCGAGCCACCGGCCGAATCGCCCTCAACGAGGAAGAGTTCGTTGCGCGAGACATCCGTGGATTCGCAGTCGGTCAGTTTGCCGGGCAGCACCGCCACGCCCGAGCTCTTGCGCTTTTCTATCTTCTGCCCGGCGCGCGTGCGCGCCTGGGCCTGCCGGATCACCAGTTCCGCGAGCTTCTTGCCATATTCCACATGCTGGTTCAGCCACAGTTCGAGCGCGGGCCGCGTGAACGACGACACCAGTTTCACGGCGTCGCGGCTATTGAGGCGTTCCTTGATCTGCCCCTGGAACTGCGGATCGAGCACTTTCGCCGACAACACGAACGACACCCGCGCGAAGACGTCTTCCGCCAGCAGCTTCACGCCCTTGGGCTGAAGGTTGTGGAGTTCGACAAAGCTCTTGACCGCCTGGAACAAACCGTCGCGCAAACCGGATTCGTGCGTGCCGCCGGCGGGCGTCGGGATCAGGTTGACGTACGACTCGCGCAACAACGGTCCTTCTTCGCTCCACGCCACGACCCACGTTGCGCCCTCGCCTTCGGCGAAGGTTTCCTCGGTCGACTTTGCATTGCCCGCGAAACGCTCGCCTTCGAACAAGGGGATCAACAGGTCGCTGCCGCCCATGCCTTCGAGCAGGTAACCCCGTAATCCATCCTCGTATTTCCAGCTTTGGCGCTCGCCGGTTTTTTCGTTGATGAGCACGACTTCCACGCCCGGCAGCAACACTGCCTTTGAACGCAAGAGCCGCTGCAACTCCCCAACGGGCAGATTCGGCGAATCGAAATACTTGGGGTTGGCCCAGGCGGTGACACGGGTTCCGGACTTCTTTTCGCCGCGGTTCATTGCGCGGGTTTCGATCGGCTTCACCACATCGCCATTCGCAAAACCGAGTTCCGCGACCTTGCCGTCGCGCCACACGGTCACGTCCAACCGCGTAGACAGCGCGTTTGTCACCGACACGCCCACGCCGTGCAGGCCGCCCGAAAACGTGTACGCGCCGCCGGCTGCCTTGTCGAACTTGCCACCCGCGTGGAGTCGCGTGAACACGATCTCGACGACCGGCACGCCTTCTTCCGGATGCATGCCGAACGGTATGCCGCGTCCATCGTCTTCGACAGACACCGAATGGTCAGCATGCAGCGTGACCGTAATCTGCTTGCCGTAGCCGCCGAGCGCCTCGTCCGAGGCGTTGTCGATGACTTCCTGAATGATGTGCAGCGGATTTTCGGTGCGGGTGTACATGCCGGGCCGTTGCTTGACCGGCTCGAGGCCCTTGAGCACCTTGATCGATGCTTCGCTGTATCCGCTGTTCTTGCCGCTGTCGGCGGTACTCGGTTTTTTCGTGGACATGTCTGGACGTGGGTCCGGCGGTCCGGGCGGCCGCAACTTGATGGCAGCGGCCACGCCGGACAACCGGCGAATGCGTGAACATAGCAGGCCAACCCGGCCAACCGCGCCTGAGCCGGCCGCGCCGGATTGCGCGTGATTAACTCGAAAACGCGACGGCCTCTCGCCTGACTACAGCGTTTCACTACAAGGTGTCACCACGGTGTAACCGCAGAGATCCTTGTCCGCTAGGCCGTGCGCCCGAAAACGCGACGTATTTTACTGTTTCCGATAAATTTTTCGATATGGGGAAGACGCTGGCCCGAAGGCCGGCTTACTTGCGCTTCGCTTCCAGTTCTTCCCAGCGCTCGAGCGCGACCAGCAATTCCTCGTCGATAGCCGCGTGCCGTTCGTTCAGCCGTGTCCCTTCTTTCGGATCTTTCGCGAACACCGACCCGTCTTCGAGCTTGGCCGCAATCGACTTTTGCTCGGCTTCGAGTGCCGCGATCTGCGCAGGCAACGCTTCCAGCTCGCGCACTTCCTTGTACGGCAGTTTGGTCGAGCGCTGCGAATTGCGCCCGCCGCCGCTGTCTTTCGGGCCGTCTTCCTTCTTCGCCTGCTTGGCCGTGTCACGGGCGGCGTCCAGAGCGATTCTCTCCGAACGTTCGCGCTGGATCTGCCAGTCGGTGAAGCCGCCCACGTATTCACGCCACTTGCCGCCGCCTTCGGATGCAAAGACCGAGGTCACCACGTTGTCCAGGAACTGGCGGTCGTGGCTCACCAGCAGCACGGTGCCGTCGTAGTCGGTGAGCAGTTCTTCCAGCAGTTCGAGCGTCTGGATGTCCAGGTCGTTGGTCGGCTCGTCCAGCACCAGCACGTTCGCCGGCCGCGCGAACAGGCGCGCGAGCAACAGCCGGTTACGTTCCCCGCCCGACAGCGAGCGCACAGGCGAACGCGCGCGCTCCGGCGCGAAGAGGAAGTCGCCGACATAGCTCATCACGTGTTTCTTCACGCCGTTCACTTCGACCCATTCGCTGCCTGGGCTGATGGTGTCGGCGAGGGTCTTGTCGAGGTCGAGTTGTGCGCGCATCTGGTCGAAATACGCCACCTGCGTGTTCGTGCCGGTGCGCACGGTGCCTTCGTCGGGGGCGAGTTCGCCCAGGATCATCTTGAGCAGCGTGGTCTTGCCCGCGCCATTCGGACCGATGAACCCGAACTTGTCGCCGCGCATGACGGTGGCCGTGAAGTTGTCGACAATCGTTCGATCGCCGTATTTCTTCGTCACGTCGGTCAGTTCCGACACGATCTTGCCCGAACGCTCGCCCTGGCCCACGTCCAGCTTCACATTGCCTTGTACATTGCGGCGTTCGGCACGCTCGTTGCGCATTTCCACCAGCCGCGCGATACGGCCGACGCTGCGCGTGCGCCGCGCCTCCACGCCCTTGCGAATCCACACTTCTTCCTGCGCCAGCAGCTTGTCGAACTTGGCGGCTTCCACCTGCTCGATTTCGAGTTGCTGCGCCTTGCGCGTCTGGTAAGCGGTGTAGTTGCCCGGGTACGACAGCAGGCGTCCGCGATCCAGATCCACAATCCTCGTTGCGACCTTGTCGAGAAAAGCCCGGTCGTGGGTGATGAAGAGCAAGCCCGTGCGCAACGTCACCAGCATCTCTTCCAGCCAGCGAATGCCGTCGAAGTCGAGGTGGTTGGTCGGTTCGTCCAGAAGCAGCACGTCCGGTTGCACGACCAGCGCACGCGCCAGCGCCACGCGCTTTTTCATGCCGCCCGAGAGCGCGCCCGAACGGATGTCGCCGTCCAGGCCGATCTGCTGCAGCGTGGTCGCTACGCGCGTTTGCCAGTTCCACGCATCGTGCAGGTCGAGCGAGGACTGCAGCGCGTTCATGCTGTGCAGCAACTCGTCGTGCTCCGGACCTTCGGGGGTATCGGCGAGTTTGTGCGCCACGACGTCATATTCGTCGAGCAGCTCGCGTTCATGCGACAGGCCGGACGCGACAACGTCGAACACCGACGCCTCCAGGTCGAACTCGGGCTCCTGCGGCACATACACGGTGGTGAGCTCGTTTTGCCGCGTGATAAGGCCGTCGTCCGGCTTGGTAAGCCCGGCAATGATCTTCAGCAGCGACGACTTGCCGGCGCCGTTACGGCCGATCAGACCGACGCGTTCGCCCGCTTCGAGTGAAAAGTCAGCGTGATCGAGCAACGCAACGTGGCCGAACGCGAGTTGCGCGTTCGAAATTGAATAAAGCGACATGGGAGGCAGCCGGAAAAGTGCAAATACTGGAAGCGGCCATTGTACCGGTCTTGACCGGCGCGCTCGGAGGCCCTATGTCTTCTGGACAAGGCAAGGTGCCCAATTTGAGACGGACAGGAACAAAAAAACGCGGCCGTGCCGCGTTTTTGGGATTCGCGCAAGGATTGGTGCAAGCCTGCGCGATGCTCGTTATTGCACGTGGATCTTGATTGTCTGGCTCATTTCCGGTCCGAATGACTGGTGTGCGCCGTCGCCGAACTGCAGGGTCAGCGTGTGATCGCCCGGGGGCAGCTTCACGTCTGCCTCCGTCTGCGCCTTGCCGAAATGCAGCGATTTATCGTTCATTGGAATCACGAGACCCTTTTGCATCGGGCCTGCGTCGATCAGCACATGGTGGTGGCCTTTCTTCGGATCCAGATCACCGGCCGGCGCGAGCCCCATGCCTTCCAGGCCGAACACCATATGTACCGGGCTTGTGACGGTTGCGCCGTCTTTCGGTTCGATAAAAAACACCCGGGCTTGCTGCGTGTGCACCGCGACTGCCACGAGGAAAACGCTCGACAACACCGCTCCCGACAACAGTTTCTTGAACATCATTTTTTTGCCCCC
>Ga0073928_10009415_pt1 | contig 11910 bp, 16 predicted proteins | sample PaiPotPPA55metaG_FD_76969 | JGI IMG/M metagenome (GOLD analysis project Ga0073928, IMG submission 76969) | Iron sulfur acid spring bacterial and archeal communities from Banff, Canada, to study Microbial Dark Matter (Phase II) - Paint Pots PPA... ...
CGGAATTGCCGAAAGAGTTGAAGCCGGCAAAATCATAGCAAGCCAAATCCTAATAAACCGGGGAACGCCATGAAGACTGCCAATCGACTGGACATCGAAACACTCGTCGCCATCGATACGCACGTTCATATCGAATCCGACGGCGGTCACTCCGTGAACGAGGCTGCGCGCAAATATTTCGGCGCCAAGGGCGATGCTCCCACCGGCCCAGCCCTTGCTGAATATTATCGAGCCCGAAAAATCGCGTGCGTGGTGTTCTCGGTTGACGAGCGACTGACCGGCAGAAAGCAAATTCCGAATGACGAAGTCGCGGCGTTAGCTGCTGCCAACAGCGACATTATGATCGCTTTCGCCAGCGTGGATCCCACTCGCGGCCCCGAAGCGGTCAATGAAGCCCGCCGCTTGATTGCTGCCGGTGGAATCCGCGGATTCAAACTGCACCCGCCCATCCAACAATTCCACGCCAACGATCGCATCGCGTATCCGTTTTACGAAGTCCTCGCCGAAGCGCGCATGCCCGTTATTTTTCATACCGGGCACAGCGGCATCGGCACCGGTATGCCTGGTGGCGGAGGAGTGCGTTTAAAATATGGTAATCCCATGGACATCGACGACGTGGCCGTTGATTTCCCGGACATGCCGATCATCATGGCCCATCCGTCATTTCCCTGGCAGGACGAAGCCATCTCCATTTGTTTGCACAAGCCACAGGTTTATATCGACCTGTCAGGCTGGTCGCCGAAATATTTTTCGCCGACGCTGGTTCAGTACGCCAACACATTACTCAAAGAAAAGGTTCTTTTTGGTTCTGACTTCCCGCTCATCACGCCCGATAGATGGCTGGCCGATTTCGCCAAAATTGAAATCCGCGACGAAGTCCGCCCGCTAATCCTGAAACAAAACGCCATCCGCCTCTTGAAGCTCGGCAAAGCAAGCTAGTCGCACGATGGCATCTCTATCCGCCGGGAGTCTGCTCGTAGTTCGGAGTGATGCAAAAAAAAGTGCACGCGTTCGTGTTCTGTGCGGTCACAGAACGCCGAACTGCCTCGCCCTTCCTGCGCCGCCCAATGCGCAAGTTCGTGCTAAACTCCTAATCAGCTTTAAATAGAGGGCAATCTAGGTTGTCTCAGAAGTCTTAACAGCCGCGGAGAGGTGCTGGAGTGGCCGAACAGGGCTGCCTGCTAAGCAGTTATCCTGGCAAAACCGGGATCGGGGGTTCGAATCCCCCCCTCTCCGCCATAGTTCGTCTTACCTTTAAAAGCGCATATTTTGAGCCTTGCTACTAATTTGCTACTATTCTGGGAGCATTTGCGGAGCTTTTATGCCCATTCCCAGTCTCTACATTCGAGAGAAAAATCCAGATGGAATTTGGCGTTACCGAAGGATCAAAGTGGGCCGTGGTGTCAGAACCGGCGAACTGACTGCTCCCTTTTTCACGCGTCCGCTCGTGGACGGCAAACAAATGTGGAAGACCTTGCTTGCACGGTCCTTCAAAGAAGCGCAGGAAGAAGCTGAGCACTTGACCGACGCGCTGGATGCTCAATCCAGGGGCCTGACCGTCGCGGAAGCCGAAGCGATCAGCAATGCTCATCGCGTCGCGATCACGGCTGCCGTGGATACCTACCTGGAGCAGAAAAGCGGCAAGGCGATAAAAACTGTCGCGCAATATCGTCTGACCCTCAACGAGTTCATGAAGGCCATTAGGCCGAAGGCTCGGTTCCTCGATGAGATCACAGAAAACGTTCTCCGCTCTTACAAGAAGTTCATGGTCGCAGAAGGATACGCCAGCAAGACCATCGACACCCGTTTGAATATCGTGTTCTTCCTGCTTAAGAAGAACGGCATTGCCGCACGGATCCCAAGAGATGAGATGCCGACGGTGGAAGAAGAAGTGGCCGTTCCGTACATGGAAGAAGAACTTAAAAAGCTGTTTGCAGGCATGGACGAGGAAGAAACCTTGCGCTACAAATTCTTTCTGGGGACCGGATGCCGGGACAAGGAAGTTACATTTGCGGCTTGGGGTGACACCGATTTTGATAGGAAGACGTATCACATTCGAAGAAAGGAAGATGTCCATTTCACGCCAAAGTCGCACGAGTCGCGCACCGTTCCGTTGCCCGATTCGCTCATCAGTCTCTTAAAAGTCCGGCGAAGGAAAGCGCCACATGACCGTTGGATTTTTGTGAACGAAGAGGGAAGGCCGGACAATCACTTTCTACGAAAGTTGAAAAGGATCGCTCTTCACGCGGGGTTGAATTGCGGGCAGTGCAGGACCAAGTTGACGGTCGGCAGGTTCGATAAAAAGAAAGTCGTCGAAGTCTCTTGCAAGGACCAGCCCGTCTGCGAGCACATCTACCTGCACCGGCTTCGCAAGACGTGTGCAACCCGCTGGCACGAAGCCGGAGTTCCGATTCGCACCATCCAGGTCTGGCTCGGACACAAGAATCTTGAGACCACGATGATTTATCTGGGGGTTACGGACTCGGACAAGTTGCGCGACAACATCAATGCCGCCTTTGGACCCCTTTATTAGTGCCATTGAAGGTGGATTCGTATCCTTCCAAGGCCACCAATATCCTAACGTCTCCCAAATTCTCTATCAGTTGAAATGCACTGTTCTATGTTGTCCTCCACTTTGCGCCTTCCCAATTTACTAACCCGTGTGATACTTACCTCTCTTAGACTACCCGGAAGCATCATCACCGGGGAGGAGATATGAAACCGAGACTATTTGTTGGATCAGCGAGTGAGAGTCTGGATGTCGCCAGAGCGGTGCACGAAGAGTTGGAGCGGGACGCGGAAGTCACGGTCTGGAATCAAGGTGTTTTCGACCTGACCAGAACGACGCTCGAATCACTTTTGGACGAGCTTGCACGAACCGAATTCTCCGTGTTTGTCTTTACTCCGGACGATATGGCTCGAATTCGGAACGTTGAGTATCGAGTCGTTCGCGACAACGTGGTCTTTGAGTTGGGCATGGCACTTGGGGCTCTGGGGCGAGAACGCAGTTTTATAATCCGACCAGAAGAAAGCAAGCCGACTCATTTTCCTTCTGATCTTCTCGGGGTAAATTTCGCATCGTACGACCCGAACAGAACGGATGGGCGTATCCGCGCAGCAGTTGCACCAGCATGCAATCGTATTCGGCAGGCAATCCAGCGCACTGGGGGTATCCCTCAACGGATACCAAAGCTCTCACTCCGGATCGGTATCTCTGGTTCAATGTGCGTCGGCAAAAAAACCTTAGCTGCCAAGCTCCAGACGGAACTGAACGGTCGTGGTGACGTTGAACAAGTCGTAGTTTACCAGGGTGTCGGGCGAGAAATGATAAGGGCAGGTCGCACGTCGGATGGCGCGACTGCCTTCCCTGACTACCCCGCATATTTCCAGCGACATTTGCAGAACGTAAACGGTCGCCAAATCGGCTGTGTATTACACGTTCGAACCTTATTCGACACAATCGCGTATGCCGAAGTAAATGGCAATTTTAAGGGAGAGTGGATGGCGATGGCGCGCGAAATGGCTCGTTTATATTCAGAGAAATTTGCAGCTTACCTCTATGTGCCAATTGAGGCGCACGTACCCATGATAGAGGACGGCGTAAGGAGCACTGATTTAACGTATCAAAAGAAAATGGACGTTACTCTTCGCCGCGTATTGGGCGAACTCATGCCCTCGTTCGTTGAGATTCGAGGCACCGTGGAACAGCGCGTCTCGGACGCCTTGGCGGAGATAGACCGGGCGAGCGGCAAGGGTATTGCTTGACATGGCGGACAGATTTGCAGGACTGATGCCATCGGAGTATGACTACTGGCGAGAGTCCGCGGAATTCTTTGGCATAGAAAATGCCGTCGTTGCGCCAATGCTTGGGCAGCAGCGTGCCGAACGCGTATTGGATCTTGGATGCGGCACTGGGACGTGGACCAGAAAAGTCGCTGAGATGTTACCCAGGTCTGAAGTTCTTGGGATTGATAGTTCAGAAGATATGGTCGAATACGCGCGTAAAGTGTCGGATTCGAGGATAAGGTATTTGGTTGGAGACTGTTGCAATCTAGTCCTGCCAGGGAGGTTTGATCTAATAGTTTGCGCGATGAGCGCAGACTATATTGGGTTTCAATGTTTGCGGCGAACCATCGTGTCGGCCCTCGCCAAGACGGGGAACGCGTTTTGGTGGGTGCTTGATCCGACTTCATATGAGATACGCCATGGACAGAGGTTGAAGAGGTGGGTGGTAAACGGTCACACCGTACACGCCGCTGCAGCGGTGTTCGACCCGGCGTTAGTTAGTAAAGAGTTTGAGGAGGCTGGTCTGAAGAGCAAGTCGGGCTGGCACGATGTCAGACTCTCCGATGGTAAGCCGAGGCGGCTAATTGTCAGCGCGTTAGATTGGAATCATTTGAAGTAATCCGGCTGATTGTGGACATGAATCAGGAGGACCGGCCCAGCCGTACTTTGGAGGACGTTGGATCTGGACGTTAGAGCGAGCAAAGCTTGAACAACGATTCTCGGAGACGTGAAGCATGAATCTGACTGCGAAGCCATTTCTCGAGTGGATTGCGGGGCACGCGGGCGTCCTCTTGTATGCAGGCACGTTGGTTTTATCCGGACTTGTCTCACTGGTTCTGGCGACAATTCTCGGCGACAAGGTGGCGATCTTTTTTGCTCGGTACTTGGGTGGCTTTACAACTAAGCCACGTCGACAACTATCTGGTGTTTGGTATTCAGTTTTTTGGTTTAGAAACGTTGATGGCAAACTCGAATCAAGGCAGAACCTTGTTTGCATCAAGGCTCTCGGAGACAAGTTTGTCGCGGAGACAGTAGCCGGAGACGACCATGCAATTCGCTTTTATGGGAGTACATCCGCAGATACCTATTCTACCGGACGCTGGGAGCACAAGACTGTGGACAATCTTTATCATGGCTCGTTCCAATTCATGCTCGAACCAGAAGGCGACGGATTGCATGGACGGTGGATTGGTTTCAACAAGAGACAAGGAATCGCTACCGGACCTTGGACACTAGTAAAGTTGGAAAGGAAAACCAACAAGAAGACAATCCTGGGTCTTAAAAACGGATGCTCCGTGAATGGCAAAGTCAAACTCCACTTAGCGCCGACAGGGACCCTGCTGCGCTTGAGTGATTTGATTGAGTTGCAAAAAAAACATGAAACAACCGTCCGCTGGTTTGAAATTGGCACAGACGGACTGATGCCCGGCACCCCGACCGCGTCAGGAGCTTAAGGGTGACAACACTACGTACGGGTGAGTCATGGCATTTATAATTGGGATTTCGGGCGCTACGGGAGTGGGGAAGAGCACTTTATGCTCTGATCTAGCAGAGCGTTTGTCGGAGCTAAAATCACCGAAGATTGAGACCGAGATTCGAGGTCGAGTAGCCCGGTCACTAAAGAGGAGCGGCATACCTAGCGATGGCGACACACGGGAAATTGACTATCCGATGTATTTCGAGAAGCATTTCAAAAATATCGTGGCGCCTACAAGTGCAGACGTCCTTATTTTAGATCGGACGATCGTCGACACACTGTCCTATGCCAAGGTCAACGCGAACCTCTCTCCTCAGTGGATCGGCCTGATCGAGTCTATTACGGGCTATCTGATGACCTTGGTGATCAAATATTTTTTTATACCCATCGAATTCGGAATAGCTGAAGACGGAGTCAGATGCATTGATCCGGAGTATCGAGTTAAAGTTGAACATGCGATCCTTGAAAACCTCCATCGATTTCGTCGGGACTACCAAGTGCTCAAGGGTGCTAGGCCTGAGCGAGTAGACCAAGCAATTCGGATCCTCGCATCTTTGGTACGCAACTCCACATCGAGATAGAGTTTGCCGATTGTAGGAATTCTCAGTCCCGAGCGGCACCCAGAGGTTTCGCATGCCGCGCCGGTAGGACTTGAGTGTCCCGCAACGGGACCTGGATCAGAATCCAAGACGTAAAGACAACCATCACGCTTTAATTGCCGATTCGTGTCAGGTCAAGAGCAGGGTCGGCCCCGGATTTCGCCAAACGAAGAAGGCAACAAGACAAGGACTGGGCGCGTGCGGGTAACCAGAAGGCGCGTAAGGATCACGTGACTGACCTTAAATCGTTGATGGAAATAGAGTTTTCAGCCATGCTTGTTTGTGAGCGCGGCTTTCGCCTCTGCATTCCTGCGCTCCACATACCGATCCAGTTCCAGTCGGTCAACCACGCGCCGTTTACCCAGCACAAAGGACGGAATCGTCTTCTCTCTCAGCAAGGTCTCCACTTGCCAAGTTGTCGCGCTGAGATACTTGGCCGCGTCCTGGATGCGGAGCAGGCGGGGAATAACGAGTGCGGGCAACGACGCTGAGCTCTCCGGAAGAGTGAGTGTGACGGATCCTTGTTTGGATTCTGAAGCCATTGGTATTTGCCGATCTCGCTCCGACTGAATCCCCGCCACTATTGTCCCGGACTGAGTTCCATCCGGTCGGACCGGGGATTTTCGTTTCGTACATCCCTGGAATTCGACTCCGCTAAAGCTTTGTGAACCGTCAAACGCGCATAGTACAGGGGATCGTGCTTATCATCAGCGCGGTAGTCGGCGATACGCTGGATGACGACTTCGGGATCGTCGCCGCGCGCGAGAGCGCGCTTCGCGTAGGCCCGATCGTGCTCCGATTGGCTCTTGTGGCCGGCGGTCGTGCTTCGTCTTTGTGCTTGAACCTCGCCAAAATGCCGGGGTGCCTCCGGCGAGTTTTCCATCGTGAAGTCGCGGAGCGTGTAGATCGAGTCGCTTTCCTGGCGCGCTTGGACGATGAATTCCTCGGGAAGTTTGTGGTTGGCAAATCCCGGCAGGCGCAGTACGCGCGTAGGGTCGGTTGCCGCCAGATCGCCGTCGAACTTATCGGCGAGGTTGTGAAGAAGAGCTTCCGCTTTATCCTGGGTGAACCCGCTTACTTTCCAGACCACCTGGTGCTTGCCCGGAGATGTATCAAGGACAAAGTTCGGTGCGGGAACTCCGGTTGAATTCCGAATCGCTTCGAGTGCTTGGTCACCCTTTTTGTCGAGGTCGAGATAGACGTGGCGGATATCCTTTATATCCCCCTTGGTCCGGCTGAACGCGCCGTCCTTGACCGGATTCATGCCGATGAACACGTCGTTAACCACTGGCGCTCTGACCCGCGAGCCAAGTTTGAAAATCGGGACTTGCGATGCTCTCCGCCTTGGCGATGTTTTGAACCGTGTGGCCGGTGGAGCAATTGCGCACAAGGATCGCGGCATTATTCTCAGGCCCGAACAGCTTGCGGACATACTCCGAAGCGGTGAGAGTTCGCGGCGCGAACTTGCTATCGGTGCTCATGGGTGGTCCTGTTTGGCAAGGAACACAGCGCCATAGTCGAACAAGTCCGCATCCGGGTCGTAACTGTTGACTAGAAGAACTTCGGAAATGTACCGGCGGCCAGGCCGGCGCTCGACATGGATGACGACGTTGAGCGAATCAGCGATGTTAGTCTTGATGGCTCTGAAAGGTAGTCCCACGCCGCTCTGCAAAACACAACTAGTGAAGCGCGCGAGGCCCTGTTGCGCGGAACTTGCATGAATGGTGGATAGCGTTCCCGAATGTCCCGTGTTTACGAGTTGCAGGAGATCGAACGCCTCGCTTCCGCGAACCTCCCCCAAAACGATAGGGTCCGGGCGATGACGGAGAGCTGCTTTCAGGAGATCGCGAATCGCTACTACAGGAAGGCCATTCTGTTCCCGGCGAGCTTCAAACCGAACGAGATTTTGCTTCGGCAATTGAATGTCGGCCGTGTCTTCGATAACGAGCACCCGTTCATCCTGCGGAATGAATTTTCCGAGGATCGAAAGTAGGGTCGACTTTCCAGTGCCAGTTCCGCCGCAAATAAGGATGTTCTTACGCGCGAGCACATAGTCTTCGAAGTGGTTCGCGAGGGCGCGATCGAGAGTGCGTTTGCGAATCAAATCTTCCATCTCGAAGTGGCGGGTGTTGAACTTGCGGATGGTGAGCGTGACGCCGGCGAGACTGCACGGGGGATCACCGCTGCTACGCGGCTGCCATCGGGTAATCTCGAGTCGAGAATTGGCTTTGATTCCGAATCGAGGCTGATTTCGATGTAATCCTCGGCTCGCTGGTGACGATCGAGGATGTCTTTTATCTTGCGGCAAAAGTCACCCCTTACCTCCAAAACAAGACCGCCGATCTTCTTTTCTTTTTCGGCCGCCTTGTACGATAGGATCTGTACCGCAAAAGGAAGCATGCAGCACGAAGTCTTGCCGCTTCCAATCGCGCCCAAGATGGCGATGCCCGTAAACAGACCGCTTTCGGGAATGGTGAGCCAAGTAGGCACCTTCGCGGGCACCAGCTTGCGCGGGTTGTGGACTTCGCCTACGACGAGAAACAGCTCGGTTCTGATGCTCGGACTGGGATATTCCGGAAGACGTTCCGGCGAGATGGCGCGGCGCGCTTTGAGCGTGAAGATATAGACACCGGAAAGCACGGTCGAGCACATGAGATAGGGCGTGGTGAACAGGAGCACGTAGTAGATGTATTTGAAACTCCAGAAAGCTTGCGGAGCGCGCTCAGCAATGACACGAAGGAAGATCTGCTGATCTGGAAAGGGGTGGGTCTGAACAAGGAACGCTCCCCCGGTCATAGCGAGAATGGCCGCGATGAATGCGCGCGATTCGAGTGCTCGGTACATCAGGCCTTTCCTCGCGCTTCGGTGGGTTGAGCCTTGTCGGCGCCGGTCTGGGCCGCGCGATGTGTTTCGCGCCACTTGCGGTAGTCGTGGTCCCTCCAGAGCACTTTCTTCAGGACGGCATTGATGACGTGGTCGGCATTGCTCTCGATAAACCGTGCGTAGTCTTCCAGGAGTTCGTTGACCGGCTCTTCCAGTCTGATTTCCCTGGTTGTGATTTCTGGTGCTTTCTTAACGATCGGCATGGTGTTCCTCCTGTGGCAATGCTGTTTGTTCCGAACTCCCGGTCACTGCGGAAAAAACACCCGGCACGATTCAGCGTGCCGCAGGGCGGGAGCGACCCCACGAACTTTTGGGCGGTTGAAAGCCGAAAAAGTGGGGTCGCTCCCGCCCGTTTTGGTGTTTTTTCCGCAGTGACTTTCGCTTCCCCACGATTTCTATCGCGCGTTCTCAAAACGAATTGCTGACATTCCTGGGTGAAGAACGTGGAGAAGACGAAGCTGAAGTGCGTAGTTCTTACCGTCTTCACGCGTTTCCCTCAGGCTCCTGCTTGGGAGCTGCAATCCGACAAAGCAGTTCGGTGTCGAAATGCACGATGGCGTGGCGATTGCCGCTGCCAAATTCCTGTCGGATATCGGAATCACTGACTCGTCCGACTTTCCATCCACGATAGAGATCTTCGAAGCGCTGCCCGGCAAATCGGGCCTTGGCCTGATTGCGAAAAATCAGATCAGTCTCGGTCAGAGATGTGTACCGCGCGAGGTCCCAGGCTTTTCGGATTTGGAAGTAGCGGAACAGTTCCGCCGATACGTTCGATCCGAGTGGAATCGCAACCAGAGAGTCGAAGAGTTCCCTGGCTTTTTCGAAGTGGGAATCGACTCTCGCCAGGTAAAGAAAACGGAATTCGGACAGTTGCCTCAAGAGTGGGAGATAGACTTCGAGATGGTGCACAAACTCAGTGAGGCTGGCTTCCTGTCCTTGGAGATAGGTGAACGTCACCACAGGCGAAAGAGAAGAGGCGTCACTCGCGAGAAACATCGGAAACTTATCGACGAAGTAGCGAACCGTGGGCTGTGACGCTCTCTGGCCGTGATAGATCTTTGAGGGAAGGAAGTGATTTGGGACTTTCAGCTGACCGCAGAAAAAGCTGACCTTTTCGGGCTCGGTTTCGAGATATTTCCACTGCGGATGGGAGAGGACAAAATCGAGCATCCCGATACGGCGCTGTATGTATTCGATTTCGTGTTGCCGACGATTGCGAATGTTCTCGCGATCGATCTGTCGATAAAGGCGGCGAGAGAATAAGTGATATACCGTTCCGCTCTTTGGAAAGCACTCGGTCCGGGCGTGTTTCTTGGTGTGAAGCTTGTTCCAGAAGGTCGCCGTGCGCTGGCCCCAATGGGTTCCGGTGAACCCGAGGAATTGACGTGCAACAAAGTAGCCGGAATGCGTCGCCACAATGAACAGAAAGCGGGCTTCCGCTTCGGTGTAGCCGAAAGCCTTTAGAGCATCGAGGTGGACGGGATCAATGTTCATAGCGTGAGGATTCGTGCGGTGATTTCGCGTTCGTCGAGAACGCGACGCAGGCGCGATACTTCTTCGGAACGCCCATAGAGTGAGAAACCCGCTGCGGCTTTTTCCGCCATGGCTCGCGGTCTGTAGTCGCGCGTCGACAGTTCCAGGTCCACGTGACGAAGTTCGAGTTCCGGTGTCTCGTATTCGACGCGTAGATCGGGCACGGGAATCTTTCCATGTACCACTTGCAAGGCGTGCCGCTCCGCGATTCTCTGCTTCGCATTGGCATCATCTCTTTCGGGCCCAAGAAGCGCCAGATCGCGATTGAGCTTCTGCTTGAGTTCATAGTCGAGAAGCACGCGAACGGGCCTGCCTCCGCTGCGCTCGATACGGGCAGCCTCTTTCTGATAGAGGCGGTAGAGATCGGTGTCGTGTTTGACTTCGCGGGGTTTCCGCAAGCCGTGATAAATGGGCTGATCATCGGGAAGTTGGTTGGTGTTTTTGAGAAGACGATGCCCGGCTTTGGTAAGGGTCACCACACGCAGGGTCTTCTTCTGCGAGATTTCCATGGTCTTATCGGTAAGGAGAGACTGTTGGGTCAGCCGTCGAACGTCTTTGTCCATCTCCTTGGGATTTCTGCCGTAGGCATACTTCTTGAGGTCCGAGACCGAAATCACACGGAATTTGCCGATTTCCTTCAATGCGTGCATCTCGGATTCGCGGATGAGATAGGCGCGGTCGCGGACGTAATAGGCGCTGCAGTCTGAAATCCCTGGTGCAGCAGAACGTAATAGACCGAGAGGGAGAAGAGGGTATCAGGCTTGCTCGCAAGGTGCGCGATACGATTCTTGATCGCGGTATCAACGATGGGGTTGTCGCAGAGCTTGTACGGGATCGTTTCGTTGTTCCGTTTGAACAGGTATTGGTAAAGGCGGTAGTTTTCGTCGAAGAGCTTCAGCGCCGACTTGAGGCGCTTAGTGAAGCCGTCAATCGATGCGTTGTCGAGGCATTCGTAGTCCACACCGCGCACTTCAAGGATGACGCCCACTTCCCCACTCTTGCTGAGAAACACGTGCGGACCGATGAAGCCGTAGAGACCGATCTGCTCGCTGAGAGAGCCGGTCTCGTTATAGTTTTTAAAGATTCGGCTAAGCCTGAGCATGACCATCCCTTTGAATTCGAATCGGTGAAAACTTCATCGGGTCGTACTGCGCGCGAAGTCTTGCAGCCGTCAGCAGAAATCGCAGAATCTGCGGATCGGTCTGGGTGGCCCAGCGTGCCATGAAGTAGAGGAACAAGAAGATCAGCAACCCTCCAAGCAAGCTGTTGAGCAGGTTAAACGTGGCCGCGCCGAGGCACATGGCGAAAAAGAAGAGTTTTCGCTCGGCCCCGAGAATGGTTAGCGGCCGGGATAGCGTCCGATGGACTCTGTTGATCCGCCTTGTTTCCGTCAAAGTGGTTCTCCTGTAAACGTGCGCGATTCAGCTCCCGGGAAACATCCAAGCCAGGAAATTCACCGCTGCGATAGCCATGCCAACGCCGAAGAGAACGCCAGCCAGCACGCGCTTCGAGCCGCCTTCACCAAACGCGAAAGTGAGACCAGCCACGACGATGGCCACGAGCGAGAGTCCGCGAGCGATGGTGCTGGTGAAAGCCTGCTGCAGCACGCTGACGGCGTTTTCCCAGGGAGAA
>Ga0073928_10009416_pt1 | contig 11910 bp, 11 predicted proteins | sample PaiPotPPA55metaG_FD_76969 | JGI IMG/M metagenome (GOLD analysis project Ga0073928, IMG submission 76969) | Iron sulfur acid spring bacterial and archeal communities from Banff, Canada, to study Microbial Dark Matter (Phase II) - Paint Pots PPA... ...
ATCGGATCCCAGCCGATAATTTCCCAGCCATCGATCTCCGATTCGGCTCCTTTAAGCTTGAACGTGCGCACGAGAAAATTTTTGTCTCCCGCCCAGTTGATCTTCGTTTCGACGGTTTGATCTCCGCCCTGGTCTTGCCAGGTCCCTACCAACCACTCAAGGACCGCGAGTTGAGAGTAGGCGTTTGGTGGCGCTGCCTCCCTTTCGTTCAATTGGAAAATCTCCCAATGATCGCCTTTCCTGACCCTGACAGCCGTGTACCGTGTGCTCTCCGCAGCGCCGTTTGCCTGCGTCACGGTGGCTATTCCTCGAGTTACCTTCACGTCTGGAGTCAGCTGCTTGATCTCTTCAGTCGCGATTGCCAGTTTTGCGCCGGGATTTTGCTGAAAATTATCGGCCAGAAGCCTTTCCATGGCATCCCGTCCTTTAACCTCTGCGCCGTCCTGATCAATGTAGTCAACATCCTCGGAATAGAATCCGGCGAGCGTTTTTGCGTCTCCCTTATTGTAAGCCTCTTCGTATCTTCGAAGGTCGTCACTGGTTGTTTGATCTGCCGGGGACGATTGATTCTTTTGCTCGCTAGCCGGCTCCTTAGCCGATGCGCCCGCGTCAGACGCAACGCCGGCCAAAGTCAGCGAGAACGCCATCAAGATAGTTGTCAGTGGCAATTTTGCTGCTTTCATTGTACTTCCCCCGAAAAAAACGGACACGAGATTCTCGGTTTTCTTTAGTCTTGATTGATGGAATCAGGGGACTCTGTTACCCGAACCCCCCTTTGGGATTTTTCGCTTTGGACTTGCTCCAGCAGGACTTGCCGGGCCCGCAGGCCACCCGGAAGGGACCCATCGAGTTGCATCCCTGCAGTGCTCTATCTTCCGGTGCGACACTGACACTTTGCGGCGAGTTGATTCCGATGTCAATCACTCGATCAAGCTCTGTTTCATTTGGCCGGGCGTCTGGTTCGCGCTAACGAAACGTGGCTTCGCCCCCGTCGATCTCCAAATATGTCGGCGGTGAACCGCTGGAAATCACCATTCCAGTGTCGGCAGCGCAGTTACCGGCGAAGGCGGGACCGGAGGCACTCCGACAAGGGTGCCGGGACTACGCGTATTTGCGAGCGTTAGGAGGTAGTTTTTACTAATGGCTTATTGCGCGTGGATGATTGGATCCACAACCGCGAATCCGGGATGATCGCCTGCCTTCGCGTTCTTTATTTTTACTTTAGAAGGCGTACCTGAGAGCGAAATCGATCTGTACAAAGTTGTTGTTAGCTAAATTTGGGAAGACCTAACCAACTTCGCCGAAGATCCCGATGTGGGGAGTAAAGCGATATTCCAAGCCACCGCCGACGTCGCCCACGGGAACTAATAGGTGAAATCCATGCCCCACCCCAAGCATGCAGTTTACCCCCATTCTCGCCCCCAACATAATAATAATATTGTTCAAAATCCGAAATACTATAGTGCCTGGTGTAATTCACTGTGAGTGGAACTAGAGCGCGCAAACTTTTCTTGCAACTTCTTGTGTTTCGAGGTGTTCACCAGAGTGAGCTGAGGGCGAAGAGTAACAGAAATTAATACAAGCCCCCCATCTGGGCTTATCGAGACGCGGCTAAAGCCTGCACGCGATCGCCTAAGCATGCTGTAGTTGGTCGATAAGTTCTGAGAAGAGCCTTGGTTGGCTAGGCTTCAGCGAAAAAAGAAACTCCACTTGAAACGACAAACCAGAGATAACTATGATAAAACATATTCTGCTTTTAGCTGCGGCCCTCGGCTTTATCGCTCAATCCAGCGTTTTCGCAGCGGATCCCACACCAGCCCCCAGCCCGGCGAAGGGAGCAGTTACGCAGAGCGCATCCCCTACGCCATCCCCAGAGAAGAAGACGCGTCGTCGCACGCGGGTAGAAGCGCGGAGAAAAGGGCGTGAAACCCGTAGAGAAGCGCGAAAAGAACCAAAGGCTTCGCCCACACCGGAAAAGGCTGCGGCTACACCAACTCCAAAGCAATAACTCTCATTTTTTCGCGATCTGTCCGTAAGGCGGACCTAAGCGAGGATAAAACTAGTTCAGCCCGAGTGTTTAAGCCCTCGGGCTGATTCTTTTTTGCTGCCTTGTGCAAGTACGCGTGCCTGGCACTTTCCGATCGCTTCAGCGCGAAGTAAAGGAGGACTCACCGTAAAGGTGGGACTCAGAGAGCGCCTTGGCAGGTGGTGCGCTTTCAGCCAGTCCGAGGCGGAGCACGGTGGCGCTCCGCCAGTCACTTTACTGCTGTTAATTTTTACTTAGAAGGCGTATCTGAGGCCGAAATTGGTCTGGACAAAGTTGTTGTTAGACCCCGAGGGGAAGTCATAACCAACTTCGCCGAAAATCCCAATATTGGGAGTAAAGCGGTATTCGAGTCCGCCGCCGACATGCCCGAGCACTTGGTCGCCACCAGGAAAGTCCTGCTGTAACCTACTGATGCTCCGACCTGTGAAAGTGACCGGTTGGTTGGCCGGAGCACCTTGTGTTCTGCTCACGAAAACGGTTCTCTCAACAAACGTATGGTTGCCGTTCCCAGGGCTACCGACAAAGATGCCACCGAAACCCGCGAAGAAGTACGGTGCTAGATGAAAGTTCGGCCAGTAGGCATCTAACGGCAATCGCAACATGAAGTCTCCCGTAATCACACCCCCCGCCACACTGCCTCCGCCTCCTGAAACAGTTGCAGTTTCCCCGTCGGGAAAAGTAACCACTCTGCTTCGTGGACCGCCACCTCCACTGATATCTAATCCCGCCCCCTGGAACCTGACACCTGCATATTTCCATGGAAACCAATAAGTGAAGTCCATGCCTCCTCCCCAACCGTGCAAGTGGTGACCGCCCGAGCCAACGCCTTCGGCATAGGTCCCGAACGCTCCTATATCGAATTCGTTCGGTCTGAAGAACTCTGGCGGCGGCAATGGAGGTGGAGCAATAACTTCCTTCGAAGATACTACGGGTTCTCCGGCAAAGATGGCAACGGCTTGCGACGCAATCGCCACAACGGCTAAGGCTATTAGTCTTTTCATATTCTTTTTTTACACGGCGTTAATGTCGCGTTAGCGCCATGCTGTAATAAAAATCTAAGTTGTAAAGCTTTTTACGAAGAAACATTGAACGCCATAGGATACCGCACTGTCGATAACCAATTTGCGTAGCTGCTCTATGTAAGGAATCTACTATCCAGGTTTAGTGATACTAACTATATTCTTGTAGTGAAATGCTACAAAATAACCAGTCTCTCTCCTACCTGATATAGTGATGCCGAGCGGCCAATGAGCGCTGTATATTTCTGGGTGGCCGCCTTATTCTTCTTGCGTCGCTCTTCTTCGCAAAGGAATTCGCTATCGAAGTGTAACGCTATTAACTATATAAATGTAGCAAAAGTACCTATACAATAAATCGGGCCTACCGTTGTTTGAATCCGTCGTAGCTTTCGGCCGATCCAGTATCTCCCACTCTCTATAGATTACCCAAGAAAAGCGTTGAACAGTCTCGGCTCTGGCGTCATGAACGTGCGAAAGCGCTAGATGCGCAAGCGATGAAGATTGTTCTGGCGGGCTACACAGACAACCTACCGATCGGAGAAGAGCTTAAGGCGAAGGGCGTTTCGAACAACCTCGACTTGTCTGCCGAACGGGCCGCCGGCATCGCGAACTACCTCACCTCGCATGGCGTCAAGGCGGATCTCATCTCGGCCCGCGCGTTCGGGGAAACCGACCCAGTGGCTTCGAACGACACACCTGAAGGACGGGCGAAGAACCGCCGGGTCGACATCCTGCTGACCGGCGACGGCACATAATCAGTTAGCTCATTCTCTCATCGAGTCGCCCTATCTGGAACGTTCATTACCCCGCCGACACCGGCTCCGAACTCCTTGTAAAGTTCGTCCCCGAACTCGCCCCTTGAACCGAGACTGGCGCACAAGGCAACTTAGCCCATCTTTCCCAACTCGAGGGGTCAGTGACCCGGGAAGGGACTCCCAATGGACATCGTGCTTAAAAGGTCTGCACTACCAGGGCGATCTTTCAGTTCCGGTTTAAACCGGAATTACGAAGCTGCGCTGGAATGGTCCGAGCAAATTGAATTAAGTGCGGATTCGGAGAAAAATAGAGGTCGAGGAAGACCCAAAAGCCAATCTATCAGAAGGGGCAAAAAAAATTGGCATTAACGAGCGAAGAGACCTGCAAATGAGAAAAGTTGTTTTTGAGATGGACTTTCGCGGTTCCGGTTGCCATTCCCAAAATGATGCCGATTTCCTCGTTCGTCTTACCCTTGGCTAACCAATAAAGAACTTCTGTAGCGCGAGCTCCTAACGCTAAGGGACTGCGCTTCTGCAATTCCAGTCGCCGAATCTGTATTAAGGAATCCACTACTCAAGTATAGCGATACTAACTACATTAATGTAGGTTACATAACTACGATACACCGCCGCTGTTTCAACTGGTTTTCCGGTCTTATTCCACTACGATAACGATGTCAAAGAACTCAGCCATAGTTGATATACGATGACGGCGCTCTTGATCGTAAAAAGATCTAGACAGTTCGCGGCTCGGCCCGTATTTCGAAATCAGGCTGTCTTTGGCCGCTATAAAGGCTAAAGAGGATCATGGAGCGCCATTCCACAAACTCTGTCGGACACTCCGAGCCATCCAGTTGGATAACGTTATTTTAACGTCTCGCCTCGGGAAAAGCCCGGAACTTTAGGAAAGAAAGTAAAGAGCGTGACCGATTCTGACTTGTATTCTTCGCGGTTAACCTCTATTAATCAAGACTACGCGGAAGTAACGGGTAATATGGGTAAGTTCTGGTCTACTGCCGTGTTATCCGTGATGCCGGATATCGGCTCAGTTTACCTAAAATCCTATCAATTACCAATGCAACCTACCCGATTTAGTTTTATCGGCTGCGCATTCGCGCTGCTACTCCTAGCGGCGGGCTGCGCCAGCAATCAGCCCGCCGGGACGGCCCAGAGTGAACCGGATATGCTTATCGCTTCGGGCTTCAAGGTCCGTACGCCCAATTCGACACAACAGACGAAGCTACAATCCCTTACTGCCGGTCAAATCTCCCTAATACAGACACGCAACCTAACCCTCTACGTCTATCCGGACTGGCCCAATGGACGGGTGTTAATCGGCGGTCCCGTGCAGTTTCAGGCGTACCAGCAATATCGCCTATCCCGGCAGCTACCCGCTGAAAATCCACCGCAGGTTTACCGTGGTCCATCATCATTCGACTGGCGCAAGTGGTATAGCGAGGGTGGATAGGGCTAGGCTCATAGACTGTCTCCACCCGCTATATCTGCGCGGTGGTGTTCCGAGTCATCTTGGATTCTTGCGAGCCAAGAACGTTATCGCCATGAGTTGGTCCCGGGGCCTGTCGCTCCAGCTTGAGAGGGCCGAGTAACTCGCGTCGTCTGCGGGGAGAATCTCGGAAACTTTGGCGTCGAAAAAAACTGCGAATAGAGTCTACGATTTAACTATAAATCGATAACGTGCCTAGTGTACAATTACCTGATGCAGAACGGCGCCCAAACGACTCCCCAGAAGACGAAACTTACGCGCAAGGAATACGAAGAGGAATTGCTCAAACTTCAGATCAAGCTCTGCAAGCTGCAGGAATGGGTGAGGCACAAAGGGCTGCGCATTATTGTCATCTTCGAGGGCCGCGATGCGGCGGGAAAAGGCGGTGCGATCAAGGCCATTACCGAGCGCGTGAGCCCGCGCGTCTTCCGCGTCGTCGCGCTGCCAGCACCATCGGACCGCGAGAAGTCGCAGAACTATTTGCAGCGCTTCATGCAGCACTTCCCGGCTGCGGGTGAGATTGTAATCTTCGATCGCAGTTGGTATAACCGAGCCGGTGTCGAATACGTAATGGGCTTTTGCTCGAAAGAGGAGCATGAGCGCTTTCTCCGGGTCTGCCCGATTGTGGAGAAATACGTCGTCGATAGTGGCATCCAGCTTATCAAATTCTGGCTGGAGGTCGGCGACGAGGAGCAGAAGCGTCGCTTTGAAGCGCGCATCGAGGACCCGCTGCGGCAGTGGAAGCTTAGCGCGATGGATCTGCCCTCGCGCAGCAAATGGTATGCGTATTCCCGGGCCCGGGATCAGATGCTGGAAGCCACGGATACGGAACACGCACCGTGGCATATTGTACGCTCCGACGATAAGCGTCGCGCGCGGCTGAACCTCATTGCGCATTTTCTCAGCCTGATTCCCTACGAGGAAGTGCCGCAGGAAAAGGTGGAGTTGCCCAAGCGATCCAAAAAGGAGGCCTATGACGACATCGCCTCGATCGCGAATCGTCGGTTCGTGCCGGAAAAGTATTGAGCAGCGATGCGGCGTCCTGGCTATTTCAGGGCCAGTGTAAGAATTTTAAACTTCAAGGCGTGGTGAGACGCGCGACTAAGCGATCGGCCATCTGCCGGTCGATAACTTCGAACGAACGACTTGCGCGGTCATACACGCACATACTCCCGGACGCGACGTCAAACCACCACCCGTGCAATCGAAGGGTTCCGGCCGATACTTTGTCGCGGACGATCGCGTAAGACATAAGGTGCTCAAGTTGCACCAACACATTGAGTTGCGAGAGTTGGTCGTACGGCTTCAACTTCGCATCGAGTGCGCCCTCGTGCTCCAGCCGGAACACCGCCGCGTGCGCGTGGTGAAGCCACTTGATAAGGTTTGGGGTCTCGGGCCCTGGTTTGTCCGCCATTACAGCTTTCATCGCCCCGCACTCGGAGTGTCCGCAAACGACAATATTCGCAACCCTCAGAACAAGCGCCGAGTACTCGATCGCGCCTGCCTCTGAGAGGTCACCAATCGAAATCCCATCGGCGGTCGCAGGTGGTATCAGATTGCCAACGTTCCGCACCGTGAAGAGATCGCCCGGGTGAGTCGAGGCCAATAAGTCCGGCACCACGCGGCTGTCTGAACAGGTCACAAACAGGGCATCAGGCGTCTGGCTGAGTGCGAGCTCCTTGAAGCGCTGTGCATATTGCGGCAACATCCGCTCTCGAAAATCGACAATGCCTGCGATGAGTTTCTGCACAGCCAATACTCTTTTCGGTTCAATTCTTGCTTCAGAGCCGGAGGCTATTGTGTTGGCATATTCCTCCCCCTCGGGCGGGCCTCCAGCCGCTCGGCAGCGGCTTGAGCATTTCGTCGGACGACTTCGATTCCGTCGGCGAACTTTACCTCGAGGATGATTTTTGGCAACTTAGAGCAGATTTCCACAAAAAGCGGCGCCTGAGAAGTGTAATCCTGTTCAAGAGTGGCGTTCTATCAGGCGCGTTCCTCATGACAAAACGTCGGCACCTTCGAGCAAAAACCGCGATGGAGAGTGTTCCAACTTTATGCCTTTATAAAAACTATCTACATTAGTGTTATGAGTGCGCGTCCTGTCGCCTTGGACTTATCCAGGTAAGCGATTCCGACCAGGTGCTTGTCGATCCGCGCAGCAGCATGAATTAGCGCGCGCGATTTTCCGTGAAGCGCCTGCGATTCCCCACCCACTCGTTTGGTTCAAGTTCCTGAAAGGTGATCAAGCCGGTTTTGAGTCGTGAGAGGGTCGGCTCTTGCGGGCTGGGCAAGAAGGGAGGAAGTAACGACCAAGGAGAGGCTAAGCCGGTTTTTCATGGGATTTCCGGCTTTGGGATCTGGAACTGGTTGCTTAAGCTTGCTTGTGCCAGATTTGGCGGGCAGAGATTGTGTGTGGTTCTGCGTTGAGCTCTAGGGTGAAAGCAACCACCAAGGTTTTGCCTTCGTTTATCAGGTATCTTTTGACGATCAGTTGGCCCTCTTTTCCCTGTTTGGTTTTGATCTGATGAGTCGCGACGAGCTGCTCGTGGTCCTTGGACCAGGCGGTTCTGATCTTGAGGGTAGTCGCTCCCAAGTTTTAGGTTGCTTGGCTCGGTGCGTCCGTCGAGGTATAGGATTTCATCTAAGGCGAAACCGGGGCCGCGGGTACCGACCGTCAGAACGTGTTCGGTTTGGTGGAAGGTGGCTTTAAGCCTGGCCGAGGCGGCGTATTTTCGTTCGAGGAGACTGGCTCCGATTTGCTTCAGCAGGGGTTCGAGTGAAGTCGATGCTTCAAGGTCCAGCCTCCAGGTGCCGCTGAAATTCGGTTTGTCCGGCTGATCCGGCTTGGGTGCGGCGGAGTCTGGGGCAGGCTGAACACACCGAGGCACACCAGGGCGGCGAGCCAGCGGAGCAGGAGGTACCTCATCAGAGTGGAAGGCTCATTTTAATCTGATGCGCTCGGAAAAGTAAATGCGGGATTTATCCGGGGCGGGGTTCTTTTTTTAGGGAAGTCTGGTTTGAGCCGGAAGGTCACTCCTCCCCTTTGGCCGAAGCTACGTCGCTATCGGTGACGAAATAGCGACCAGCGAGTCGACGAAGTTTTCTGATGACATCTTTTTGGCCACCTTACGGCTGCTTGAAAGAAGACTCTAAAAGTCGACTCCACTTTTCACACAACGCACAGCGCCACATCGCAGTCCTTAGCGTCTCCGATCATCGTAGATCAATTGTCGCACCGGAAACGCCCACTTGAGCGAACGTTTCCGGCGTGTTGACGCTTTGCGATCGGGGTCGCACCCGGTCTGTATCAAATCACCGCGGCGAAGCGACAAAGGCCAAGAAAGGCCCTGCGGCGCGTTTGATAGGGAAAACGATATATGACCAGCGGAAGTACACGTGCCCAGCGTGCGGGCTGAACGCCTGCAAAAGCCAAAAGCCTCTCTGATCTGTGCAGAGTGCCAGCAGCCGATGGAGGCTGAAAACTGACCTCTGGCGTGATAGGTTCCCATATGAAAGCCCTGTTCGCGTTCCTCGGCCTATTCGCCTTAGGAGGCTGCGAAGTCACTCCGCCCGCGTCCCGTACTAGTTACCCGATCGATACCGATCAACCGGTCTACACAGGTCCACAAGAGTATAGGCCAGAGTCTTACCCAGATCCCGAGCATCCATATTCGCAATCTCAAAACCAGATGCCGGGGCTGCAACCGGTACCACCGCCTTCTAACTGAGTCAGGCGAATCGTCGTCAACCGTAGGAACGCCGCTTCCGCCACGTCCATAGGACATGGAGAGTCGAGCCATTCTTCATTGGCAGGATTTGATCGACCTCCCCGGTTCGGGCTGATACGCTCCGCCTTATGTCCCTCCGATTGTTCCTGCTGCTTCTTGCTGGCGTCCTGGGGTGCGCCGTCCAGGCTCAAACCCCGACCCCGCGTGCCAGTCCTGAGGATGAGACGATTCGTGAATACTTAATGGGGCACGAGATTGCCACCCTTAAGGTCGACATTCTCGCATTGCGCAAGGACGTTGAGGCACAAAAAGTCCTTACAGATGATCTCCGCGAGAAGGTTAAGACACTGCAATTTGACTTGGATACTTTAGAGTTGGCCATAGCGGGCCTTCAATCGCAGATCGATAGCTTGAAGAAGCCACAAGAGTCCAAATGACATTTCAGGTCCCGCAGTTCCCGGTACCTCGGCGGCGATCGATGAGCAAGGAATCACGTCGACGCGAGTATTTCTCGGATGTGAAGCGCATCCTGACCGCGTTGCGTCGAGAGGGTAAGGAAGGGCTGACCTCCAATGCTATTCGGGTGCAAGCTCTGGCGGCTCACAAGAATTACCCGTGCGGCCCCCGCAATGGTGAGCAGTGAGAGATGACAAAACTGTCATCCGTAGTTCACGGTCGTTTAATATGTTTTCGATAGGATTCCTTTTGCCAACGAGGGGCAACGATGGAATCAGAGTCGGACATAATTGCGAAGCGACGAGCGTGGGAAAACCTTTCGGATGCCGAAAGAGAGGAGATCTGTGAGAGACAGGATCGAGATTTCTGGAGGCGGTACGATACCCCACTCGAGAGAATCGGTTTGATTCTTGTGGGAGCTATCGGTGCGGCGATGCTAATAGGTAACCTGCTGATCTTCGGGCTCATCGACGTCTGGCACAAAGCCTGGAAGAGAATCTGGCAGCTCTTGCAGCGTTGAGCTAGGTGCATCCTGGGCCCCATGCTGTCCACACTACCTCGTACTTCTCTTGAAGGCTAAGGCTAACCATGCCCGAGCCCTCGCCAATACGGCAAAAAAAGCCGTGTAAATAATCGTCAGAAACCATATTAAGGCTGATGCTTGGATTAACGGCGGTGCCTGCTGCAAAAAGCATAAGGGTTCCAGTCTTGGGCGATGCATCGTTGGGAAACCACCGCCAATCGTCGCCTTTGGCGCTCCTGAGCGCTAGAGGTGGCACGCCCTTCATGTCGACCACTTCCCACTCTTTCTCTGAGTTATCGTCAACTAGGTGTAATCGAAAACTATATTTGTCATCCTTCGCATGCACAGAATACTCAATCGTGGTGACCATATTTTTTATGTCTCCTGTCAAATGGTTGCGTTGACATATCGATGATCAAAACCTTGCTTGTGAGACGGGACAAAAGAATCATCGGTCTCTTCCATTACAAAAGGATTGGCAGGACCGGGTTTCAGGGATAACCCATCTGGGGTACCCGGCTTTGAGCCGAAAAGCGATATGACCAGTCGCCGAACGCAAGGTGGACACAAGGCCGGATTCAGCGAGATATTTCGCTCGCAAGTATTTCGTGCGACTTGCCGATGAGCAGACGCTGATCTCCGCTCTACCTTGTGTACATTTTTTACTAGGTGTACCCCTGGCTCCGGACTCCAGACTTTTTTTTAGCACCGTCCTTTTTTTAGCACCGTCCTTGGGCGTTGGTTAGTGAGTGCAGGCAACGGCTTTTTGGAACTATCTTTGGACCTTTTTCCAAACGGCTGCAGTCAAGCCGGTTATCGAGGCGGCGCGGCGCAATCGAAAGGGCACAATTTTCGCGACAGCGAGTCCTGATATACCGGGGCCGCGGAGGCTACAGGCGGTCGCGTTGGGACAGAAGGCTCGCGAGCGGATCCGGACAATCATTGCGGAAGAGGTGAAACTGGCCAAATAAGGTCGGAATGAACCGCGACTTCAAACAATAATTTGAGCAGGGACTCGGCGTCGAGTTAATGGCTGGCGAGGAGCAGGTCTTTTGGGAGGCCATAAACCCCAGTTCGACCCCGGGGCAGGTTCAGCGGGCCAGTGAGAGGTTGTGGGACTTGTTGCAGTCTCGTGGCGTAAAAGTTCGCGATGACTGAAGAAAAAGTGCGGGCAACGTCATCTCACGCGAGGGGTCGAAACAATTCTATTAAGTGTTTGGAGTGGTCTAGATAGATCACTTGACAGGATTGACAATGCCGCGCAAGAAAACACCACTGGCTTTATGAACGTCGCGAACGCCTCTTCCATAAACAAGCAGGGCAACATTGCAGGCTTGGGTAATTACTTTAATGGTACAAAAACAATCCAGGCAGGGTTTTTACTTAAACAAATCGATAACGACAAGCGGTAACGATTGTTGATTCTTGGACACTGCGAACGCGGTTGGCGAATACGACGCACCACGGGAGCCGCGATTAACGGCAACATCATCACGGGGCTGAACTGCCCCAGCGGGCTCGACGTCGCCTCCGTGCCCGAGCGTTCGACGTGGGCGATGATTGCAGTGGGAATAGAAGCCGCGTACTCCCTCACGGCTTTCCCTGAGAACTCATTATGAATGGCCCGGCAAGATTGACCGCTTGGGCTAATCCACCGCGCCCTTTGATGGCACCTTTGACCGTATCGAATTTTGGCCCTTTACCGTCGCGTAGCTGTACCAGCCACTCACGCTGAACCTCGGCTAAGGCCTCAGGAGCGTTGCCGGTCTTGTGTGCAGCTTCGTAAAAGTCGCTCATGATCTGCACGGTAACCTCATCGCTGATCGGCCAGAGCGTCATTAAGAGGTTCTGCGCGCCAGCCTGGATAAAGCCTCTTCG
>Ga0073928_10009417_pt1 | contig 11910 bp, 9 predicted proteins | sample PaiPotPPA55metaG_FD_76969 | JGI IMG/M metagenome (GOLD analysis project Ga0073928, IMG submission 76969) | Iron sulfur acid spring bacterial and archeal communities from Banff, Canada, to study Microbial Dark Matter (Phase II) - Paint Pots PPA... ...
CCGATCGTGTTGATATTGCTCGGCCTCGGGAAGATGTGGGACGCCTACCGCGCGCACCAGAACCCCGATTCAAAGGGTGCAGACTCTTCGGGAACTGTAGTCGCGCTACTTGTCTTCCTCTTGATAATTGGCCTCGCTGTGATGGCGGGCAAAGGCGGATCCGCCTCCACCCTCCACGACACTCAAGCCGTCGACTTGCAAGGCGCCAAATCGGTGAATGCAAATATCGAAATGCCTACGGGAAAACTCCTGCTAACGGGCGGGTCCAGCCGTTTGCTCGACGCGGATTTCAACTATCGTACAGCGGAAGGAAAACCGCGCACCGATTACTCGGTTAATGGCGAAAAAGGCCAGCTCGACATCACTCAAAATGAAAAGCACATTCATCTGGGCGGCAGGCGCAACGACTGGACGCTTCGCTTCAACAATACTGTCCCATTAGATCTGAAGCTTGCGCTGGGAGCCGGCCAGAGCGATCTGAATCTGAACGGCCTGAATGTAACGCATGTCGAAATAAACATCGGCGTCGGGCAAATGAATCTGGATCTCACCGGCGACCGAAAAGAAGATTTACAGGTTGACGTTCAAGGCGGAGTGGGCTCGGCGCGAATTAAGCTGCCCAAGAATGTAGGAGTACGCGTAAACGCCTCCGGCGGCATAGGCAGCGTAAACGCCCACGGAATGCGGCGCGAAGGCGACGCATACGTCAACGAAGTGTACGGCAAGACCCACGCAACGGTTGAAGTGACCGTGCAAGGCGGTGTGGGCGAAATCAGTTTGGTCGAAGAGTAAGGCTCGGGCGAATCTTGCCTTGAAGACCTTCGTTCAGGCGAAGACCGCGGCCTATTTTACTGCGGCGCAGCTTTCTCCATAAAGCTTACCTGATCGCTTTTCATCTTCTTCAAACCTTCCATCGGCAAATAAATCATGTGCCCCGCTTCGTAGGTCGCATACGAAATGTTGTTGCGGTATTTCTGGGGCAAGTCCAAGTGGTCGATGGTGTAGTTCGCTGCGAAATATGGAGTGGCCAAATCATAGTAGCCCTCCATCACTAAAACTTTCAGATACGGATTCTTCACGATGGCTTGCCGCAACGCCGAAGCCGTGTCCGGAAATCCCCGAATCGCCGATCCCCAATCCCATTTGTCGAACCCGGCGTTCGGGGCGAAAGTGTAGTACGGCATGTCGGTTTTATAGCCTAGCTCCGTCCGCAAATAATTATTCAAAACCGAAGTGAACGGAGACTGGGTGGACGAACTTGTCGGGTCGTAGAACTGCGTGTCGAGCAAACCATTCGGATCAGGACCGGTGAAACGCCCATCCAGACGGCCCACGCGGAGTTTCTGATCGATGAGCAGATAATGCGTAAATTTGCCGACGTCAATTCGCAGATTCGCTTGGTAAATTATTTCTTTACTCAGCCCGGTGAAGCGTGACAACTGATCGATCACCTTTTGCCGCTGTTCCGCAGTTAGCGTGTCGCCCTTCGCGAGCGCCGGCGCATATTCTTCGTAAGCCCATTTTTCAGACTCCGCCCGCGCCTTGTTCATATCCTGCGCGAGGTCGGGCGCAAGCCTGTGATGGTATCCGGCGATCGTGGTGAAAGAAGGAACCAGGAAAATAAAAGGCTGGTCGTTAGTTTTGTTGTCTTCCAGGGTCTCAAAGTTCAGCACCATCGAAAGCAGCGTGATCCCGTTGAACGAGATGCCTTGATCTGCCAAATATCCCGCCACGCCTGCCGCGCGAGTGGTTCCATAGCTTTCACCCAGCAAATATAGCGGCGAACTCCATCGTTCGTTCCGCGTGATATACAAGCGAATGAATTCGCTGAAAGCCTCGATATCACCCTTGACTCCCCAGAATTTCTTGAATGTTTCAGCGTCCGCCGCACGGCTGAACCCCGTGCCGATCGCGTCAACCAGCACAAGGTCGGTTTTATCGAGCAGCGTGTACGGATTGTCTTCCGTGCGGTATGGCGCGGGCGGCAGAAAACCTTCAGGCTGCAGCACTACTTTGCGCGGCCCCAGCGCTCCCATATGCAGCCAAATCGAAGACGATCCCGGGCCGCCATTGAATGCAAACGTCAGCGGACGCTTTGCCCCATCTGGCACGTCCAGTCTGTAACCGACAAAAAACATCTCGGCTTCGATCTTGCCGTCTGCGCGTTTGATCGGAAGACGTCCCGCGGTTGCTGTGTATTTGAGCAGCTTGCCATCGACTGTGAATTGATGATGGGTCACTACCGGCGTCACTTCCGCCATATCGAAGTGTTCTTCGTTCTCTTTGTCTCCCGAGCGCTCTTTGGCCGGTTTTTCCTCACTAGGCGCGGCGGGCTCTGGATTCTTTGCGGCGTTTTCCGGAGGATTCTTCTCAGGACTCTTCGCCGCAGCGGGCTGCTCCGATTTTTTCGCAGCGGGCGCCTGATTTTGAGTAGTGTTCGACTGCGCCAATACTGCGGTTGAAAGCAAAAACGAAAACAAGATTGCCGCCATCAAAGAACGCACATCACCCTCCGATCAGAAATTCTGTTTCTATCTGAAAACGCGGACAGTCTATCTCAGTTTTTCTTAGTACCAAAGTGTTGGTGAACCAAAAGCGCTCATCAAACCGTCCATAGACGTTACTGAATGGCGCAGGCTGTCTTGACACCAATGCAGCCGGGCGTTAGCGTCGAAAGGAAGCGTTTGCAACAGCCACGGCGCGAAAATCACGGGAGCAAACTTTGGCGCGGCCTATCGTAACTTTAACCACAGACTACGGCACCAACGATCATTTGGTCGGAGTACTCAAAGGCGTCATTCTAAATATCAATCCCGAAGTGAACATTGTGGACATCACGCACAGCGTCCTGGCCCACGATGTTCTCGACGGCGCGCTGACCATCAGCCAAGCCGCCAAATATTTTCCCGCCAAGACCATTCACGTAGTTGTGGTTGATCCTGGAGTAGGAACTGCTCGGCGGCCGATTCTCGTAGCCGGCGACACGCATTATTTCGTGGCGCCCGACAATGGCGTGCTCTCTGCAATCTATGACAAGTCGGAATCACTCTATGTATGGAACATCACGTCGGAACACTATTTCCGCCAGCCGGTGAGCAACACTTTCCACGGCCGCGACATTTTCGCGCCGGTGGCGGGGTGGCTTTCGAAATCCTGGCAGACAGCGAGCTTTGGAGAGGAGATCACCGATTTTGTTCGCTTTGCTATTCCCAAGCCAAAGGCTTCCGGAAACACGGTGAAAGGAATCGTCTTGCGCACGGATAATTTTGGCAACCTGATTACCAACCTGACAGCGGAGGACGTCCCAGCGCTGGTTGCGCCGGATGCGAAGTTTACGATTCGCGTTGGCAACGCAGCCGTCACGAACCTGGTGCCGACTTTCGCGAAAGGCACCGCCGCTGAGCCATTCGCGATTATCGGATCGAGCGGCTACATCGAAATTTGCGTGAACAAGGGCAGCGCGGCCCGGACAATCGGCGCAGGCCGCGGCGCCGAAGTCACCGTCGAATTAGCCTAGGCTTAACAAAAATGCGGCGGCGCGGAATTTCAACCCCCTAGTAAATCCCTCAGCGGGCCAGTGTTGTAACGATTAAATATGCACGCATGCGCGGATCCATCCAATCGCGCAGTGCATCTCCCAGAAGATTGAATGCGAGGACGGCGGTCATCACCGCGAGCGCCGGGAAAATTACCAAATGCGGCGCATCGAACAAGTGGCCTCGCGCGTCGTTCAGCATGGCGCCCCAACTCGAATTCGGGGCCAAAACTCCTACACCCAGGAAACTTAATGTGGACTCGGCCAGGATCGCTCCAGCCATGGCGATGGTTGCTTGCACTAGAATGGGCTGCAAAATATTTGGCAACAAATGGCGCACTAGGATTCGAGCGTCTGAAGCGCCCACCGAGCGCGCCGCGAGCACATACTCCATTTCCTTAGCCTGCAGAATCTGCGCGCGAGCCAGACGTGCGTACCCCGCCCAGCCGGTGATCACCAGCGCCAGAATTACTTTTCCCAGACCTGGGCCCAAGAACGCTGCGAACGCAATCGCCAAAAGAATTCCGGGAAAAGAAAGAAAAGCGTTGATCAAAACGATGTTCACAAAACGGTCGAACCATCCACCGAAATATCCTGCCAGCGCCCCAATCGCGAGCCCTGCAATTCCAGCGCCGAGCACGACGCTTACACTCACGATCATCGAAACTCGTGTCCCATAAATAATTCGCGAAAGAATGTCGCGGCCGAGTTCATCCGTACCCATCCAATGCGCCACGCTAGGTGCGCCCAGTCTCGAAGGAAGATTTTGCGCCGTAGGATCAGCGGGAGCGATCCAAGGCGCTGCCAGCGCGATGATTACCAGAAATAAAGTGAGCGCGAGCCCCACGCGTCCCGGACCGCTTTGACGAAGGAATTCGCGCAACCCGCTCATTCGAATCGCACCCGCGGATCAACAAACGCGTAGACCAAATCAGTCAACAGATTCACAAGAACGTAGGACACCGCGATCATCAAAATACAACCCTGCAAAAGAGGATAGTCCCGCGCGCTTATCGCCTGAACAGCAAGTCGACCGATACCAGGCCAGGAAAAAATTGATTCAGTAACAATAGTGCCCGCGAGCAACGTGCCGAATTGCAATCCGAGAATTGTAATGATCGGAATCAGCGCGTTGCGGAAAGCATGGCGAAACAAAACGGCGGATTCAGAAAGCCCTTTTGCGCGCGCCGTGCGAACGTAGTCGCTTGAAAGCTCTTCGATCACAGACGTGCGCACCATGCGCGTCAGGATAGCCGCAAGCGCCGCGCCCAGCGTTATCGCCGGTAGAATTAGATGCAGAGGGCCGCCTCGTCCCGAAACCGGCAGCCAGCCAAGCATCACGGAGAGCACCAGAATTAGCACAGGGCCAAGCGCGAAATTTGGCACCGAGAGACCGAACAAAGTGAGAACGCCAATGGCGTGATCTGTTGATGTTCCGCGGCGCTGCGCAGCCATCAGTCCCGCGGGTATTCCGATTCCAGCACACACTAGCAGCGCCACAAATGCCAGTTCCAGCGTCGCGGGGTAATGCGAAATCACAACCTGCAGCACCGGCTGCTGAAATCTAAACGACTCTCCCAGATTGCCGTGAACGACGCCTGCTAAATAACGCCCGTACTGCACGGGAATAGGCAGGTCTAGTCCCAGCGTGTGGCGAAGCTGCTGCAAGTCGTCCGCGCGCGCGCCCTCACCCAACATTTGCGCCACAGGATCGCCCGGCACGATGTGCGCCAGCATAAAAACCATGGTGACGATCAACCAAAGCGCGGGTAGAGCGAGCAGAAGACGAAAGGATATGTAGCGGATCATTTCGCGCGCCGCGCTTTCGCGGCAACTTTTTTCTGCGTAGCCGGATCCGAATTTTCTTCGTTAGCACCAGCGAACATATTTTTCTGCTCGGCTGTCCGCTCAGCTGGCGATTCAGCAGCAGGTGCAGTCGCAATTGCGGCGGCCGAAGTGGTTGGTGGTACATCAGCGGGTGCTCGCAGTGGCTTAATCTTCACGCGCGAGACGCGCCGATGTTCCATCTCCATCACAGTGAAGCGATAACCATCCGCTTCAAAGCTTTCGCCTCCACGAGGAATAAATCCTAGCCGGTTCAGCACGAAACCCCCAATCGTCTCGTACGAGGGATCGTCCGGCAGAACAATGTTGTGCTGCGTCTCCAACTCGCGAACGTTGATCGCCGCATCAAAAATCATTCCGCCGTCCGGCAAAACCAGCGGATGCTCCACCACATCGAATTCGTCGTGGATCTCGCCGACCATCTGCTCCAGGATGTCTTCCAGCGTCGCCAGGCCCAAAATGCTCCCGAATTCGTTAACCACCATAGCCAAGCCCGTGCGCCGCGAACGAAACTCCACGAGCAGTTCACTAACCGGCTTTGTCTCCGGAACGATCAAAACATCGCGCAGCATATTCCGAAGTTGAAATTCCGGCGTGGGAATATCTTCTTCGGTGCGACGCGCGCGTTCGAGCAAAACCCAAATCATGTCCTTAATGTGAACGAACCCAAGAATGTGGTCGAGCGACCCTTCATACACGGGAATGCGCGACCGCTGCGTGGTCGCAAACATTTTCATCGCGTCTTCCAGGGTTGCGTCGGCGGGAAGCGCGTGCACGTCGGGACGCGGCACCATTACCTCGCGAACCTCAATCTGTCGCAGCTCCATCGCAGCCTGAATAAATTTTACTTCAGGAGCCGGCAATAACCCGCGGTCCTGTGCCTGCTGAATCATCACCTGCAATTCTTCAGTGGAACGCACCAACGTGTGGCTGTGTGGAGAGACCACGCCCAAAGCGCCCACGATTTTTTCAGCGAAGCCGTCAAGCAGATCGATGGCCCAGCGAAACGTGTTCAAAAACCAGTGAAAAGGCCGCGCGATAATCAACGCAACGCGTTCAGCCCGCGCTAAGCTCAAACTCTTGGGCACGAGCTCGCCCAAAACCACCTGTAACACGGTAAGTAACGCGAAGGCGACGGCCAGTGCTACGCCGTTTGCGATCATCGCGGCCCACGGGCGCGGAATCGCCGCGACCAGCGGACTCAGAATTCCAGCGAGCGTGATTTCGCCAAGATATCCGAGCGACAGGCTGGCGAGCGTGATCCCCACTTGAACGCCCGAAACCACGCGGCTTAGATCGCCGAGAAGCAATTCCACAATTTTCGCGCGCGCGTCGCCCTTTTCAACAAGCTGCCGCACCCGCGAAAGCCGCACCGCAACAAGGGAAAACTCCGCCGCAGCGAAAAATGCGTTCACTGCCACTAGAGCGAGCACCGCGAAAAGGTGTAGCGCTATCATGCGCGCGCACCCTCACGTGCACGCGGGCGTCGAAAGCACACTTGATAGAGCGCGACACTCGCGCGTGCGCAAGATAATGGAGGGACGGAGGGGACAGCCATCATCCGGAATTTTACCAATACCGGCGTCTAATTTGGAGAATTCCAAGTAGCGTTGCGCTACTCAGACACACAGACGATTTTCTCTTCTCCAAGAGTTACCTTTGTCGTTGGATCTTCATTCTTCCGTTGCCAAATGGCGTTGCGCCGTTCTCAATCACTGGGCTAAACTTCGCCGCCAGCTTGTGAACAGCAAATCTGAAAAATGAGATGACACGCGCTTATCGCATTTTCCGCAGCGTAATAGCAGGACTTTTCTTGTTCGCTGGAGTCGCCGTGATTGCGGGCTGGTGGCTTGTTCACCGCCCGCTTCCCGCCTTGGACGGAAGCGTCGCTGTAGCTGGTCTCAAGGACGCCGTCATGATCGACCGCGACCACATGGGCCGGCCGTGGATCCGCGCGAAATCAGTGGAAGATTTGGTCACTGCGCAGGGTTACGTGATGGCGCAGGATCGCCTGTGGCAGATGGATTTGCTTCGCCGCGCAGCTGCCGGCGATCTCGCTGAGATTTTTGGCGAAGTCGCACTGGGTTTTGACGAAGAAAACCGTACGCTCGGCATGCGCCAAGCCGCGGAACGCGCCGCCGCAACCTCTCCGCCCGATATTCGCGCACTCCTCGATTCCTACGCGCGCGGCGTAAATCAGTACATCGACCAGCATCGCACCCGCCTGCCCCTGGAATTTACCGCGCTGCGTTACCAGCCTCGCCCGTGGACTCCGGCGGATACCTATCTCATCAGCCTGTATATGTACAAAACGCTTACATCCACGTGGAAGCAAAAACTCAATCGCGCATGGATCGTGCAAAAGGTGGGACCAGACCGCGCGAGCCAAATGTTCTCAAGTTTTTCCCCTCTGGATCACTTCATTGTCGGCGATTTTATTCTCCGTCGTTCAGAGGCATCCACGAAATCACCATACACCACTCCGCTCAATTTTTTGTCTCTCGCGCGGAACGAGACGAACGAATCATCAAACGTACCGCCATCCGATGTTCCACCGTTCGTCGCGCAAGAATGGAACTCCGCTCGCGAAATTCTCGTGCAGTTCGAGGAGGAATCTTCCCAAATCATCGGCAGCAATAATTTTGTGGTGAATGGAACGCACACCGCTTCAGGCAAGCCGCTCCTCGCGAATGACACGCACTTGCAGCTAGGCGTGCCGGCGCTATGGTACGTGATTCATTTGACCGCGCCTGGCTGGAATGTCGCCGGCTACACTTTGCCCGGCACTCCCCTCGTGATAATAGGGCACAACGATCGCATCGCCTGGGGCTTCACCAACAGCAACGCGGACGTACAGGATCTCTATGCTGAAACTTTCGATCCCGAGCACGCCTCACAATATCGCGCCGATGAAAAATGGCTGACCGCCGTCATCCGCACAGAAGTAATTCATGTGCGCGGTAAACCCGACGTCACAATCGCAGTCATCTCCACGCGTCACGGCCCTATCGTATATCGAGACTCGAATGCTCCCGCCGTTCAATATGCTCTTCGCTGGACCGCGCTGGAACCGGGTGGCCTCGATTTCGGTTTCCCTCTTCTCGGACAAACGAAAAACTGGGACGAATTTCTAGCCGCCACGCAGCGCATCGCCGGTCCGGGACAAAATACGATTTACGCAGACGTTGATGGCAACATTGGCTTCACCATTCCCGCACACATTCCAATTCGTGCAAACGGCAATGGTGCGCTTCCTGTTCGAGGCGATACCGACGAATACGAATGGCAGGGTTACATCCCGTTTGAAGAATTGCCGCGCGTCTTGAATCCTCCAAGGGGCATTATCGCGACCGCAAACGCGCATACCGTTGGCCCCAGCTACAAATATTATTTGACCGACCGACAGGCCGGCCCGTATCGAACCGCGCGAATCTACGATTTGCTCGCAGGCCGCACCGGTCTGCTTCCGGCGGACCTTGGCGCCATCCAGAACGATATTCTCAGCCTCCCCAATAAATTTCTCGCTGGCCAACTTGTCGCAGCCGTGAGCAAAACTCAGCCGAAAGATCCTCGCACCCAAAAATTAATCGCCTCACTGAACGGATGGGACGCGCGTGCGACACCTGGCTCGGTCGAAACGTCGTTTGTCGAATTTAGCCGTCACGCGCTATTCCATAATCTCCTCGCACCCTATCTCGGCGAAGAAATTTCAAAGAAATACGAGCTCTGGGAACCGGTCAGCGTTTACAACGACGTTTGGTGGCGCGATAAAGTTTTCCTGGAAAACATTTTGCGCGAACGCCCCGTCGCTTGGCTGCCAATTGGCTTTCGCACCTATGACGATCTGCTCATCGCGAGCGCAGATCAGGCCGTCGCTGAACTCGAAAAGCACACGGGACGATCCGATCCCGCTATCTGGAATTGGGGCCGGCTGCATCCTCTCGATATGGCGCACCCGCTCGGACGCTCCGGCGCGCTCCACTGGCTCTTGAGCATCGGGCCATACGAACAAAGCGGCACACTCGACACCGTCCGCGCGATGGGTGTAGGACACGGACCAGCCATGCGATTCGTTGCCGATCTTTCAAATTTCGATAACTCGCTGATGGAAATTCCCACCGGCGAGAGTGGACAATATTCCAGCCCCTTTTACCGCGACCAATTCCCCGAATGGTTTGCCGGCCGCGGAATAGTTGCCCCGTTCACCGAAGCGGCCGAAGAGGCCTCACGAGCGCATCGTCTGATTCTGCTGCCCGCCGCCGGAAACCAGCCGGACCGCCCGCAGTAGATTCACAAGAACTTGTTGGCTCTCTCAGACGTGCGCTAGAATGCTGCTTGGCGCAATATAAAACGAGGAAGAATGAATCCAGTTCCGAATAAACCAGCACCCGCAGAGCCGCCGCGCAAAGGTGATTTCGAAAAGTCGCTTACGCGCCTGGAAGAAGTCGTAAAACGTATGGAAGGTCCTGATCTCTCGCTTGACGAAGCCATGAAGCTTTTCGAAGAGGGCGTCACGCTTTCGCGCGAGTGTCAGAAGCAACTGGAAGAGGCCGAAGGCCGCGTTGAAATTTTACTTAAGAAGGCGGACGGTAAGATTGTGGCCGAGCCCTTCAATCCGGACAATGGCCCGTCTCACAAGGCATAACTTGCCCCTATTTTTCGATCCGTTTTTTACTGTCGCGGCGGATATCGCATGAGCGCTCCGGATTTTTTCCAACAGGATCACGCCGCAATCGAGGCCGCCCTCGAAAAACTGTTGCCCGCCGAATCCACGCCTCCCGCCTCCATCCATCGTGCGATGCGCTATAGCGTTTTCGCCGGAGGCAAGCGCATTCGCCCCATTCTTTGTTACGAGACCGCGAAGCTTTTCGACTCGGACGCCAGCGCCGCGATTCAGGTCGGCTGCGCGCTCGAATTTATTCACACCTACTCTCTGATCCATGACGATTTGCCGGCTCTCGATAACGATGATCTTCGCCGCGGAAAAGCTACCAATCACAAAGTTTTCGGCGAAGCAATCGCCATTCTTGCAGGCGACGCGCTGCTTACGCTCGCGTTTCAGACGCTCGCAAATTCCGCAATCGAGCCTGCTCGGCGCGTTCGCGTGATATCCGAAATCGCCGCTGCTGCCGGCACTGTAAATGGAATGGTTGGCGGCCAGGTAGCCGATATCGAAGCCGAGAAGAAGCCGACAGATGCCGCAATGCTGGAATATATACACCGATCGAAGACAGCAGCTTTGATTTGCGGCTCGATTGTAGCCGGAGCTCTCGCGGGTGGCGCTGCCGATGAAGACGTCGAACGCTTGCGGCGTTTCGGCGGCCAAATCGGCTGGGCGTTTCAAGTGGTGGACGACATCCTGGACGTTTCGGAATCCTCCGCAGCGTTGGGAAAAACTGCTGGTAAAGACCAAGCACAACAGAAAGCCACCTATCCGGCGCTATACGGACTGGAGAAATCTCGCGCGATCGCCAACGATCTCGAAGCCAAAGCGCTTCGCGAACTCGATGTTTATGGCGTTCGCGCAACGCGCCTTCGCCAGCTCGCTCAGTTCCTGGTCGCACGTCGCAATTAAGTTTTTCCGCCAAAACTCTAAGTATGAAATCCCGCCCGACGCGCGATAAAATGACGAATAACAACCCGCGGACGAAATCCCGGCCTGGAAAATCACGCCTCGACGTTCTAATCGTCGAACGCGGCCTGGCCACCTCGCGCGAAAAGGCCCAAGCGATGCTCCTGGCCGGAAACGTCCTCGTCAACGGACAAAAAGCGGAAAAGCCGGGAACGCAAATCGCGACCGACTCTCAAATTGAAATCATCGGCGAGACTTTGCGTTATGCAAGCCGCGGCGGTGTGAAACTCGAAGGCGCATTGCAAGATTTTGCCGTATCTCCGCAGGGCAAAGTCTGCCTGGACGTCGGAAGCTCCACGGGCGGCTTCACAGATTGCCTGCTGCAAAACGGTGCACTGCGCGTTTATGCCGTGGATGTATCCGCGGATCAACTCGACTACAATCTACGCAAAGATCCGCGAGTAATTGCTATCGAGCGCAACGCGCGATATATGCGAGCCGAAGACCTCGCAGAGAAACCCGCTCTCGTAACCATGGACGTCTCATTCATCTCCGTCACGAAAGTTTTGCCATCGGTTGTGCCGATCACGGCCGCCGGTGCGGACTTTCTAATCCTCGTAAAACCACAATTCGAATTGGAAAAGCGCGAAGTCGGCAAAGGTGGCATCGTCCGCGACCCTCAGTCGCATCAGAAAGCCATCGAACGTGTTACGGCCGCGGCAATTGAGTTGTCCCTCGAAATCCTAGGCGTGCGCCCCAGTCATTTGACCGGCGCCGAAGGCAATCAGGAGTTTTTTCTCCACGCCCGCGCTCGCGGGTAGAGTAGAATTTCCCCCCAATATATGATTCGTGCCGTTGGCATCATTTGTAAACAAGTTAAGGAAATGGTTTCCTCTGTTGTTCCGCCGCTCGCGCAATGGCTGCGCGCTCGAAATATCGATGTGTTTGTGGACTTGGA
>Ga0073928_10009419_pt1 | contig 11903 bp, 12 predicted proteins | sample PaiPotPPA55metaG_FD_76969 | JGI IMG/M metagenome (GOLD analysis project Ga0073928, IMG submission 76969) | Iron sulfur acid spring bacterial and archeal communities from Banff, Canada, to study Microbial Dark Matter (Phase II) - Paint Pots PPA... ...
AGTTTTTGGAAGGTAGGGACATCGCGCTGCGATGTCCCCGCCCGCGCAGTAGCGGGCGGAACGAAACGGGTTAGGCGCGAGATCCACGCGGTCCGTTCCGCCGCTGAACGCGGCGCGGACGGCGCAGCGCGCCGTCTCCACCAAAAAGTGGGATGCGGCCCGAGCAGAAAGCGCCGAGGATTTGCGCTTGTCACTGCCCGAGGCCGGCCATAAAGTGTCGGGCTGGCGCATTTTTACGCGTGACATGATTGAGTTGATTCAGTTTCCGTGGAGCCCTTTCTGCATCGTCCAGCGGCGCATACTTGAGTTTTCCGGTGTTCGGTTCAAAGTAACCAATATTCCCAACGGCGACCGCTCGTTGGTTTGGCGTCTGACCAGGCAGCGTTACTATGGCGTGCCCATCATCCGCGACGGCAAAACGGTGATTTTCGAAGTGAGCGAGGATTCGCAGGTCATTGCCAAGTACCTGGACGGCGAACTGGGACTGGGGCTGTTTCCCTGGAGCCTGGAAGGGGTGCAATCGATCTTGTGGCGATACATCGAGAGCGAAATCGAAGGCGCCGGCTTCAAGCTGAACGATATTTATTGGAAGGAGTTCGACCCGCCTGCCGATCAGGTTTTCTTCGTTCGGCACAAGGAACGCAAGTTTGGCCGCGGCTGCCTCGATCAGTGGCGCGCGCAACAAAAAGAGTTGCTGGCCCAACTCCGCGACCGCCTGGTTCCCTTCGAGGAAATGCTGCTGGCCAGGGATTTTCTCCTCGAAGATCGGCCGCGCTTCGTGGATTTCGATCTTTACGGCATGCTGGCCAATTTTCTTTATTCGGGTCGCTATCGATTGCCCGCCGCCCATACCCGGCTGCGCAAGTGGTATGACCGAATGAGCCGCGTCAAACGCAAATCTTCGCCCCGTGAAAAAGAACTACATTCTTGATACCAACGTTCTGCTGCACGACCCGAACTCGCTGCTTTCCTTCGAGGAACACAACGTCTTGTTGCCCATCGAGGTCATCGAGGAGATCGACCGCTTCAAGCGCGAGTCCACCGAACTCGGCCAGAACGCCCGGTCGGTTTCGAGGATGCTGGACGGCTTCCGGGGCGCGGGCCGCCTGAGCGAGGGCGTCACGCTGCCCAATGGCGGGCGGTTGCGCATTCTATTCCAAAGCCCCGCCGCGAAAAACGGGCACTCGATGTTCAACACCGATTCGGTGGACAATCGGATTCTTTCGCTGGCTTCGGGCGTGAAAAAAACCGAGCCGAAGAGCCAGACCATCCTGGTCAGCAAAGATATCAACCTGCGCATCAAAGCCGACGCCCTGGGCCTGCTGGCCGAGGATTACGAGAACGACCGGGTCTTCATCAAAGATCTCTATACCGGGATGATCGAATTGACCATCAGTTCGGAGAAAATGGCGTCCTTTCGCTCCAATGGCGAATTGGAGTTGAATGGCGGCAAACAATACTTCCCAAACGAATACTGCACGCTCGTCGAAGAGACCAACACCAAGCGGACCGCATTGTCCAAAGTGGACCTTCCGGCGACCAAGCTGGTGCCGATCATCGACTGCCGCGAAGGGGTTTGGGGCATCAAACCGCGCAACCGCGAGCAGCACTTCGGATTCGACGCGTTGCTGGACGACCGCGTCAAGCTGGTGACGCTCATGGGCAAGGCGGGCACGGGGAAGACGCTATTGGCCATGGCGGCCGGGCTGAAGCGGACCGTCGTGGATCGCGAGTTCCGCCGGCTGGTCGTGGCGCGGCCGACCATTTCCATGGGCAAGGAACTGGGCTTTCTGCCGGGGTCGCTCGAAGAAAAGCTGGCGCCGTGGATGCAGCCGATTCACGACGCGCTGGAGATGCTGGGGGACATGAACATGGGCCATGAGCATCGCCGCAGCGGCGACCTGATGCGTTCGGGAAGCATCGTGGTGGAGGCCCTCAGTTACATCCGCGGCCGCAGCATCGCCAATCAGTTCATGATCATCGACGAGGCCCAGAACCTCACGCCTCTCGAAGCCAAGACCATCATCACCCGCGTGGGCCATGGCACCAAAATCGTTTTCACCGGCGATCCTTACCAAATCGACAACCCCTATGTGGATTCTTCCTCGAACGGATTCAACTATATCGTCAGCCGCTTCCGCGGCGAAGCGGTGGCGGCGCACATCGAGTTCCAGAAAGGCGAACGCTCGGAGTTGGCGGAGCTGGCCGCGAACATTCTGTAATTGGCATTAGGAATCCTCTTTCCTAATGTGGCCGTGTGACTGGGTTTCTGAGATTCGCGGGCATCCTGAACGCGGCGGTGTGGCTCGGGGCCGCTGTTTTCTTCGCCCTCAGCATCCAGCCGGCGGTATTTTCGACCGAAATGATGAATTTGCTCGGGCCGAAGAATTATCCTTATTTTTCCGGTTCCATCGCCCTGATGCTCGGAGACCACTTTTTCCACGTGGAAATCGTTTGCGGCATCCTGGCGTTGCTTCACGTGCTGGCTGAACGGCTTTATTCCGGCAAGTCGGTTCAGCAACTTTGGCTCGCACTGTTGATCGCGTCATGGGTCGTTGCGCTCCTCGGAGGATATTGGATTCGCCCCAAATTGAAGGAGCTGCACCCCCGGCGATATGCGGTGAATTTGAGGCCCGAGGAACGCGAAGCGGCTGCAGACTTATTTAATGCTTGGCATAAGGCGGCGCAATTGGGCAATCTAATGGTGGTCGCAGGGGTGGCGGTGTATTTATGGCGCGTGGCCAATCCGCCCGACCCGGCTCGCTTTGTCAGTTCGGCGAAATTCCGACATTGACAAAGTGCCGTTGTCGTCAACCTTAGTAATAGCAGTTTGGGTTGCCCCCCGCGGCGCCCGCCGTATAAGTGTATGATTTCGAATGATCGTCCATCTCCCTATGGCCATAGGCCATATGGGGTTCCAAAACCGCCCGTAAACGAAGATACTCTCAAGACCGACCAAGTACAAATCGAGCGGAAAACCTTTGTCTTCACCTTGAAAGAAAACCCGCGCGGCCGCTTCTTGCGCATCACCGAAGACGTCGGCGGCCGTCGCGACACCATCATCATCCCGGCGCCGGGCCTCGAGGACTTCAAACGGCTTTTGGAGGAAATGGTGAAGGCGTCCAACGAAATTCCGCCCAAGAATCCTTAGTCCATCGGGTTCTGCCGGCGGCTGCGGATTATTTCACGCGAGCCGCTTATCGAGCCTTGGCAGGCTCAGGCATTTGGTTTGCTTCGCTTGCGCATCTTCACGCGCGGGGCGTCACCCCACAATGTTTCCAAGTCGTAACGCTCCCGCACATCGGCCCGCATGACGTGCACGATGACGTCGAAGTAATCCAAAACCACCCACGCGGTTTGCAGGGTGCCATCGATGGCCTTTGGCCGGAGATCGTGGTCGGCGCGCAGTTTATCGATGATTTCGTCCACAATGGCCCGCAAATGGGGCTCGCTCGTCCCCGAAGCAATGATGAAATAGTCCGTGACCGACGACACCTCGCGGACATCCAGAATGACGATGTCTTCCGCCTTTTTATCGTCTGCCAATTGGCGGCAAAGCAGCGCCAGTTTTCTTGAATCCATCCGGTCGAATATTGGCCAAGTCCGTTCAAAGATAAAGCCGATTATTGTGTATGGCCTCGGCCACGGCCGCCGGGGTCAGAAGCTCGATGGACAAGCCGGCTTTGACGCGCGCCCGGATTTGCGAGGATGAAACGCCCAGAGGAAAGCCGGTCAGTGCTCGTCCTCGAAAAGGCGCCGGCAACAGACTGTCCAAACTTCGCGAGGTTCCGACCGACGCTGTGTCCAGGATCCCCGAGTTGGGGGAACTCCCCGCAATTATTGGCCGCGGAATGACGACGAATTCCACCAGTTTTGCCAGGGCTTCCGCCTCCCGCCACTTCGGCAGTTGGGCGACGTGGTCCGCGCCGATGAGATAGAACAGTTGCGCTTGTGGAAAGCGCCGGACGTAATCGCGCACCGTGTCGATGGTGTAGGAAACGCCGCCGCGGTGGATTTCCTGCTCGTCGATTTCGCACCAGTTCCATCCGGCCAGCGCCAGCCGCAACAAACGCAGCCGTTCCTGCGGCGGAGCGGGGAGGCGCTCGGGTTTGAAGGGCGATTGCGCCGCCGGGACGAAAAAGAGCCGCGTCAACTCCAACTCCTCCCGCGCCGCTTGCGCCACCAGCAGATGGCCCAGGTGGACCGGATCAAACGAACCGCCTAATAACGCAAGTTTCATGATTCTAATCGTCGCTCGCGGCCATTAGCAACAGCGCGTGACGCCTTCGAATTGATGTTCTGTCATCTCGGCATAGATTCGTCCATTGCTTTTGCAGGTCTGCCGTTCGTTCTTGGTCTCGAAATGCACGATTGCGTTTTGCTGCGCCCGCTCGACTCGTCCTTCGCCGGACAGTTCTTTGAGAAGCGCCAGCGCCAGCGCCAGCAGCCCGGCCAGATGAACCGGCCGGGCTTGCGCCAGGGCGTAATCCGGCAGCCATACCGGCTCGCTCTCGCGCAACGACGCCAGCTTGCGCCGGGCCAGCAATAGAATCCACTCGCGCAGGCTCAGCAACAGAAGCAATGAAATGAGCGCGAGAAATGTGCCGGCTACAAAGGCATCGAGAATGTTGTTCCGCTCGAGCGTTCTCAACCGTCGCCATTCTTCGATTTCCTTCTGGATCTCCGGATGCTGTTCCGGGGCTGCCAAACCAGCATCCAATTTGCCGTTCGCTTCGAGCAGCTTCCGCTGGGTGCGGTAGCCGTCGGCGGCCGCCAAAAAGCCGATTCTCGGGTCATGGTGAAATATTTTTTGCACGCTCGCCGTCATCGTCACGGCCACCAGCCAAACCAGCGGAATCAGTGTCAGGAACGCCAGCGCGGGCCGGCCGCCTTTGGCCTGGGGCGGGAGTTGCATCTTCAGAATAATGGTCGTTCCCAGGCAAAGCCCGATGGCGGCCAGCATCTGGTTGGCGATGCCGAAGAGCGGCCACAGCGAATTGACGCCGCCAAGCGGATCGCGCACGCCTTGAATCAGGAACCAGCCCCAGGCCCCGACCATCAGGACGCTGGCGAGGACGTTGGCGCCGAGACTCTTCGTTTGGCCCAGCGGTTTCCAGAGACTGCCCAAAAAATCCTGGAGCAGGTAGCGTCCCACGCGCGTGCCGGCATCAATGGTTGTCAGGATGAACAAAGCCTCGAACATGATGGCGAAGTGATACCAGAGGTCCAGCCAGCGGCCGCGGGTGACGCTCGAAAAAATGTTCGCCATGCCCGCCGCCAGCGTGGCGGCGCCTCCCGTCCGGTTGAACAACGTCCTTTCCTTGACCTCGGACGCCAGGTGATCCATCGATTCGGCGCTCACCGAAAAATCCGCGCCCGCGGCATGAATCCGTTGCGTCAGGGCGGCGGCGCGCGCCTGCGAATCGGCGCCGGCGCTCGGGATGTTCATCCCGAAATAATCACCGGGTTCGAGCGTGCAGGCCGCGATGAGCGCGAGAATGGCCACCAGCGATTCGAGGCACATGGCGCCGTAGCCCACGGGCCGCGCGTACGATTCTCGGGTCAGGATTTTTGGCGTCGTGCCGCTGGCGATGAGCGTGTGAAAGCCGGAAATCGCGCCGCAGGCAATCGTAATGAAACAAAACGGAAAAACCTTGCCGGCAATGATGAGGCCGGAACCATCGACAAAGCTGGTGACGGCGGGCAATTTCAGCCGGGGCAACACGAGCAAGATCCCAAACGCCAGCGCGAAGATCGTGCCCAGTTTCATGAAAGTGCTCAGGTAACCGCGCGGCGCCAGCAGCAGCCACACCGGCAGAACGCTCGCCGCCAATCCATAGATGATGACCCCCCAGGCCAATTCGAGACCGGGAAGGCCAAAAACGCGGGCTAGTTGCGGACTCTCGTGGATCAACTTTCCGCCCCAGACCGACAGCAAAAGGCAAACGATCCCAATGGCGGAGGCTTCGATGATTTTGCCGGCGCGAACGAAACGCAAATAACAACCCATGAACAGGGCGATGGGGATCGTCGCGCTGACGGTGAACAAACCCCACGGGCTTTCGGCCAGCGCCTTCACGACCACCAGAGCCAGCACCGCCAGCAAAATGATCAGGATCGCGAGGATTGCGACCAGCGCGATCGCACCCGCCACAGTGTTCAATTCCTCTTTGACCATCTGGCCGAGCGATTTGCCGTCACGCCGCAGGGAAGCGAACAAAACCACGAAGTCCTGCACCGCGCCGCCCAGCGTGACTCCGATCAATATCCATAGCGTCCCCGGCAGGTATCCAAACTGCGCGGCAAGGACCGGCCCCACCAGCGGGCCGGGGCCCGAAATCGCGGCGAAGTGCTGGCCGAAAGCGATCCATTTGTTGGTCCTCACGAAATCCTTGCCATCGTCATGCACTTCGCACGGCGTGGCGCGGCGATCGTTCAGAACGAGGACCTGCGCGGCGATCCACTTGGAATAAAATCGATAGCCGATGGCGTAAGTGCATAGTGCGGCGATCAGAATCCAGGCCGAATTCAGTTCCGCGCCGCGGTGGAAGGCGAGCTTCCCGTAAGCCCATGCTCCGGACAGCGCGAGCAGAAACCAAAATACGTTGACAGCGGCTTTCTTCATGCAGTGCGCGGCTTAGCCTTTCGGCGATTCGACCGGAGTCACCGGCAGCGGCGCTGGTTCCCGGGGCTTGGTGGTGACTTTGCCCAAAATCGTCAGCATGAGCAGGCCGCCGATCAGACCAAAAGGCGCCATGAAATAAAAGTAATACCCCATATTTTTGTCGAGCAGTTTACCGAGGAAATGTCCGGCCAGACTGCCTCCGAAGTATTGGAAAGAATCGATCAGTCCAAGGGCAAAGCCTGCCATGCGCCGCCCGCCGATGTCCATCGGCGCCGCCGATCCGAGAATCGAGTGCGTGGAGTTCGCCGTGAAGGAGATGAGCACAAAAAATAGAATCGCGGTATCGGCGGTATGAAATTGGGCCGCGATCAAAATGACGCCCGTCTCTAAAAAATAGAGCACCGCCGCAACCGGGGCGCGCCGTCCTCCAAAAAAAGCATCGGAGACATAGCCGGAGGTTAGCGAACCGGCCGAAGCCACGAAAGGAATGAGGAACGCCAGCAGCTTGAATTTGCTGGAACTTAAGTCCAACAGATACAGCTCCTGCATGTAGCGCGGGAACCATTGGTCCACAGCCTGCCTCACCGCTCCCGTGCAGGCATAAGCGCAAGCGATGACCCACACCACGGGGTTGGAAACGATAGCGCGAAAGACCTGGTTGAATTCCGCGCGAACACCTTGCCCGCCGGAGGAGTCATCCGAGATCACCCCCGGAAAGCCCGCCTCCTCGGGCGTTTCCTTGACGGCGAGCGCCATGCCGACGGCGACCACCGCGCAAATGATCGAGGGCGCCCAGAACAGCCACCGCCAGTGCAGCGGCGGCACTTGAATGAGTCCGAGAATGGCGAAACCGGCGAGCAAGGCAGGGCCAAGCTGGAATATGCCAAAACGGCCGAGGTTGATCATGAAGCCGAAGATGCCGGAAAATCGGCCGCGTTCGCGATGATTGAACCAGGCGGCGTTGATTTTGACGAACCCCGGCGCGCCAAAGGCCTGCAGGTACCCATCCACGCCGCGAATGGCGACGAACAGTCCGAGCATGCCCGCGAAGGAGGCCACCCCGAAGAGGATGTTCATGACGATCGTGCCCGCCGCTCCGATGAGCATGGCGCGCTTGCCTCCGATCCGGTCAGCCAGGAGGCCATTGATTATCTGACCGCAGGCATAGGCAAAAAGCGCAGTGGTAATGATGGTGCCCATCTGCGCCTTCGAGAAGCCATACTCTACGCTGATCGATTTGTTGGCGATCGAAAGATTGTAACGGCACATGTAGAAACACGTGTAGAGCAAGCCGAGGAATCCCCAATTCAGCCCGCGCCGCGCGCGGAACCCGGGCGGATACGCAATCCGCTCTGAAGAGGTAGAAACGCTCTTGCTCATGTGGGTTTCGCGATTTGCGACTTTGAATGGGAGGGCCGCAGGCCAGGTAAGCTTGATATTCGGGCCGGTTCAAGAATAGGGGCGGGGACGGCTCGCCCCCAGCTTCGGCTTTCATAATTGCAACAAACGGGGACGAGCCGTCCCCGCCCCTGCTTCCGTGCATTCCTGAATCGGCCCCCTTCCACACGCGCGACGCGCTTGAGATGCTTGTAAAGGCCGCGCCTTTCAGCGATAATTCCTCTGTGGAAGCCGAGCCGATAGCCTCGTGGTCGAGCGTCGAAGACTACATTGCTGCCGAGCAGCGCAGCGACGTGCGGCATGAATATGTCGGCGGCGCGGTTTACGCCATGGCCGGGGGCAGCGACGAGCACATCGCCCTTTGCATGAATCTGAGTTTTGCCCTGCGCAACCACCTCCGGGGAAAGCCCTGCCGGGTGCAAATGGCCGAGGGCAAAGTCCGCTTGCGCCTCGCGGGCGAGGACATTTTCTACTATCCCGACGTGATGGCGGCCTGCGACCCGCGCGACACGGACCGCTTCTTCAAGCGGTTCCCCAAAGTCCTGGTCGAGGTCTTGTCCGAGAGCACTGAGACGATTGATCGCCCGGAGAAGTTTCTCAGCTATCGTCAAATCGAAACCCTGGAGGAATACGTCCTGGTGGCGCAGGACAAAATGGAAGTGACCCTCTTTCGCCGCGCCACGCAATGGCAACCGGAAATCATGCGTCAGCCGGAACAAGCTTTGCGCTTGCCGTCGCTTGGCTTCAGCCTGTTGCTCAGGGAAGTTTATGATGGCGTCAAGGTTTGACATCGCGCGGGCTTAATGCTCCCAAAAGCGAAACTGGCGAAGACCTTCTTGCGCCAGGTGAGGATCGATTCCGAGCGAACCCGCAATGCCATTGACCAGGTTCCAAAAAGCGTCGTTCACCGGCTTCACGTTCCACATGACGATGAAAAGGACCCAAAGGACGATATTCGAACTGGCGAGCATCCGATTGCGCAGGTCGACAGGCAGCCACGGAGACAAGGCCCGGAAACCATCCAGCGGCGGGATCGGCAGCAGGTTGAAAATCACGGCGCTAATCTGCAACCAGCAAAGGAAGGCCAGCGCCGGGGCGAAGTTGCCGTCCACGAATCCGAACCAGAAGGGCAGGCACAGCACTTGGACCAAAAGGACGTTCATCGCGGGCCCGGCCAGGGAGACGGCGGTGCGCCATCCATTGGACCGCAGCAAAGTTTCGTTGATGTAAACCGCGCCGCCGGGCAAGCCAATGCCTCCCAGAAAAAGGAATACCAGCGGCATGAGCAGGCTGTAGATCGGATGCGTGTAACGGAGTGGATTCAGCGTGAGATAACCCTTCTCGCGAACCGTATGATCTCCGCCCTTGTAGGCCACCAGCGCGTGCCCGAATTCATGCAGGCACACCGAGAAAATCCAGCCCGCGGTGACTAGCAAAAAGACCTGCATGATATTTTATTTGGCGGTCAAAACCACGTAGTTCCGTTTGCCTTTGCGCAGCAGCAAATATTTGCCGAAGAGCAAATCCGCCGCCGTGACGGCCCGTTGGATGCCAGCTTCGCGCACGTTGTTGATGTACACCCCGCCGCCTTCGATGTCCTTCCGGGCCTGGCCTTTCGACGGACTCAATGCGCCATGCACCAGGAGTTCGACCAGCGGTTTGCCCGCATTCGCAAGCTCGGTCGCCGCGATTTCCTTCGTGGGCACTTCGCCCACGATTTCATGGAAGGTGGTTTCGGAGACGCCCGCCAACTCGCCGCCAAAGAGGATCTCACTGGCGCGCTCGGCTTCGGTCGTCACGTGGGGTCCGTGGATCAAATCGGTCACTGCCTTCGCCAGCGCTTGGTGCGCGGCGCGGGCGCCGGGATTCTCGGTGTGCTGCTTTTCCAGCGCGGTGATTTCCGCCTCGTCCAGAAACGTAAAGTATTTCAAGTAACGGACGACGTCGCGGTCGTCGGTGCGAATCCAGAATTGATAGAATTTGTAAACACTCGTTCGGGCCGGATCCAGCCAGACGGTGCCGGCTTCCGTCTTGCCGAACTTCGTGCCGTCGGCCTTCACCACCAAAGGCAGGGTAAGTCCATAGACCGTGCGACCGAGTTTCTTTCGGGTCAGTTCGATGCCGGCGGTGATGTTGCCCCATTGATCGCTGCCGCCGATTTGCAGCTCGCAATCGTAATCGCGGCACAGCACTTGGAAATCGAAAGCCTGGAGCAGCATGTAGCTAAACTCGGTGTAGCTGATGCCAGCGTCGCGGTCCTCCATTCGGGCTCGCACGCTTTCCTTGGCAACCATGGCATTTACGGAAAAGTGCTTGCCGATGTCGCGCAGGAAATCGAGATAACCGACCGGCGTGGTCCAGGTGGCGTTGTCCAGGAGGAGAGCGGGATTCGCGGGCGCGTCGAAATCGAGCAGGCGGCGGAGTTGCTCTTTGACTTTGGCGATGTTTGCCGAGAGCACTTCGGGCGTGAGCAACTGGCGTTCCTGCGTCTTCCCGCTCGGATCGCCAATCGAGCCGGTCGCGCCGCCCGCCAATGGAATTGGCCGATGGCCGGCCAACTGAAACCGGCGCAGCGCGAGCAAAGGAACGAGGCTCCCGACGTGCAGGCTGTCCGCCGTCGGGTCGAAGCCGGCATAGACCACGAGCGGCCCCTGGCTGATGCGCCGGGCCAGCGCTTCCCGGTCGGTGCAGTCCGCCACCAACCCGCGCCATTGCAGCTCATCCAGAATGTTCATCGCGGCGAAGATAGGGGGCGGCTGGCCAAGTTCCAATTCTCAATTGTTTTCGATGCTGGGTCGCCGCGAAGAGGAATCCGGTCCATCCTGGCCACCAAGTCCTGGGCCGGCCCGGTTTGCGCTCGGGGCAGGAATTTTTTTCAAAGGTTTGACTCGGTTTGACCGGGCTTGATTGTGCCCGGGTTTTCGGGTCGTTGGACCTCACAATTTCGCTTTTCCCGCAGTAACTGGATCCACCCAGCCCGGTGGTCCTCCTTTCTCAAATCGGCAAGTTCCCGCAGCATTTCTCGCAATTGCCGCCATCGCTCCCTTTGCGGGCTCGTGTCCCGCTGCCACTCACGGACTTGCCGCGCCAGCTCCATTGTCAAAACCGAGGCCAGCCGGTCGCTTCTCGTGGGCCTCGCCGTTGCCTTGGCCAAATTCTTCTCCTGCTCGGCCAGGTGCGCCGCCACTTCGTCTCCCTCACGCTCGCGCAGCCATTCTTCGTATCCGCCCTTGCGCCACTTGCTCAGGTTCTGCTTGCTGATGGGCTTCCCGGCAAACTGCTCTTGAAGCACCTGCCGCGTTTCGGGCAGGCCGTTTAACCATTCGAGCAACGACTTGCCCGGTACGCCGTCGTCGAGGCGCACGTTCAATTGTTCCCGTATCGAGCGCGGCAGCCGCGCGATTTTTCCCAATCGTGTCGTATTCATATCATCTTCAATTTCATTTTTTCGAAAAATCCTAACACAGGGGGTGGAACAAAGGCTGTCCAACCGTACAAGTACGGATGCCGGTGAATAACTTGCTTCGACATCTCATTAACACACCTCTTCAGCGGTGTGCCAGCACCTTCAAAAGATGCCTGCAACCGCTTCAGCGGTTTTCAGTGTGGCACGTTCGCTGTTCGGCTGGGAAAAGCCGCTGAAGCGGTTCGAATGGGAGGACCGCCGAGATACCACCCCGCTGAAGCGGTGTGTTAATGAGAACTCTTGCGATGCGTGAAGAATTCTGTCCTCATCCCGCGAAGGTAACTAGCATTTCGGCCCAGCCCCGGTACATCGTGACCCCCCTCCGCCGGCCCCGATCAAGCTGAGCAAGATCAATTGCATTTCCATGAAAACATTGCGATTTCTGCAAACCTGGCAGCGTACGCTTTACAAACA
>Ga0073928_10009420_pt1 | contig 11901 bp, 7 predicted proteins | sample PaiPotPPA55metaG_FD_76969 | JGI IMG/M metagenome (GOLD analysis project Ga0073928, IMG submission 76969) | Iron sulfur acid spring bacterial and archeal communities from Banff, Canada, to study Microbial Dark Matter (Phase II) - Paint Pots PPA... ...
CGGGCCTGTTCGGAAAGCAGCCTTCGCCACTTCGTCCGCGCTTTCTTTCCGCGCTTGGTCATGTCGCAACCTTGCACTGCGACACGATCTTTTACAAGATGGGGTTCGCTTAACGCTCACAAAACATCAAAACATCGGATTCGCCCAACGGAGGTACACGCGGGGTACACGGAAACTGGAAAGGTCTTAGTATAATCCGCGCTGTGCCTGTGTATTCCATGCGAAGCCTACTTATTTCCGAAGCAACAGAGCACGCCCGCGACTACCCCGGAATCGGCGTGAGCGAAGAATACGCGAACACTATCGCATGCTTCTCGTGGGCACTCCGCTCATGCGTCCGGCGTGATGTACTCGAAAATGGTCTGTGCAAGCGTCAGCGCAAAGCGAGCGTCCTGCCGTGTGATTGTTGGCTGAGCATTGGAACTGGGATCGCTAACCTGCTCATGCGGTCCCAGATGTAAGAACCTGTAAGCATTCGTAATCGCATTTGTCGCCTTCTCACGCTTATCTGGGTGAGCGGACGCGAGCAGGGAATCGAAAAAGTCTTTCCCCGCGGACGGAAACCCGAAGCTCTTGGCCAAGCCCTCGAACGCTAGCCGCAGTGTTGTGAGCACTTGCTTGTATTGGGCGCTTGCGTATAACCGTTCAGCCTCCTCAACGCGAATGTAAGAATTGCGGAAGTTCTCTCCAGCGACGTTGCCTGGGAACTTGATCTCGATAATTCTCGTGTGCGCAAGATTCCAGGCCGAGAGAACCCTGTCGATCCAGTGCGACCGAGGCACGGTGAGCTCAAGGAATCCTGAGGATGAGCGCGTTACTTCAAAATTCTGTTTCGCCGGATACCAGAGCGTGCCCGTAAGCATTATCTGAAAATAGGCATCCTTACCTGCCCGCGCTTCCTCGAATCGGTTGATCTGCTGCCGGGCAAAGGAAACAAAGGCCTCTTGTTGACGAAAGAACGGCTCAGGATTCGGCACCAGGGCCAACGGACCGACATCGAAGCTGGCCACCTCGCCGAACGGTTGACATTGCAGTTTTCCAGCGAGTCGGACCAATTGGTATTGCACGTCCTTTTGTTGACCACCAGGAAGGAGTTGCAATTGCAAGGGCAAATACAATGTCGGCTGTCCGGCCATATCGCGCCCTTGGACATTATTCGGCTCGAGGCGCACTGTAATGACATTGCGGTCGCCAACGGACAGCCACACTTCGCTCATTAGACGTTCCCTTCGATAATCTTGCGCTCTGCGTCGGTGACTCGGTAGAGCTTATAGACCAGGTCGTCGATCTCGCCGTCAGTCATGCCGATTTCGCGCTCCAAACGTTCCAGTTCTGACGGTGCGAGCTTACCCGAATACTTCGTATTGTGCAGTTGAATCGCTCGTTCTACGAGGTCCACCATCCGGCCATGAAGAGCCCTGTCTGATGGCACTGCCAAGTCGACGGTTTTAATCGGGATTTTCTCCATGTACTGGTAAATCAGTCGAAATCGATACTGTCCCGCCCGAATACCAAACGGAATACTGATATTGCTTATGGCAAACCAAAAGAGTCGACTATTGAGGATACCAAGCAAGAAGCGATCGTCAGTACCTAAGCAGTACGCGGTATTCGCCAAATAGTGGCCTTCAGTATCCAGACAGAAGCGCGGACCTTTCGCTATATCTGGGAAGATTATCTTCGGACTGTCAAAAATCTCGTGGTACGCGACATCATCCTGAATCTCGAACCACTTGTACTTGCCGGGTTTGCGCCCAACTGTTTCAGATGGGCTTTTCTTGGGAGTGAGTTGAGCCTTCCACTTCGAAAGGTGTTCTCGAATCGCTGGGTAGGATTCGATATCGCAGCCCCGGCGCGCGAATATTAGCCAATTATTATTCCTTTGGAATATCCATTTTCGGATATCCTCACCGGTCAGCAGAGGTTTAATGATCTGTGCACTCCGCTTGTCTTTAACGATCAAAGCTTTCCTTGTTTCACCGTCTATCACAAACGCTTCGTTGAGTCCGGTCGTAACGCCCCTGAAGAATCGTCGCTGTACAAAATCTCCAAGCGGCTTTCCGGCTTTCATCACCTTCTCGAAAAGGCCATTCTCAGCGTCGCTATTTAGGGACCACGCCTCCGACGAAAGGCGCCGCGGCGGAATCACATAAGTTCTTGCGCTGACATATGGAGTGAGATCGTCAAAATCGAGAGAATTGACCTTGGCAATCTCCACACGTTTTGGTTGAGGTCCGTTGTATAAGAGTGGAATGCAGACGTAGGTGTCCTTGGCATTCTCAAACACTGCTAAACCACCAAAATCAACGATTCGGATGATGGCTGTTGATTTTTTCAACAATTCTCTGAGCCGTATCGCGTAGGTCGTGCGCAAGAAGCTACTCGACACGATGATGCTGTAATAGCCCCCTTCCCGCAGGAGACGAATGCCCTTCTCCATGAAATAAACGTACAGATCCGCAACACCGTCGAAGGATTCATAGTGCTCTTGGAAATAGCCTTTGAATTCGGAGAGGGACTCCTGTCTCACGTAGGGCGGATTTCCGATGATTGCGTCGAATCCACCAACTTTCAGGGCGTCAGGAAAACCCGCTTGCCAGTCGAAGGCATTAACTCGGAACTTATCCTCTTCATCTATAAAGGAGAGTTGCTGGTGCTGATAGAAGTCGGAACTTATCAAGGAATTGCCGCACATGATGTTGTATTTGAGTTCGGGAAGAATATGCTGCTTCGGCGGGAGCTGTGAGCGCTCGCCTTCGAGGGCCTTGAGGTAGAGGCTCATCATAGTGATTTCAACGGCCTGCGGGTCAATGTCAACACCGAAGAGGTTGTTCTTCAGAATTCTTGCTTTTCGGACAACCGAAAGCCGTGATTCCCCGTTTTCACCTTTAACAACGTCTGGGAATAGCGGGTGAACTTCAGCTTCCTTCGGATGTTCCGTCAGGTATCGCACGTGATAGTCAATTAGGCATTGAAAAGCTCCAATGAGGAATGAGCCGGAACCACAGGCAGGGTCGAGGATGCGCATTTTTTCGATCTGCTTTGGCGTCTTACCCTCGATCAGATTGCCAACGGTGCTTTGGACGATGTAATTCACGATGTATTCGGGGGTGTAATACACGCCCCCCACCTTGCGGACTTCCGCTTTCTCTTCGACAAAAACGCGCTTCGCCGTGACCCGGATGGTACTACCCAGGTATCGTTCGTAAATTGAACCGAGCAGTTCAACACCGATCACATCGAAACGGTATGGACTTTGCGGCGGATACAATCGTTCGATAATCCGCGCGAGCACCTCCGAATCGATTTTGATTTTCTCGGAAAGATGAGGCTTGAAAATCTCCCCGTTGAAATCCTCATTAATCCGGTGGAACAGGTCGTTCAGCCATTCAAAAATATGGAACTTCCCGCCACGCGCTTTCCATTCCTCAACGACATCTCGCAGTTGGTTTTTCTCGATAACGCGACGATCCTCAGCGATGCGGATGAAAACAATGCGGTCGAGCAGACGCTGGACAATTTCGTTGAGTTGCCTAGCAGTTAGGCCTGAATTGTTCTTGTAAACGTTCCTCGCGACTTCCTCGCGCCAGCCACTCATTTCATCGAGGAACGCAGTATCGACTGCAATGCGGAGGCGCTGCGTGCGCCGGTCGCGAGGCAACATCGCCTCAAGCGAACCTGCCAGAACTCGCTCTTTTGAAAACTCCCAGAGCTTTTCCAACTGTCCGCCGTAGTCGGTGTACTTGAGTTTTAGAAGCAGCCCTTCATCAGGCTTTCGCACATCTGGCTTGATCGAGGCATCGTAGAAACAAAATTCTTCAAAATCTGTCAGGACGACAAGGAAGACCTGTCTTGTATTCCAGGCATAGGTTTTGGCCTGAATGATGTGCTTCGCAGTATCTAATTCTTCGGATGGAGCCTTGGCTTCGACAAAAAATTTTGTCTGGCCGGCCACACGGAAACCGTAGTCGGGGCGGCCCCCGCTATCCTCTGCCGTTTCGACCACGACTTCCCGCGCATGGTGCGCAAGTCCTTCCTCGTTCTCAACGTCCCAACCAAGTGCCTTGAAGAAAGGCGAGATAAAATCGACGCGGGCCTGCGCCTCCGAGTAACTCTTGGATAGGTAATGGTTTCGATCTGATTCGAATCGCCGAATCAGTTTCTCTATTGTTGCTTTGAACGAGGCGAGGGAAGCCGTCAAAAGCCGCTCCTTTAGTTCTGACTTGGTATCGTTAGCATTGGAGTTTAATTGGGGAGGCCCAGACCTGCAACTTAAGCGAGCATTTGCGTTTCCTTCAGAATCGGGTGAGAGCGTCTTCCGTTATGTTTTCGCCCAACCCAACGACAGCAATCGCGAGGTCATCTTAACGGTCCTCGCATTCGACATCCGAAAAGTAGAACGTTGGAGACCGGAAATCGAACAACTGGATTACTGCTGATATGTCGGCAGTGCCGGCGGCGGCGCAGCGGGACGAGCCGCGCGCCACTGTTGGACGGCTTCGCGCACAGCGGCGACTTTCCGCACGTCGTTGCCGAGCATCCGAAGAAGTGTCGCGTCGTCGGTACCGGTCAGAGCTTCGCGCTCCGTCAACCGCGCTTCACACAGTCGACGGTAATCCGCCCGGCCGAGCGCCCGCCCGGCATATCGCGCGAGGTCCACCGCTGGACCCTCAATTCCGAGATCAAGGCGCAGCAGAAGCCGCGCCATCCGCAGTTGAAGATCAACGCCGCCGTGAAGCACCTCGGCCGCCCGCGCAATCATCGGCAGCACATCGCAGGTTCGCGCTGTCACCGAACGGATTGGTCCAGCCGCTCCATCGAAGGCCCCTCCGAACTGTCCCACGGCACGCTCAATCTCGTCCATGCTCATACCCGAGACGTAGTAGAGGCAGACGACTGCTTTTTTCGCACGCGCCGTATCCTGCATCCTTTCGGACAGGTTGCGTCTCAGATTGGCCAGGATAGCGTGTGAAATTCCCTGTCTTTCTAGCTCGCGCACCCAATGTTGCGGCTCTTTTTGTACGCTCTTCCTGTTGAACGGGAAATAAACCGCATCCAGCTCGACACTGGCCTGGACGATGGCAATCAACGCCGGGTCGGTCACTTCTTCCGCACGCAAGGCACGAAGGGAATCGACCGCGCGGATCAGCGTCTCGACTTCGACAGCGCTTTCCCCTGCGAGGCGGCCGAGGGCGGTCAGATGAAAATGCCCGTTGTCCCAACGCTCAACCAGGCTGTGCCGCGCAAGATCATCGAGGGCTTGTTCAAGCCCTCGCCGGTCCCAGCCTCCGCCGCCAGCCTGTTTCACCTGGAACACGCCAAAACTGGACCCAAGAAATTCTATGATTTCGTCTCCAGAGACTCCGCCTCCAGCGCGTCCCGCGGCGACTAGCACCCTGATGATCAGGGTCCGGGGATCAGCATTGAGGAAGCGGGAAACCAGATCTTCCGGCACCGCCGAAATATATTGCTGCCAATACTGATGCTCCTCATGCGGACTTGTCGCAATCAGGTAGGAAGCCCCCCGCTCCGCATAACCAAGCCGCCCCGCACGGCCGACCAGGTTCTTGTATTCGGCGACGCTGTATGGCGTCGGTCCCGGATGTTCCAGTCCGACAATCACGACCGCAGATGCCGGAGTATTAACACCCATCGCAAGCGTCGTGGTTGCGACGATGACGCGCAACCGCGTGTCGCGACGACGAAAATGCTCCTCGATGACCCGGCGTTCCTCCCGATCGAGGTGCGAATTGTGAAACGCGACGCCACACGCGAGGACCTGGCGGAGATGGCCCGACGCCTGCGACGGATCACCGGCGGGGAGATCAGCCAACGCTTCGTTGGCCGATGGAAGCCCAAGCGCGTCAGCCAGATATTGTGCTCCGTAGCGCGTCTCGCCCGTTGTCTCGCGGAAAACAATGACTTGCTTGTTCTCCTGAATTAGCTTCCGCACGAGCGGAATGACCCAGTCACGATGCTTGCCTTCGCCGTAAAGTGGCTGGATGTACCTCTCCACGGCGCGCTCCTGTCCGCCGTCGCCATCGAGATAACGGAAGCCCCCGTTGGCGCAAACCACTCCTTCATCGAGGGGCACCGGCCGTTCGATTCTGCGCACCAGCCGGCCACCAAGCCAGCGTTCGAGTCCGTTTGTATCTCCGATGACCGCCGATAGAGCGATGACTTGCGGCTCCAGCCCGTCTCGCCGTCGCATCCGCAGCAGCGTCAGGATGAATTCCAGATTTGCCCCGCGGCTCTCATCTGCGATCATCTGGACCTCGTCAATGACGATTGTTCCGACTTGTTCGAGCACATGCGGATTCGTCAATGCAATCGCACTGAATTTCTCGTAAGTAAGAAGCGCAATGTCATATCGCCCGCGCAACAACGGACTAATATCGTCGGTCTCGCCTGTTGCCTCGATAGTCCGGATGCCAAACGGACCGTAGACGCGCTGAAACTGGCGAAGCTTGTCGTTGACCAGCGCCTTCAGGGGCAAGAGGAAGAGTGTTCTGCGCCTGTCGAGGGCGCCGCGCACCGCGGCAAGCTCGCCGAGCATCGTCTTTCCCGACGAAGTCGGCGCAGAGGCCACCACATGCTCGTTCCGAAGAATCCCAAACTCGTTGACGGCATCTAGCTGCAATTGATTGAGCCGCGGAATGTCCCCGGCCCATGCGTCGATCACCGCTTGCGGGAATCCAAAGGCGGCGAGGCTGCTAATTTCAGCCGTAGCGACAGGTCGGCCACGGTCGGGAAACGCGGCCCGATATACTGCCCCAGGCGACAACACTGGCCAAGTAAACTCGCCGTCAAAGGTTCCCCGCACAGCGGGATGCTGTTCCCGGCGGATTTGCCGCGCGGCATCAACAACACGCCGCACGACATAGTCAAGCACGCGTAGGACGCCAATCCGGTCACCTTCACGGATTTCCTCCGGCCCCTGCAAAGCTTCGAGTAAATGCAGAGTCAGGAAGCCGTGCCCCAGCCGAGAGCTCTCCCATGCTTTCTGCGTCGGGCCCGAGGCGGTCAAGACGACGCGACCCTGGCCGCTGATCTGGTTCAGCTTGCCTTCGACGGACTGGATGTCCCGCGGTACACCTTCAACCTGCAGGGCCTTGGCGCCCATGCCGCCGGAAAAGCAGCAGTCCAGCACGATCAAAAGCCGCCAAGAGGGGATGCGTGAACACCATTCGCCGAGGGTCGTCAGCGGAATGGTTGTGCTTGCGAGATCGTATGGGTCCGTATCATGTCCAACGAGTTCGTGCGTCTCCGTGCCATGTCCCGAAAAGGCGATGACCACAACGTCGTCGGGGCTGCAGGTGAAGAGTTGCTCAAAGCGCTCCCGGATTGCGGCGACGGTCGCTTGCTCATCCGTGAGCAGCACCGTCTCGCCACCAAGCGTGTCGGTGAAAAGCGCATGGAGCGCCTGAGCATCACGGCTTGCACAGCTAAGCCAATTGATTTCAGGCGAGGCATACCGGTCAATCCCGATGAAGAGCCCTTTGAACGCCATAGCGTTTTCTTCCCCAACTTAGTTAACACATTCTGCTTCTTCTCATGTCTTCGGAGCCGATCAAAACAGACTCGTCAGCTTCCGTACAGCGACAAGTTGGAACCAGAAATAGCGGCATACGACGCGGTCATAGACTACGCCAACAACAAGGTGAGCATCGGTTTTACTCTCAGAGATACAGACAAGATGATAGCGAAGCCGTCTGATAGCGAGTCCTGCCCAAGCGAGAGTCGGTTCCGGGTTCTCGGTGGGTTTCGCTCCCATTTTTGCTGGATTACAAATGTGCCCCGATTACAAATGCCGGTGAATCCCGACCAGATTCCGTGGGCATAGTGGCATAGTCAGCGGTCTCGAACGTTTTCAATCGCACGTTGTCCGCAGCGCCTGATCGGGTCAGCGCTGCCCGGCGTGAGCCTTTTACTTAGCGAGCCCCTGCATGAAAGCTGTCGCACGTTCAGCCAACTTTTCTGCGCGGAACTTGAGGAACTCTTCGAACTTACTCACTTCGAGAAGCCCATCACCAGGAACGGCTTGTTCATCCAGTCGTTCCGGCTTGACGCTGTGCTCCTTCAAATACTGCCGGGGGACTTTCGCGCTGAACGATCTGTTTGCTTTTTCGTTCAGCACGGCAATGTTCGCTAGGGAGTCTACCGAATTACTGTCAAACGAGTCTTTTACGACTTTCCTCGGGAAAATATGATGCCATTCTGGTTTGAACCCATCGTTGATTTCATTGTCTTCTCTGTCAAAACCGATTCGGACGTCCTGATTAATCCAGTCTTTGGCTTCGCTGCTGAAGATTGTCAAATAGAGAATGAGCCTCAGGAATTTGTCGGTGTATTCCTCCCGGAAGTCGTCGGCTGTGAATATGCGAGGTGCCGATAGAAGCGCGGTTAGATCGTCGATGGTTTCCGCGAAGGACTTCTTCGCCCTGATCTGTTTTGTGTCGCGATCAAGAATGGTGGTCGCTGATCCGCTGTACCGCCCGTCTCTTGTCGCGATCAGAAACCAATGAAATGCTTTACCAAACTCGAAATCCTGCGAGAAGGAAGCTCTCATCACAAACACCGGTATGAGGGCGTTTAACGATGGCAAAAGATCACTCGAAAGTACTCCATATTCCATAAGATTCTTGACGACTGACGAGATGGCCTCTTTCGCTTTTCGCCAGTACTCGTCAAAGTCATCTGAAGGCTCCCAAAATGATTGCGGAACGTCTTTGAGCCTTGCACTGCCGTGCCCGATGATGGCAAGAGTTCTGACGACCACGCCCGGATCGAATTCAAACCCTTTTGACTCAAGGTCCTTCAAAAACGGGTCGAACTTCTGCCTTATCCAACCCTGCTGTTTCGCAGCTACAAGCGCAACCACGATGTCACTTTCGCGAATTTTTGTCCCGGCAGTGTTCAATCTCCCAAAAATCTCAGCGACATCTTCAAGTTCGTGGTCAACAATAATCTCGTATAGCGGGGCCGCGTCGATTTTCTTGATGGATTGTACTTTCTCGTGAATCTCCGCAAAGCGTTTGGCGTTGCCGAGTTTTTCAGCTACATCAGCGGCGAGTTCGGACAGATTAGCCGAGTTCAGAACACGCCGGACAGACAGCCATTCATTGGACTTTCTGCGAACGGGGTTTGTAAGTCCGAACTCGAGATCGTCCTTGTCTCTCGAAATGTTAGCGAGAACATCGTACTTGTCGTAGAATTTGTTCCACTGCGCAGCGTCCGACCACCAGTATGGCTTCTTTCCGAAGAGCAGGGCCAAAGAAGTGACGCGTTGCTGACCATCGACTATCCACAACTTTGGGCCTTGGCTTCCGAGGGCAGTTCGCGGGGATTCGTAGGCAGACTCCCAAAGAAGAAGAGTGCCGACCGGATAGCCGCGCCATAGAGAGTCCACCAAGTCAACCACTTTGGAGGCTCGCCAAACATATTTCCTCTGAAACTCCGGGACATTAAGCGTGCCCAAAGTCGCATCATCAATATGTCGGACTATGTCCGCAATTTGCAGCCTTTGATCCTTCATTCCTTCGCTCGATCTGTTTCCAGCAAGGTGTCCTCCGACCCTCAATACCTAGAATGGCTAACGCACTTTCGCTCTGCTCAACCGAGTGCCAGAAGTACCCAATCCACAAAGACAGAAGCTTGTCGATATAACGCGTATACTTCCTGGTTAGTCTTTTCAAAAGCATAGCCTGCAAAATTCTGATGGACAAGACAGTTTCGCAGGAAGCCCAGTTCCAAGAATGCCTCAACTGAAGATTTGAGAGGGTCAGCCTTCGATTCAGCCTTAAGTCTTTCGCCAATATTCTCTCCGAGTAAACTAAAAAATGGACCTGCTCTCCTGTTCTCCCAATCGAAATACGAAAAATATTGTCTCTTGAGTGCCTTGATCCGGATCAACGCTAGCACGCAGGCGTCAGAGTCGCTCTTCCGGTCGCAGTAGCTGTGTATGGCGTCGGAAATTTGATGCTCAAACAGACTCGCCGCAGAAAGTACGAGAGTCTTACGAAATGAATCATCGACGGTTCGGAGGAGCGAGAGTTCGTTCCTCTCGGACAGATAGGCGATAAGACTCGCGGTATCTTCATAGGCTCTATCGATGATTGTGTCGGCCATGACTCTATCCGATTACAAGTTCCTGGGCCCTTTCCAGTCTCATTAGGACATTCGCCTTGTCCGTTGTTGACTTTTGTGTGGCCGCGATGAAATCGTTGTCCTCTTTGAGCCTATCAAGCCTCAACGGCTCAATCTGCCTTCCCGTTCCGTCATGTAGAGAGCGTGCTTGTGCGGCGAAGACTGACTCGAACAGTAGAATGTTGAACTTTCCAGAGGACTTGCCATAAAACGCTCTAGGCGGCAAGGAAGAACAGGAATTCACGAACTCCTCGAAAATGCTCTTCAGTTCGGTGAGTCTTTCGCCGGAGGTAACCCTGCATTGGCTTGAAAACCTATTTAGAAAACTCGCCATCGATGGGCGATAATTGTGTCCCTCCATAAACATCGCGAAGCCTCTGAGGACGATTTCGAGGTCTTTCATGTGCAAATCAGGTTGGGGAAGCCCTAGCAGGTGCCTCCAAGCTGGATTCAGATTCAGCCGCTGCAGCATTTCGTAAAACGGCGAGTGGTACAGACTGATGCGAATCTCCTGGGGAGTCAGGTTCATTCCACCTGAATTGAGGCGGTTAAAGATTTCGAAGATGGAAGAATTGTCCCCTTCGGGCACGTTCTGTTTGATGATTACGTTTCTGATAGTTCTCAGATCAAAAGTCGTCTTGTAGTCTTCGAGCGTTGCGTAATTAAGTCCGTTGAGCTTATTCGGTTGGCCCGGTGGTTGATGCGGCAGCTGGAGGTTGAACTTACCAAAGAACGTGTCGTCCTCCAGTATTGAGTTCGGAATTTTGCTCTGTTCATCGAATATCTCTCGCAGCTGCACTCTTTTCTCCTTGCGGGGAAACCTGCCTTTAATGAAATAGTAAAGCGACATTAGCCGTTGTTGACCATCTATGACGAGGAACTTGTTCCGATTCTCCTCGTAAAGAAAGATTTGTGGAACGGGCAGCCCTATGATCACGGATTCGATTAGTTTTGAGGCCCTTTTGAGGTCCCAGACGAAATTCCTCTGGAATCCAGGTATCTTGACCGCTCCTGACTCGATGAAGCTGTGGAGAGTCAGGATGTTGAAGTCATTCGGCGAAGCTGTGATGTCGTATTCCTTAATTTCGGACTCATCGTCATTGGCTTCATCATCCTCGTACCAATTTGTCGTGGGCTCGTCTCCAGCAGATGCGATGTCCGGAGGTCGCCTCTGTTCTGGTTCATCAATATCCTCATGCAGGTGATCGAGAGCATCTTCTTCGGTAGAAATATTTTCGATCACGTGGAGGTCACCTGCAGCGGCTCTACCAATGCTTGTCATTTCGGAGCTCCACACAAATCGAGAAGGCCACCCCCGCCGACCCTCAACGAACTGCCCGCATCCCTGCTCCTGTAGCTTCCGAAAAAGATCTATAATTTCGCGACGTTGGAATTCATTTCCGTCACGTTTGAGTCGAACCAGGATTCGGTCGACCTTTGTTTCCGACTGATCGCGTTCACGACCCGCAGCATGGTCGAAGAAAGCCTTAGCGACGGGACTCTGGCTATACAGTTGTCTTAGCGCGTCGATATTTGGCGATTTGGTTTCCATTCGCGGTTCTCCTGGCTAAACGCCATCGTAAATTCGTTTTCACATCGGGTTTTAGTGTAATCGAAATGAATATGTCAAACCATTGGTGTCCGGTTATAAATCGAAGAGGATCAGCTGGTTAGGGTTATCGAGTAACTCCGATTGAGAGTCGAATGCTTCGATCAGCTGTAAAATGGGCACTTTCTCGAAAATCGTAACGCTGA
>Ga0073928_10009421_pt1 | contig 11900 bp, 8 predicted proteins | sample PaiPotPPA55metaG_FD_76969 | JGI IMG/M metagenome (GOLD analysis project Ga0073928, IMG submission 76969) | Iron sulfur acid spring bacterial and archeal communities from Banff, Canada, to study Microbial Dark Matter (Phase II) - Paint Pots PPA... ...
CGATCGCACCTTTTCGGGCGTCTACCACGCCAATGGCTTCGACTTGGCCATGATGATTCCCTACTTCATCGTGCTTTTTATTCTGGCGCTGTACGGGCTGCACCGCTATTGGCTGGTTTACGACTACTACGCATACCGTAAAAATGTTCCGCTCCAGCCGCCGCCAGTTACCGAGTGGCCACGCGTGACCATTCAACTGCCCATTTACAACGAGCGCTACGTGATCGAGCGCCTCGTCGAGGCCATCTCGCGCTTCGATTACCCACTCGAGCTTCTCGATGTGCAAGTTCTCGACGATTCCACCGATGAGACACAGCAGGTCGCGCGTAACTGTGTTGAACGTTTCGCCGCGCTGGGCATGCCCATAACCTATATCCATCGCGGCAACCGCGAAGGCTACAAAGCTGGAGCGCTGGAAAACGGCTTGAAAAGCGCCAAAGGCGAATTCATAGCCATTTTTGATGCGGACTTCGTTCCCTCGCCGGATTTTTTGCAGCTGACCATTCCGTATTTCATGAATTCCGGCGGTGGCGCCGGTATCGGCATGGTGCAGACACGCTGGACGTATCTGAATACCGACTACTCGCTGCTCACACAGGTGGAAACCATTTTGCTCGACGGCCACTTCGTCGTGGAGCATGGCGCGCGTTCCCGCCGCGGCACCTTCTTCAATTTTAATGGCACCGCCGGCGTATGGCGGCGAACAGCCATTGATCAAGCCGGCGGCTGGCAACACGACACGCTCACCGAAGACACCGACCTTTCTTATCGCGCGCAGTTGAAAGGCTGGAAATTTTTGTATCTCCCGCACATCGAGTGTGCTTCCGAGCTTCCCGTGGATATGAACGGTTTCAAAGCTCAGCAAGCTCGCTGGGCCAAGGGCTTGATGCAAACAGCCAAGAAAATCCTGCCCAAAGTGTTCAAAGCTAATGTGCCCTGGCATGTGAAGTCGGAAGCTTTCTTCCATCTGACCGCCAACATCAGCTACCCGCTGATGGTGTTGCTCTCCACCATGCTGCTGCCGGCCATGATCGTGCGTTTCTACCAGGGCTGGATTCAGATGCTGGTCATCGACCTGCCTTTGTTTCTGGCTTCCACCTGTTCGATTTCGAGTTTTTATCTGGTGGCCCAAAAAGAGCTACATCCCAAAACCTGGTACCGCACCTTTCTCTATATGCCTTTTGTGATGGCCACCGGAATTGGCATTTCCGTTCGCAACGCCCAAGCGGTCATCGAAGCCATCACCGGAAAGAAAAGCGAATTTGCGCGCACGCCCAAATACAACATCGCCGGCAAACAAGGTTCCTATGCCAAAAAATCCTATAGAAATAAAGCCGGATGGATGCCTTACGCGGAAATTTTCCTGGGAATATATTTCGCGCTCACCGTTGTCTATGCCGTGGCCAATGAAAATTACGCGACGGTCCCCTTCCTGCTGCTCTTCGTATGGGCTACCTATACACCGGTTTCATGTCGCTAGGCCAAACCTACCTAGCCAATCTTCGCTTCGAAGTGGAAACCAGCCCTGAAATGCGCCCCGCGGCTTCAGGCGCCCCCGGCTTCTAAGGCATCTTCTTGTTTCGCGCACTCTGCAATTTCACTAAGTCGTCAGGCGGGTCAATCGTTCCGGGCGCGATTTGTGACAGTAGCGTTTGCCACACCGTTTTGTTTTTCCAATACGCCACGTGAGCCACGAGCGGGACCGCCGCGTCTCTATCTTTAATATTTTGTACCGCGACAGCGGGAACCGGGTCGTCCTGATACCCAGGCAGGTCATAAAATTTCAGATCCCCCGAAACGATATCGTTGCGTGAATATACATTGACCCATTTCAGTTTCCGAAATTTTGGATAACTCAAAATCAGTGGCTGCACCGTGGAAGCCAAACGTTCGCGAATGTGCAGTGTATCCTTTCCCTGAATCGTAAAAAGAAAAGCCGTCTTGTTCAGTGGAGAGCCGAAGGTCACCATCGTGGCGGTACGTTCAGCCACTTCCAGAGCGCCATCGGACAGCCAGTCATCCAGCATGAGCCGGTTCAAAGTGTCGTACGCGATCACTGAGCCCAGCGAGTGGCCCACCAACGCGATTTTGTCGTACTGAAATTCAGGTGCAGCGCCAGGCTGGGAATTCGGTGCATATGCCGTGAACAGCGCCGATACCACCGAACGCGCTGCCTCCTTGATTTTAGTTCGCACTTCGTCAAAGCGATCCAGCTTGTTCGGCCTGACATAGATCGCCACGTCCCCGACGTATTGAACCAGTATTTCACGCACCTTGGCGCTGAAAAATATAAGGAACGGCCAAACCCACGCAGGATTCTCCAGAAAATGAAAATGGGCCGGCAACTTCCAGCAGGACAACGGTCCATACGTCATCAAAACCGGACCAATAAAGGCAAACACGTTCAGAACAAAAGCAGACACGAGAAAAAAGAGGAGCCACGGATTACTTTGCAACCGTCTCTCAGACGACCGCAATATCGCCCTTGTGATCATCGTGCCAGCTACCAACAACGCCGCCACTAAAATCATCACTGTGGCAAATCCCTGAAGCTTCTCGCACGGGATTTTTTCGAGCAGGCACACCACACAATTTCGCACTTTTTCAAAGAACGTGCAGGAACTCGTATTCGTTATGCAAGCGGAAATGAAACCGGGCGAATTTGCACACCCTTTGCTCGCGCTTCTTACCCAGTCCGCGTGCAGCGTCAACGACAGTAAAGCCGCCGTAACCACGATGTTGGCAATCGTGCACGCCATCGCAAACCAGCAGAAACTGCCAATTAAAATTCTTGTGAGCGTGGTCAGTTCTTGCGGTTTCCATAGATCGGCAACGAACAAGAGCGCACCAAAACTGAAGGCCACGGCGACCATGCAACTTGCCAGCGCCGTCAGTTGCCCCCAGTGCGCCTTGAAAAAGGCCAAGGGCGCAAGACCGGTTTGCGCGCCGCCAGCCGCCAATATCACTGCATTGATCGCTGTCAGCGCTACCAAAATTAACAGTGTTAGGCAGAGCCACAAAGGGGTGAGCCAGTGGATACGAAACGGTTCCATCTTTTCGAACATGGCTCGCCGGAAACTCTTAAAGCTATTGAGAATTCCTCGAAGTCCTCCGTCCCACAAAAAACTGACCACGTCCTGTAGCCTGGCAACTCCTTCGGTCTTAGGCGCCCAATACGTTTCGTACAGGTGCAGTTCATATTGTTTCAGGTTGCCGGCCTTATCTTTCTCACTTCCGTCGATGTCCAGTTCGACGCGCTGCAAAACCTGATCGGCGATTTTTACGGTGCGGAAGCGCGGCTTGACCTGCTGGTTGGGAAGCACATCCAACAAACCATTCGCTAAATTGTCCAGCGTCTCAAACGGAATCTGCTGTCCCATGCCGTGCACGACCCAGACAGCGCGTTTTTCACGCGGGATACCTTGGCCACTGGTGCTCTCGTCGAGAGCTTCGCGAGATGCCGCAAACTTTTCTATTGCCGACCAAGCCCCGGCCGCTACCGCGGGCTCGCTGTCCTCATCAGGGGGTTCAAACTTGTCTTTGTCTGCGTCCTTAACCTTGGGCGTTCCCTTGTTGGCGTCGCTCCAAGGTTCACGAGCTGTCTTCCTTTGCGGTTTATCTGTAAGCGTTTTTTGTGCGCTCTCTTTTAGACCTAAATCAACCTCCGAAGTTTTGGCCGTTTGAGCTGGTGCGTTTTTTGCCGCAGAAATATCAAAAAAGTCGTAAGTTTGTGGTTCTGCGATTACATAGTCTGAGGACAAGGGCTTACCGGGAGAGTTGGGCATGCTAACCTCCGCGTTATGTATCGCGGAGGTTAACTGATTTGGATTTTTGCGTCAATCGAAACGAAGAGAAAATATATCCCACAGGGCGAACCTTGCTTCCTTGGTGTCACAACGTCGGAAGCAAGCGCCAATTTTTTACACAAATTCGATAGCAACGATTCCCGGGCTGCTTCCTACTCGCAATGGCGGACCCCAGGTGCCTGCGCCAGTCGATGTGTAAACCTGCATTTCGCCCAGGCGTTGCAGACCGTAAACAAATTTGCCGTACATTCGCTCGGCAGCCAGTGTCCACGGCCAGAATTGCCCGTGATGTGTGTGGCCCGAAAGCTGCAGCGAGATTCCCTCTTCCGCGGAAATCTGGACACGATCGGGCGCGTGAGTCAGCAAAATGCTGGCTTGCTCGCGGTCGAATCCTGTCTTTCGCAGCGTTTTGCGAAAATGCTCGCCATGCGTGGCGTCTCGATATGTGACTCCGACAATCTGCAAGCCATCCACAATTACCCTTTCATTGTTCAATACACGCACGCCGGTAGCTGCGACCGCGTTCAAATATTTGGTGCGATCGGAAAATTCTTCGTGATTGCCTTCCACAAAAAATGCGCCGAGCGGAGGTTTCAGCGTGCGCAGAGGTTCGGCCAGCCGCGCGAGATCGGCAGGCGTGCCGTCGTATAAATCGCCCGCGATGAAAACCACATCGGGCCGCAACGCGACAACCATTCTCACTACCCGCCGAATGAATCCAAACGCGCGATAGTTTCCCAGGTGTACGTCGCTGACTAAAACGGCCGTGCGCCCCCGCCAGGACTCCGGCAGCCTCGCCAGTTTCACAGTAATCCGTTTTACGCGCGTCCACTCACCATTGATCACGCCGTACGCAGTGACGACCACGGCTAGTCCCAACAATCCCAAAGCAAAATAGTGACGTTCTATCGTTACCCCACCTAACCGCAAGGGCAAATAGATCACCCAGCACAGCGCACTAGAAAAAAATGCGTAATTTACGAATCCCAACCACACTGCGGTAATGCGGTACACCAATCGCAAAGCCACATTTGTAAGTCGGAAACCAATTAAGGATGTGACCAGAAAGCTGATCGACAAAATAGCCAGCGCAATCAGTAACCGCCAATGACTCAGCGGACTGAAATCATAACCGTTTGCCTCTCCTTCGATGTGGGGCGCCCAAAAATAAACCCAGGTGAGAAAAATAAATCCGTGAGCCACAATTAAAATGGCTTGAAAGAGGGTGAGAAATACAACGAATCGCTTGGGCAATCGAATAGTCCCCGTCAGCAAAACGGCTGTTTATGGCTATCTTTACCAGCGTATCACGCGGCCTGAAAACCTTTGGTCGATGACTGCGGCTGTTCGGCAGGTAAGAAATTTATCGCTGGGAACCGTTCGACCATTTGACCCGCCATTTTGGTTGCCGGGAATAATTCAGTTACAATCGCCGCAGTAGAGAACGCGTTTGCTATTTGCGTTGAGCCCGCTCGTTAGCATTTCTTAGCTCAGCCAAGAGGTACTTTCAGAAAAACCCGCTTGCCCCGGGCCGCATCGCTGGTGGTGGTTATTCAAGGAGAATCCGTGAGTCGTCAGGCCTCTGGCCACACGCAAGACTCGTGCGCGCCCCGTGGAGTTCTCGTTTTATCGCCGGGTCGCGAAAGGAAATCGGCTTCCTGGTTTTTGCTTTTCACTGCCATAGCCGGACTTATTTTGGCCGTCGCTCTAACCGCGCCGCCGTTACACGCGCAACAACGCCGCGAGCGCGAACCGAACATCATTTACGCCGAGCGCCGCGCTCAACTTGCCGCGCAAGCCGACGGCCCCATCATTCTGTGGGGCTTTACCGGACGCGAAGAAGTCTCTGAGGCCAACGTCTTCGCTCAGGAAGAAAATTTTTACTATCTTACTGGCCACAACGAAGAAGGCGCCGGGCTGATTATCTTCCCCGCGGCAAAGCACGACAACGGCTCCCCTACCGTGGGAGGTTCGCCTGCCGCGGCAGGATCGTCTAACGCCACGCATAATGATGCTTCACCAAGCCCGCGCGAAATTCTTTTCTTGCCTGCCAAGGATCCCGCGAAAGAAAAATGGAATGGCGTCCGCCTGTCGCCCACCGATCCGGATATCGTTGCACGCACCGGATTCGCCACCGTCAAGCCTTTCCCCGAAATGCGCGCCGAGGTTGAGAAGCTCGCAAAGAACTTCCCTGCCGTCTACACCATCCTTCCCTATGAAAAAGAACTGGGCGGCTACCCGCACGAGAAAGCCGTGGTCGATTGGCTTCAGATTGCTGCGCCCCAACTCAAGGTGAAAGACATTCGCCAGAATATTTATGCTCTCCGCGAAATCAAATCGCCCGGAGAGCTCGCTTTTCTACAAAAAGCCATCGAGCTTTCCCTGGACGCGCAACTGGAAGCCATGAAAATGATGCGGCCCGGCCTTTACGAGTATCAAATCGCCGCAAAAATGGTGGAAGTGCACGCCATGGGTGGCTCCGAAGCAGAGGGCTATGCCCCTATCGTGGGCGCCGGCCCCAACTCCGTCGTGCTGCACTACGACAAGCTTTCACGAAAAATTGAGGATGGCGACATCGTGGTCCTTGATGTAGGCGCGCAATATTCCGGATATTCCGCGGACATCACGCGCACCTTGCCCGCCAATGGAAAATTCACCGCCCGCCAGCGTGAGATTTACGACATCGTGCTGGGCGCGCAAAACGCGGCCATGGCCATGCTCAAGCCTGGAGCTGATCTCTGTAAAAAAGGCGGCCACCACAGTGCGTACAATGTTTCTTACGATTACATCAACTCCCACGGCAAAGACCTCCACGGCAAATCGCTCGGTCAGTATTACATTCACGGTCTCGGTCATGACATTGGCCTCGACGTCCACGATCCCGGCGAGTACTGCGAGCCATTGAAACCGGGCATGGTCGTCACCATGGAGCCCGGCATTTACATTCCCGAAGAAAATCTGGGCGTACGCATCGAAGACGACGTACTCATCACCGCGGATGGCTACAAACTTCTCAGCGAACGTTTGCCGCGCGATCCCGACCAGATAGAAAAAATCATGGCCGACGCCGCTAAAAACCACACTCCAAATTAACCGTGAACAGCGAACAGTAGTGAAATAGCATCGACTCAATTCCCCGCGCGTCTAATGCATTGAAGTATTGAAAATATTGAAGTGCCCCCGGACGCTGACCCGCGATGAAGGAGACTCCTATGAAGTACTTATGCCTTGTCTACGGCGAAGAGAAGGATATCGGCGCCATGACCGACGATGAGTGTATGGCCTACGACCAAGCGCTTCGAAACGACGGCAAGTGTCTTGCCTCAGAGGCCCTTCAACCGGCTCATACCGCTGCCACCGTGCGAGTCCGCGACGGAAAAGTGTCCGTCCGCGACGGCCCTTTCGCCGAGACGAAAGAACTCTTGGCCGGTTTCTATCTGATTGACGCCGCCGACCTCAACGACGCTATCCGCATCGCCTCGCAAATACCACCCGCTCGCGTCGGCAGCATCGAGGTACGTCCCGTCAGGGAGCTGACCAGCAAAACTGGCGAACGAAGACACTTGTAGGAAGGAAACAATCAGGAGTTTCAATCCCGGGGACTCACCCTGGTTGCAGATTGCGGTTCTTTGGCGATTCCACATCGGATTAATTCCAGGTGGTTCGTCGCGTCACCTTCTGAGAACCAACCCGATCAGAATCAGCCCGGCGCCCCAACCGCCTAACTTCAGTGGCTCGCGAAAGGACCTGACGTTGAGATCTTCTATTGTGATCTCTTGAGGTTGCGCTGGATTGTAGCGGATTTGCTGATGGCGGCCTGGCCGGTACTGAATCCAGTCAGACAACTCCGAGGAGTAGGACCCAGCGTGATCACTTTGTGTCCCACCGACAAGCTTGCGGCCTTGGACCTCATACTGAAATGTGAAGTGCGCCCGGTTACCGTTGCTCACCCGCCGCACGGACGGCTCGTTTACCACCTTGAAGTCCAATACCATCGCGTCCACGGGCGCCCACTGGCTAATTCTCCTGTATTTTTGCGCCGCCACATAGAGACCATTCACAAGCAGAAAGCAGCCTACGGCCAGAAGGATTAATCCTATCCCACGCAGTATCGGCCGCGACTCGGCCCATTGCCGCTCCGAGTCCTGAATTTTTCGCACCTCAAAGTCCACGATGGCCCATCATTATAGAAGGTGCCTTGGGAAGCGCAATTGTATTCAGAGTGGTACTTCCGGTTTCTGCGTTAACCGGGCATTGAGTTCAGAACCATGAAGCCCTAGGCAAATAAGACCAGCTATTTTATGCTTCAAATCGTAAACGGTGCTTAGTGATGGGAGTCTCTATCTTGGCTCGTCCCAAGGATGCTCTACTGGATGGTGTCCAAATTCTCGAACCATTACTTCTTACCAAAGGATTTCAGTTCCGATATGGTGGCGGGGGAAGTGGGTCGGGCGGGTACTTTGCATGGGGGGAGTTCGTCCGAAATGATCGACGGCTTGAACTACACTTCCGACGAAGCTTGGGCCTCGTTCGTTACCACGTAGGCGAACAGAGTGCTTCCCACGAGTTCTACATGCGTGAGCTTGGAATTTGGGATCAGTGTCGCTATCCCGGGTTTGCCGACGATCCCATGAATGCATTCAACGAACTGACACATGATCTAAATTACGCTGATGATTTCCTAGTCGGCCCCGGCACGATCTTGCGACGGGCAGCGGCGAAAGAGACAGTCTCTACGACCGATCGGGAAGCAGATGCGATGGCGGGCTACGTCGGTGACAAGAGAAAGGTCAATCAGTTGCGAACGTGTTTCCGGGAGAAACACTACGGAGAAGTGGTCAGACTCGCTCGGAACCTGAAGTACCCTAGCCTGATGAGCGAGGCAGAACGGAAGATGGTCGAAATTTCTCGAAAGAGAAGTGGCATCCGTGGATTTTTTGCACGATTTCGTCACCGATAGTTAGACCGCACCGCTTTTCTGGTGCCACTGGCGACTTGCCGACCGTGTCACATAGGAGATGGCGAGAAGCAGCAGCAGAATCAGCGGCATGAATGCTTTCGCGCCATCGTTCGCAAGGTAGTGCGCAACGAACGCCGAAATCCACGCAAATGTGAATCCGGCGTAGGCCCACTCCTTGAGTTTAGGCAAACCGGGAACGAGAAGTGCGATCGCGCCTAGCGGTTTCGCGATTCCAAGCATAATGCGCAGTTGCTGCGGATATCCGGCATGCGCAAATCCTTCAACCGCCTGCGGACTACCCGATAAGTAAGCAAATGCAGCAAGCAGTGACATCGCGGCCACCAGCCCAGTGCTTACCCAATAAGCTATTTTGCGTCCCATGAGCCTTCGTCTCCTCCGTTAATTAGATAAAAAGCGAGCGCCGCTTCCTTGACCGACACTTCGAAACACGCAAGCGGTCAATGTTTTGGCGCGACGCCGGGAGGGCAGCCCATCGCTCTCTCCAGCGTCGGCCTTGACTTTAGACGAATTCGCGCCTCAACCGGTAGTCGACGAGGATGGTCCGAACTACCTGCCGGCGCTGCTAGCGGCTTTTCGCAGCTTCTTACTGACCGGTGTTGGCAGGCAACTCCGATGTCCCGCAACGTTCAGGACGGAACGTATCTTTCTCCCCCCTGTTTCCTCGTTCGATGTCAGTGACTTTGCTCTTTGTTGTCTGGATGAGCATGGCGATAATTCCAGTATTCCGACTGCTCCTTCTTATTTGCCTTCGAGTATTCGCGCGAATCCTTGTGGTTCTCGCTACGGTATTGCCCCCAGGCTTTATTTTCGTTGTCATCCCAGTTGTGATAGTCCTTGTGCTCTTTATCGTAGACTCGGTTCTGATTGTGGTCCTCTTGAGGTATGGGCATGGCCATAATTGCCACTGGCGCCGCAAGCGCAGCGGTCAGGAATAGCGAAGTGATGTAACGATTTGCACGGTGCATGTTGTACTCCTCCAAATTCAGAATGTCCGCTCTCGCAATCGCGGCACCCTAAGTGTGCATCTGTAGCCGCTTGATTCATGTCTCATACAGCACACACATCGCCTAGGACCTGGGACGCGGGCTACACGTAGAAGCGCCCGGACTTTATCGACCGCATCGAAAAACGGACCAAAGATGCCCAAGCGCCGCTAATAATGACTGTGACTCCGTGAGAAGCGCAAATCTATAGAGAAACCAAAGAAGAGTCTTTTCCGCATGCAAAAAGCCACATCACTGCACTTGCCCGATGAACGAATTTCAAATGGCGTTATCGAATGCATTATTTTTTGCATTTAACAATGCATGCTGTTAGGCTCCGTGGCGCCTTCCAGTACCGTCGTCGCATGATCGGGGTGGCATATGAACTTTCCTTCCGCGAAGAGAACCTCAATGTTTGTGTTCTTCCTGCTGTTCGCCTTGGTAGCTGCCGTGATCATGAGAGTATTTCCGTTCAGCGTCGGTGTACCAACATCTGTTCACGCTGCCCCGAAACTGGCCGCTCCAATTCACAACGAGCAATTGGCCTTCGAGCCTAACCACGGTCAGAGTCCCAGTCAGGTTCAGTTCACGTCTCGTGCGCACTATTACACCGTCTTCCTCGACTCGCACGAAGCGACTGTTGTCTTCCAAGCAGTGAGTCAACCTCCAATTCCCGAAAACGCTTCTGTAAAAAATGGTGGCGCTCCCATCGACTTCGTGTCCTTGCATCTGCTGGAATCAAATCGTGCCACCGTCCCGCAAGTCGAAGAACTACTGTCTGCAAAAGCGAACTACTTCCTTGGTAGCGACCCAGGAAAATGGCGCACCAATGTCCCACTCTTTGCCAGAGTGCGTTACCCGTCCATCTATAAGGACGTGGATCTGGTGTACTACGGCACCGACTCACAGCTCGAGTATGACTTCGTGATCAAGCCAGGCGGAGACCCGAAATCCATTCGCTTCTCTCTTGAAGCCGCGCGCCGGCCAGTACTCGATCGCAATGGAGACCTCACCGTGCAAGTTGGGAACGACCAATTTCTATTGCGTAAACCGGTTGCATACCAGCTCGTCGCTGGTCAAAGGCAACAGGTGTCCGCATATTTTCAGCCATCTGGCCATGACGACTTTGGCATTCATGTCGGAGATTACGATCGCGGCCTGCCGCTGATCGTCGATCCGGTACTGGCCTACTCTACCTATCTGGGAGGTTCGGCGGATGAGGGAATCTTTGGCATTGGTTTCGATGAGGACGGCGACATCTACGTAGCCGGCGAGACCTCCTCGGTCGATTTCCCAAACAAAGACGCCGTTCAGAAACATGTGGCAGGTAGCTACGATGTCTTCGTATCCAAATTCGACCCCACCGGATCGCGACTCATCTATTCAACCTACCTCGGAGGCAGCGCCTTCGATCACGCCATTGGTATTCGCATCGATGAGTCCGGCAATGCTTACATTGCAGGCATAACTCAGTCGCCTGACTTTCCCGTCAAAAACGCCAGGCAGCCCACTCTCGCAGGAATTTCCAACGGCTTCGTAGCCAAACTCAGTCCCTCGGGTTCTGAGCTGGTTTTCTCCACCTATCTCGGAGGCAGAAACTTCGATCAAATCTTGGCGCTGGCCCTCGACAAGCACAATCACATCTACGTGGCGGGCAGTACCGATTCGCAGGATTTCCCGGTCACTGCTAACGCCTTTCAGAAGGTTTGTGACGGAGGAGCCAATGGCGGCTTCTGCATAGGCGATGCATTTGTCACGCAGTTCGATGAGTCCGGGAAGAACCTCGTCTATTCCACCCATCTCGGCGGAAGGGGCTATGACACCGCTGCCGGTCTTGCCGTCGACGAAGAGGGCCAAGCCTACGTTGCCGGGCAGACCTACTCGACGGATTTTCCCAACAAGCATGCTTACCAGAGTTCCCTATCTGGCTTCGCTGATGCGTTCGTAACCAAGCTGAACGCGGCGGGATCCGAGGTTCTGTTTTCAACTTTTCTCGGCGGCAGCAGTTTTGACGGTGCGAATGATCTTGCCCTGGATCAACAAGACAATGTTTATGTGACTGGCATAACCGGCTCAACAGACTTCCCGCTGGTTCGGCCCTTTCAATCCAGAAATCAAGGCGGCCAGTTC
>Ga0073928_10009422_pt1 | contig 11900 bp, 13 predicted proteins | sample PaiPotPPA55metaG_FD_76969 | JGI IMG/M metagenome (GOLD analysis project Ga0073928, IMG submission 76969) | Iron sulfur acid spring bacterial and archeal communities from Banff, Canada, to study Microbial Dark Matter (Phase II) - Paint Pots PPA... ...
CGCGTTTCGAAGTGGTACTCCCTTCTTTGTGGTGAGCACATTCATCAGGGTTATTGGGAAGGTGTCGGTTCTATCAGGAAAGCACAAGAACAATTGATCGCGCGGCTCGCCGGTATCGCCCAGATTTCTACGGGTGCTGCCGTCTTGGATGTGGGGTGTGGTTTAGGCGGATCGGCGTTCTGGCTTGCCGAACACTTCGGCTGTTCGGTGTTGGGCATTACGAATAGTCGTAAGCAGGCTGAGCTTGCGTGGAAGAGTTGCCGCTCAAGACGGTTGGAGCACAGAGTGCGATTTGCCGTTCTCGATGCCAATATCTTGAACGTAGCGAGCGGCTCTTTCGATATTGTCTGGGCCCTCGAATGCGCCGAGCATCTCGCTGACCGAGAGCGCCTCATTCAGAACTGCCTACGTATCGTCAAACCAGACGGCAAGTTTGCGCTCGGCGGCTGGGCAATTCCCGAACACGATCTTCGTCTGTCGCAGCAAGCGCTTGTCGATCAACTGTGCTCGGCGATGCTTTGTCACCCACCTGCTCGCCTCAGCGAATACCTCGTTTGGCTGAAGAGTTCGAAATTGACTGACGTCGTAGTTCAAGACTGGACGGAGAACGTTCGGCGAACGGCAGCCGAGTGGGTAAGAGCTTTGGAAAACCCGCTTGTCCGTCTCTTTCTCCGGTTCAGTGACCCCGAAACCCAGAGTTTCGTCGAAGGGTGTCGTGCGCTTGAGCAAGCTTACCGAACCGGCGCTCTGCGGTACGTAGCCTTGGGGGGGAGGAAACAGTGATTCACATCAACTGGAATCCATTGCCTCATCTCGGTCCCATCCCCATCAACTGGTACGGACTGACCTTTCTTCTCGCGTTTCTAATCGGTGCCAGGCTCGTAATCAGGTGGGCGCCGCGGTACAGAATTCCTCAGAAGTCGGTCGAGGGATTGCTCGCCTGGGTAGTCGTCGGCGTGCTGACAGGTGCTCGACTCTACTTCGTTCTTCAGAACGACTTGGAATCGTATATTAAGGAGCCGTGGCGAATCCTGGCGGTATGGGAGGGCGGGCTCGCGTTCTTCGGGGGCCTGTTTGGCGCAATCATTGCGTCGTATCTCTACTGTAGGCGCTTCGGCCTGCCTTTCTTAACCGCTACCGACTTGTTTGCGCCGGCAATACCGATCGGCGCAGGGATTGGGCGAATCAGTTGCGGGCTGGATGGGATGGACTACGGCACACCAACCTCGCTGCCGTGGGGAGTTGTATATACAAATCCGAATAGCTATGCGCCGACCGACGGCATCGGCCGGCATCCCGACCAGTTTTACGAGCTGGTTGGCGATCTGATCATCGCTGCGATATTACTGCGACTGCGAGGCAAGGTCGCTTCCGGAGTGCTGTTTTTGCTTTATTTGATCGCTTTCGCGACATTACGGTTCTTCGTTTTTTTCGTGCGCGGGAACGCACCCGTGGTCGCGCTCGGTCTGAAGAACGCTCAGCTGACGGCACTGGCGATCATGATTCTGGCCATTCCTGCCCTAATCCTGAAGGTCAAGACGCATCCAGAGCGATGTAAGGAGGTTGCATGATGTACATGTCCCCGATGATGACAATGGGAATGGTGATCGGCGTAGCAGTTCTCGTGCTAGTTATTGTGCTCATTGTCAGGCTACTTCGCAGGTGAGCGCAAAGCGTCTGGTACTTGCGATATTTCTGACGGCCGCGGTCCTGAACTTCGGCTGGGAGATGGCCCAGATGTTCGCTTACATGCATGCAACGCGAATGTCGGTCGTCGCGCTGCTGTCCTGTTCGCTGGCGGCAATCGGAGACGCCGCTTACACGGTAGTGCTCTACTGTGCTGGAAAGGTGGCGAGTGCGAACGAATGCTGGCCATTGCGGCTGTCCGCTAAGAGTTCGTTGATGATTCTGCTGGCGGGCTTTGTTACGGCGGTTCTCATCGAGCGCCTTGGGATTTATGCGGCGCTTTGGCGGTACGCTGATTCGATGCCGGTCTTGCCGGTGCTGAATGTCGGTGTGCTGCCTGTTCTGCAGTTGATGATTCTGCCCTTTACCGTATTTTGGATCGTAAAGCGAATCAGCGCCCGGCGGTTGGCGGTGCCAAGATGAATAAGGTACAAGTAAAACTCCAAAAGGCTCGTGCCTGAAAACCCTACAGCATGTAGGGGACATCGCTGCAGCGTGATGGATACGAAAAGAGCATGTGACGCAGCGTCGCTGCTTTGATATCGGCTTGGATCGCCAGGGCGAAAACGTTGATCACTTCTTCGGCGTCCTTGCCCAGAAGATGTGCTCCGAGGATTCGGTCAGTATCTTCCTCGATCAAGAGTTTGTAACCGGAGACCCGTTCAGCGACGCGTCGCGATGAGTACCACTGCGATGTCTCGGCCGTGTTGACCTTGAATCGCAATCCTTTTGATCGAGCTTCGGCTTCAAGCATTCCCACCATGGCCAGTGGCGGCAATGCGAAGACGACACTTGGCATTGAACGGTACTCCGCCGTTCGCGAGTTCCCTTTCAGGAGATTGGCGGCTACGACGTGGCCTTCCATCGCTGCAACCGGCGTGAGTGGAAAGCCGGGGGTGTCCGCCGCGTCGCCTGCCGCATAAACGGAGTTGTTGGAAACACTCTGGAGATGCTCATTCACAGTGACACCGTTGACCCCATATCGAACGCCTGCCACTTGAAGATCGAGAGCTGCGACGGCAGGCTCTCGCCCAGCCCCATGGACGACCAGATCAGCCTCAAAGGTTGTCGGCGAGTTTCCGGTGTCTGCTTCTACGATGAAACCATCACTATTCCCGTGAATCGCTCGTACGGGCGAGCTGAGCCTGACGTCGATGCCTGCTGCCCTGGTCGCCTCCACGAGCTGGTGCACAAGGTCTGGGTCGAACCCGACCAAAGGGGTAGACCCTCGGTGCAGAATGCGAGCCTCGGCTCCGGCACGAGCCGCAACGTGAGCGAACTCAAAGGAAATGTACCCTCCGCCGACAAACAGAATACGCTGGGGGAGCTGTGGCAACTCCAGGAATTGCGTGCTTGTCGCTAGCAGTTCCTCTCCTGGAACCTTGAGCTGAGCGGGCTGTGCTCCGGTGGCGATATGAACGTAACGCCCGGTCAGAAAGCTGTCGCCGACCTGCACTGTCGTGCTGTCAACAAATTTTGCAGTGCCATGGAAAGTTTCGATACCCTTGGCTTTGAAACTCTCCTCGCGTTTGGCCGGCACAGGCTCTGTAAAGGTCTGTTTGAACTGAATCAGTTCCGGCCAGCGGATCTGGAGATCCCCTGACACACCGTTTCCCTGCATTCGGCGAGACCAGTCCGTGAGTTCTCCTTCCCCGACCAGCACCTTTTTCGGATCGCAACCGCGCAGGGAACAAGTGCCGCCGTATGGAAGCTCATCGATGACAGCGACTTGCCAGCCCGCGGCCCGGCACTTGTGCGCCGGAACCGATCCGGCAGCACCCGTGCCGATGACCACGAGATCAAATTGCCTGCGCATCGTCTCCATAATTCGGCCGGGCTGTTGGATCGACCAGGAAAGTGTTTCCGAACGGGTCGCGTCTGGCGCGCCTCTATTTCTTTGCTTTTGTTGCCAGGATCTTATTGATCTCCGGGTTGAGGCCTTCCGCGAACCAACTTGCGGCCAGCGCCAGTTCGGCCTCTGACAGCCCGACCTTGGTCTTGGCATCTTCCAGAAATTGTTTCTGCGCCTCTCCCACCGCTTTGTTGTAGCTCTTGAGCGCTTGGGTATATTGCTCCTTCTGGGCTCCGCTGAGCTTGAACATCTGGGCGTTGCCGGAGCAAAGCTGCCCCGTCTTCATGTGTCCGCAGAATATCTCTGGCGCGTCGGACTTAGCGTGTCCCTCCTTTGCACTTGCTCCCCCGTGTTCCTGGGCGTAGAAAGTCCCAGCAGCAAACAGGGTCATCAGCACGGTCATGGGAATCAGTCCCGCAGTTAAACGTTTCATAGCGGCAATCTCCTTGTCTTGGATCTCTGGCTTGCTTCTCGAAGAATAAAGCCTAAAGCACACCTATAAAGAATGCGGCGCCGTGTCAATGTGAAAGCCGGCGTCGCTGATGACTTTTTCCAATGCAGCGATGTTCTGCGTGCTTGGATCGTAGGTCACGACAGCCTTGCGACTGTCAACATCCAGCTCCGCATCCGCCACTCCAGGCAGCTTGCGGAGGGTGGCCGAGAGGCTAACTGCACAGGCTGGGCAGTCCATATCGGGGACTCGGAAGGCGACCGTTGACAGAGCGACCGAGCTCACAGAATGGGCCGGGCCGGGCTGACGAACCACTATTTGCGCCACCGCTCCCGAGTAGTAAGGAAACGCCGCCAAAGCGACAACGCCCGTGGCGAGAATCCCTAATGCGATACGGTTCCAGCGGCTCATCGGCTTCGTCGCGCAGAGACTACCGGCGGCGCAGGCCTTCCTATGATCGCGCCAGGCGAGGAGAAATCCGCCGGCCAGCAGCAGCCCGGTCAGGCCGAGCAGGTACGGCCGCCATTTTTCAAACGCAACGCCGGTGGCGATCGCCCCCGCGCCAGTCACCGCCGCCACAATAGGGAGAATGCAGCACAATGAAGCACCGATGGCCGCAGCCACCGAGGCCCCCAAAAGCAATCCCTTCCGCTTTGGGCCAGCGAGATCGGCTGGCTGCGCCGTATCCGTCGGAACTGCACAGCACTCGTGCGCACCGGGATGCCCCCCTGCGGCTTCCCGCACCGCCATGCGGATCAGGTCTAGAGGCGGAGCTCCTACCCGCCTGCCTCCATCGGCATACGTCCGGCACATCAGGCCGAAGTCTCTGGACCAGCGAGCGGATGGCTCGATATCAAGACCGCCGATGCGGACCGTCGGCGAGCCCAGAAAACCTAACGACCGGGCAGTAGCGTCATCTGGCACGTTGATCTCAACCACCTCCGCGGCCAAGCCCTCCTGCTGCAGGGCTTCTTTCACCCGTTCCAGCGTCGGACCGTGATTCGGGCATCCGTCAAAATAGAAAACTTCAACTTTCATGTTTACCTTCCTGCCTTGTCGGCATGCGCAATCTGCTCCAGAACGGGGCAGCATTCTTCCTCTGCGACGGTGTGCCTTTTAAGGCTGCGGTCGCAATTGCGAAGCGCTACTTTTAAGTCGCTCTCCAAAGTCTGAAGTTGCTCGATCTTCTGGCGCACGGATTCCAGCTTATGCTGCAACAGATCCCGGACATGGGAGCACGCCTTTAGCTTTTCATCTCTCAGGAGGAGCAGTTCCCGAATCTCGGCGAGTGAAAACCCCAAAGTCTGGGCCTGCTGGATGAAGTGCAGCCGTTCGACCGACTCCCCGCTATAGAGCCGAAAACCTCCCGGCGTTCGAGCAGGCCGGGGCAAAAGGCTCTGCTTCTCATAGAAGCGAATCGCATCGACCGTTAGGCCGGTCTCTTGAGCAACGTCTCCAATCTGAAGGGCGTGGGACATGGATTTTGAGCTTCTATTCGTAAGATACACTCTGGAGTTGACTCCAGAGTCAAGTGTTTTTTTTGGCGGGTCTCTTTGTATCCCTGCCAGTGCGCGGAGTGAAGTCGGACGCGACCAACGGGAGCGAGTAGGGTGCTGCAAGCGGTGAGGAGAGTTTGCCTTTGCGTTCGTTCTCCGCTCCTAGGTGCTGCTGCGCAGGTGCCTTCGCGACGAGCCCGTGATCGCGCCTTGCATAATACGCCATATACCTATTTGAGCTGGCGGTATTTTTCCCACAGTGCGGCACTGGACAAAAGCACGAAACGAAGATCCCACGCGCGGCAACTAACCGCGCGTTACCGGCTTGCTAGAGATCCTCTCGTTTCGAAACAGGAAAAGCCCGGCGAAAGCGGAAGCCATCAGAACGGAGCTGAAGATCGCCAAAGCCGTTCCGAAACCGAGTGGAACGACGGCCCCAAACAGAATGCTTCCCAAGCCGAACCCGGTAAACAGGATGAAAACATTCAATCCCATGGCCTGCCCGGCCCGCGGGCCTCCCAACTGCGTAACGATTCCCGCCAACAGCGGCTGTGTCATGTCATATCCCAGCGATAGAAGGGTGACGGCAAGCGCCGCCAGCAGTATAGGAACATCAGGGATCAAGATCGCGGCAGAAAGGGCCGCGATCGCCAGGCCCACCGGCACGAGCCAGCGACGTCCCCAACGGTCGGCCCAACGGCCGATCACTGGGCCCAATAGGAATCCCGGAACTCCATACCCCAAAAGGGCCAAACCAATGCCAATGTCCCCGAGCTGGTAACGCCGCACGAAGAAGACACCAAGCCAAGTGTAGATGCCCGAGTGAAACAAGCTATTCAGCAAGACATAGGAATAGGTCCGGGCGCCGCGGCCGTTCTCAAGGAGACTGCGGTACCCCTTGAGTACATCTGCCGCGGAGAGTGTCGCGGCAGTGGTTCGGGCACCAAGCAGTGCGGCGTAACGCAGCAGCGCGCCGAACACAGCCAGAGTTGCAACTGCGACATCCACAAAGAGCATACGCCAGCCGGTGAATGGCATAAGCACGACGCCCAAGCTCGAACCAAATGCCATTCCACCGGCCATGGCTCCAAAGAGCCAGCCCAGGGGCCGCCCGCGTCGCTCATACGGGAAAAGATCACCCATGAGTGCCAGCGCCAAGGGAACCACGCCGCTCGCGCCCAAGCCCGTCAGCAGTCGCCAAAAGAGGATCTGTGAGGCCGAGCGCGCAGTGGCCGTCAAGGCTGTCAAGACAACAAAGGCCGTGAGCGAGAGATACATGATACGGCACCGGCCGAGGCGATCGGAAAGCAGCCCAAAGAAAAGCGTCGAGAGGCCGTACGGGATCATATAGGCCGGTACCATCAGGCCGATGAACTGTTCGGATTCCCCAAATTCATGCGATAGGCGGGGAATAAGTGGAGCGACCATATAGGCCTGGAAGAAGATCAGGAACGTCGCCGCAGCGAGCGTTCGGATTAGCCCTTCGTGCTGCTTCGCATCGTCGTTACGCTTCAACACTCGTGAATCCGGCCTTGCCGACCGCCTCCTTGAGTTGCTGGGCCTGGATGTTGGCTGGTTCGTAGCGCACGTATACGTGTTTTTGCTGCACTTTGGGTTTCACCTCGCGCACGCCCGGCAGCGCCGTCAGAGCTGAGGTGATCTTTTCCGCACACCCTTCACACACCATGTTCGGGACGAGCAGTTCTATCTCACCGAGCGGCCCGCTTTCGACGATATCCTCCCGCTGGAGGTCCACGCCCCGAATCCGGAGGGTATTCGCCAAGATGGCGAAAATGCTGACGATCATAATGACGATGGCCAGCGAGGGTGTAACGAATCCCATGGCAGCGAGAATCATCCCGACAATGTTGAACAGCACCGCGACAATCACGTTACCAGTCATGGTGCGGTAGCTCGCTTTGCCAAGGACGAGTGCACCGTAGACATCCTCGATGCGATCGCTCACCAGGATGACACCCGCAGACTCAATGGCCACGTCCGTGCCTGCGCCGATCGCAATTCCCACGTCCGCCTGGGCCAGTGCCGGCGCATCGTTGATCCCGTCGCCAACCATTACGACCTTGCGGCCCGCCTGCTGCAAGTGCTCGATCGTGGCGACTTTGTCCTGGGGAAGCAGCTCGGCGTGAATTTCGTCCACACCGAGTTCCCTGCCAATCGCTTCAGCGACGGGCCGGGCGTCACCGGTGAGCATGACGGTTTGGATGCCCTTGCTTCGCAGCTTGGCCAGCAGGCGATCGGCGCCGCGTCGCGGCGTATCCTGCAGCCCGAAGAGTCCGGCCGGCTGGCTGCCGATGCTCAGCACAATCACTGTCTTTCCCTGAGCACTGAGGGCCTTGATCTGATCCTGGATGGCCGGCGTCAAGTGGACGCCGCGTTCCTCGATAAACGATGGCTTTCCGGCGAGGATTTCCTGTTGATCGACGGTCGCGGAAACACCTTTGCCCGGCGCCGCACGAAAGCCTTGCATCGGGAGAGAAGACGCGCCTTCTTTTTTCGCATAAAAATTAATCGCTTGACCGATGGGATGCTCAGAGGCGCTTTCGACGGCTGCCGACAGGGCCAGCAGTCGGCTACGGTCGATCCCTAACGGCACCACATCGGTCACAGTTGGGCGGCCGTACGTCAACGTGCCGGTCTTGTCAAACACAACGGTATTTGCAATCGAAAGCTCGTGGAACACTTCACTGGCCTTGACCAGCAAGCCAATGGAGATTCCCTTGCCACCGGCGATCGCCGACAGCATCGGCGTGGTAATGCCGAGTGCACAGGGGTAGCCCATGATGATGGTGGTGAGCAGAACCAGTGTGGCCCTTTCCATATTGCCGGTGGCCAGCAGCCAGATCACAAAGGCCGAGGCGGCAATGATGAACACGACCGGTCCGTAGTAGTTCATGAGCCGATCGGCGAGCAATTCGAGCGGGGGTTTGCGGTCTGAAATCTGCGTCATGAGGCGAACGATTTGGCTCACGAAACTGTCCTGGCCGGTTTTCGTTACACGAACTTGTAGCGCCCCGTCGAGGTTCACGGTGCCTCCGATGACCTTGGCGCCGACTATCTTGCTGGCGGGCACCGATTCACCGGTGAAACTGGATTCATCGACGCTCGCTTCTCCTTCAATCACTACGCCGTCGAGTGGGATGCGCTCGCCTGGACGCACCACGAGAATCTCGTCGGTGCCTACATCACCGGTAAGAACGTCGAGGAGTTGGCTGCCGCGCAGGACGCGCGCCCGCGGCGGCTGGAGTGACAACAACTTCCGTACGGCCTCGGAGGCTTTTTTACGCGTGTCGAGTTTGAAATACCCGAAGAACAGATGAAGCGCCATCAGCCAGGCAGCAACGGGCAAGAAGTTCGGCCATCGCGGATCGTACAGCGAGAGCGCACCGATGATGAAGGAACCCCAGGCACCCGCCGAGAGCAGGACATTGGCGTTAATCACGCGCTGGCCGATGGCCATGAGAGTCTTGCGCAGAATGGGATAGCCTACCCACAGGAGCACGAAAGCGGCAACCGCCAAGCTGAACCAAGCGCGTGGCGTTGGTGGCAATCCGAAAAGGTTGACGGGATCAACGAGAAGATCGATCAGAGCGAGGACGATGCCAATTGCGCCGCGCTGCCTGATGAGCTTGAACAACGCTTCATCGGTCGCGTACTGCTGCACTTCCGTCGCAGAGACGCTGTAGCCGAGCTTCTCGACGGCTACGGCCAATTCGGGCCGACTGATCCTCGTCGTATCAGCCTCGACCAGCACAATCCCATAAACCAGGTTCACTAAAACGCTTTTCACACCGGGGTAGCGCTTGAGCGCCTTTTCGATGCTCATGGTGCAAAACGAGCACATCATCCCCGAAACTTTCATTTGAACGGTTTGTACATTGCTAGTCATATGAAACCTCATTCCTAAAGCAGGGTGACAAACACCCTGACGTAATACACGCTGACAAAGACCAGGGCGCTGGCACTCAGGATCTGAATGGCACGTCCCCAAGAGCCCAGACGAGTGAACCGCATCAACACTTCGGCGAATAAGCCCGCGAGCAGAAACGGCAAGCCTCGCCCGATACCGAACGCGACGGCCAGCGTGAATCCGTACTCCGGCCGAGCCTGGGTGGCAGCCACGGTCAGCAGCAACAGCAAAGGAGCCGCCGAGGTACCCAAGCTGAAAATGAAGCCATACAAGAATGTCCCCGTCAGGCCGGGCCGGCGCAGTGCAGCGAGCCTTTCTACGTTAAGACGCGGACCCCAGAACGCGGCCAGCGCGCCTATAAAGGAAACCAGCGCCATGCCCAACGCCCAGTAACGGCCGAAGGATTCCGTGAGAATGGCCCCTAAACGACCTGCCACAGTACCAAGGATAGTGAGATTGGTTACGATTCCGGCAAAGAACGCCACCGCAATCCAAAATCCATCGCGGCGGTTCTTAGCCGCGGAGCTCCCCACCACACCCGCGACGCCGAGACCAACCGGAACCGTACAGGGGCAAACGGCACTCGCAATTACGCCCGCCAGTACTGTTACCGCGACTGCCCAGAGGGAACCGTGGGGCAGACTGGAGGCAAACTTTTCCAGAAATGCATCGAGCGTCATTGCGGCTCCACAACTGGCGGGCTGGTTTCCACGCTCGGCCTGCCCGCCTTATAGCCGAGCTGATTGATGGCGGCCGCCAAGCGCTCGGGAGATATCTGGCCATCGAGGTAGCGTACCTGAACATTGCGGTGCTCCAAATTCACTTCCGCGGCTTGGACGCCCGCGATTCCTTTGAGCGTCTGCTTCACGCGCGCCGCGCAGGCACTGCAGCTCATGCCTTCGACGGGGATGGTGACGGTCTTTGCTGCAGGATTGCTGGCGGCATGAGCCGTGCGGTTACTCTCGGAGGTGGTACAACCAACCGATGCAACCACTCCGATGAAAGCCAAAGCGCCCGCAACAAGTACGAGATTTGTCGTGTGTTCCAGGGTACGTCGATTCATTGTGTATACTCCTTTGGATCGAGGCTCTCAAGGATCGGGCACTCGCTGATCGGCCCACAGCCGGGGCAGCGGTCGGTTAGCTTCCTCAGCACTTTCTTCATCGCCTGCAGCGTTCGAACCTTCTGTTCGATGTCGGCAATCTTTTCCTGTGCAAGTGTGCGCACCTCTGCGCTTCCTCGCTCCTGGTCGATTTGGCGCAGCGCTAGCAACTCCTTGATTTCCTTGAGCGTGAAGCCGAGTTCCTGCGCTCGCTTGATAAAGCGCACCCGGCGAACAGCATCTTCTGGAAACATACGATAGCCCGACGCAAGCCGTGGTGGCTCGGGTAGGAGCCCCTCCCGTTCGTAATAGCGGATTGTCTGCAGGTTTACTCCACCGCGATCGGCAACTTCCCCAATCTTCAATCCCATGGTTCCCCTCACATCAACAGCATAAACCCTGTACCTAGGTATAGTGTCAAGGCCAAAAAGATGGAACACTTTCTGTTATTTGCGCGAAGGAGCGAAGGCTCGCGAGTGGCCGTCGACGAGGGGCTCGTCCGGGCTGCCCCGCCGCTCTCGATCGTGAAGTTACGCAGATCTCGGCACTTGGCAGGGTACGAACAGGAGAAAGGTTGGCGAGAAGCGTGCACCCAAGCCGAGACGCCTGCATGCTGGGACGCTAGAGGATCCTGCCGGTGCGTTTCACTTGGCGTTATTCTCCTGTGGCCGTCGCGCTCGCTGCTTGGCTTTGAGATCGATGATCTTTTCGTATTGGTCGGGCGGCGCGCGACATGCTGCCGCCTTGATAGCTTCTATATTTCTGCTACAATCGAAAGATGGCCACGGCCAAGGAAAAAAAGAGGTCCTCCGAACAGGTCGTCAGATATGCCGATATGTTTACGGCCATGGGCACGGAGCCGCGGCTCCGGATTATGCAACTCCTCCTCTCCGCTCATCCGGACGGCCTTGTCGTCGGCGAGATCCAAAACGAACTCGGCATCCCCAATTCCACCCTTTCCCACCATCTGGAAAAGCTCAAGAACGAAGATTTGGTCCGGGTACGCCGCGACAGCACTTTCCTTTGGTACACGGCCAACACCGAGGCGCTGCAGGAGCTTCTCGTTTTTCTCTATGCGGAATGTTGCACCCGCAACAAGGCTATTCAGCCCGACAAGATCGTCACCCTTTGCAAGTAGCGGCCAACCACCATGATTAAACCGAAAGTACTTTTTCTGTGTTCCGGGAATTCGTGCCGTACCCAAATGGCCGAGGCATTTCTCAGCGACCTAGGGGGCGACCGGTTCGAGATCACTAGCGCGGGCAGCGAAGCAACGCCGCTCGATCCGGATGCGATCTCAGCCATGCGCGAACTGGGCATCGATATTTCCGGTCATCAATCCAAGAGCGTGACCTCCTACCTCGGCCAGCGCTTCACTTTTGTTA
>Ga0073928_10009423_pt1 | contig 11899 bp, 11 predicted proteins | sample PaiPotPPA55metaG_FD_76969 | JGI IMG/M metagenome (GOLD analysis project Ga0073928, IMG submission 76969) | Iron sulfur acid spring bacterial and archeal communities from Banff, Canada, to study Microbial Dark Matter (Phase II) - Paint Pots PPA... ...
TCTCCCCGAGATTGCGAACATATTGCCAACGGACGAGTTCGATGTTCCGATTCCGCCCGAGCGTTGACCGGTGTAGTTCACAGTGGCCGGATTCAGTGTGATCAGCTGGTCGTAGCTGCGGCCGTTCAGGGGCAGTTGTTTCACCTGCCGCTCATCGACAAGGCCTGAGGTCTGCTCCGTCGTCAGGTTTACTGTCGCCGGCGTATCGACCACGTTTACCTGCTCGGATATTGCGCCGACCTTCAGGGTCAGATCCACCTGGGCGCTCTGCCCCACTGTCAGCGAGATACCGCTGCGCCCCGCAGGCATAAAGCCATCGCGTTTCACGATCACGTCATAGGTCCCCACGGTAAGCGATGGCGCTCCGTAGCGGCCTTCGCTGTCGGTGATCAGCTTTCGCTCCGTCCCAGTCTCGACGTTGCGTACTACGACGATAGCGCCCGAGATGCGACTGCTAGTGCTATCGGTGACCGTACCGCTGATGGAGCCGCCAACCATCTGCGCCGACGCAGCGGCGGGGGCGATTAGAACGAGCAGCAAGAAGGCAGAACGGACGGCCCCGGAGATTAAGGTGCATATGAAAGAAGTCAAGGTAGTCTCCTGTAGATTGCCGGCCACGTAAATCCCTGATGCGGTCGCGGCTCCACAATTTTGGAATAAAGAAAATTCGCGAGGCTAAGAGAAATCGACCTCAGCCATCAGCGAGTCATCAGAGACAACAACACGCACGCGCGGCACAACAGGCCGCGCGTCGAGAGGTCGTGATGAAGCGGATGATCATGTCTAGGTAATACCGTGCTCTATTTCGAAGCGGTAAAAATGAGAAAACCCAAGCAGCGCTTATGGGTTTCAACAGGCGACGCGTGGGTTTCGAGAGGTTCCTAGAGCGAATTTCCGCCGGATCAGCGGAACGTTACAGAAGGTTCACCTGCCCGCGCAGCAGCCATGCGACGCAACAAAGGCGACAGGCATTTCCGAGCGCGGCGTGACTGGTGAATATCTTCATCGCTATGTGCAAACTTAGCCCGCGTCTGGCGAAGAGTCAAGAGGCCGCGGACGGAAAGTTCAGTCACTTCACGCAGAAACGCGGCCGATACGTTTGACAAATGGCCTTTACTCGTTCAGGCTTGTAGCAGATGCATTTCTCCACCGCCAACACGGCTTGTCGCCTTTCCAGCAACCTCTGTTGCTGTATGGCCTGTCCGTGTGTGTGTGCGTGTTGTAGATAACTTCCTCTTTATCTCAATACTCTTCCCGATAAAAGCGCCCACACTCTGAATTCCAAATCTGTGGGCTTTCATTTTGCGCTCTCCAAATCTGTCTTCTCCAAATCTTCTCCAAATCAGGGAAACCTTTATGGCTTCGTCCTCAACCATCGAAGAACTTGAACAACAGGCACTCTCCGGGCCCCGGCTGAGTCATCTCCAACGACTCGAAGCGGAGAGCATCCACATCTTCCGCGAAGTCGTTTCCGAGTTTCAGAAGCCGGTCATGCTGTACTCCATCGGCAAAGACTCCTCTGTCATGCTTCGCCTGGCGCAGAAAGCCTTTTTCCCTGGGCCCATTCCTTTTCCTCTGCTTCATGTAGACACCGGCTACAAGTTTCACGAGATGCTCGAGTTCCGAGACAACACAGCCCGCTCGCTGGGGCTCGACCTCAAGGTCTGGCGCAACGAGCAGGCGCTGGCCGACGGCGCCAACCCGGTCCGCCTCGGCACACAACGCTGCTGCGGCCTGCTCAAGACCACTGCACTCCTCGATGGTCTCCGCGAGCATGGCTTCGACGCAGCGTTTGGCGGAGCCCGTCGCGACGAAGAAAAATCCCGAGCCAAGGAGCGTATCTTTTCCTTCCGCGATCGAGCCGGCCAATGGGACCCCAAGAACCAGCGCCCCGAGGTTTGGAACCTCTACAACAGCCGCATCTCACCAGGTGAAAGCATCCGTGTCTTCCCCCTCTCCAACTGGACCGAACTCGACATCTGGCACTACATTCTGCTCGAAGAGATTCCCATCGTGCCGCTGTATTTCGCCAAAGACCGGCGCATGATCGTCCGTGGCGACAGCCTCATCCCGGTCGAGCAATCCTTCGTCCAGTGCCTCCCCGGAGAAGAACAGTGGGTTCGCTCCCGCCTGCGTTCACTCGGCTGCAGCCCATGTACGGGCGCTATTCGGTCCGATGCCGACACTATTCCGAAGATCATCGCCGAGCTCGTGGGCTTCCGCTCCTCCGAGCGCGCGAACCGAGTCATCGACCACGATCAGGATGGCTCCATGGAGCTCAAGAAACGCGAGGGGTACTTCTAATGGCCAGCTTTGACACAACTCGTGCAGGAGGCGCGGCAGCCTTGGCCGAATCGCCCGAGAGCCTACAGCCCGACCAGACTGTTTTTGCCATCGAGGAGTTTCTTGCCTCAGAAGAAACCAAAGACCTGCTCCGCTTCAGCACGGCCGGCAGCGTCGACGATGGCAAGTCAACCCTCATCGGCCGCCTCCTCTACGACTCTCGCAACGTGTACGAAGACCAAGTTCGCGCCGTCACGGGGACTATGGCTGCGCCGGGCCAGAAGCAACTCGCTATCGACTTCGCCCAGCTGACCGACGGGCTTCGTGCGGAACGGGAGCAGGGCATCACCATCGACGTTGCTTACCGCTACTTCTCCACTCAGCGCCGCAAGTTCATCATTGCCGATACCCCTGGACACGAGCAATACACCCGAAACATGGCTACCGGTGCCTCTACCGCAGACCTCGCCATCATCCTTATCGACGCGCGTAAGGGCATCCTCACGCAGTCCCGTCGTCATGCCTACATTGCCTCCCTGCTAGGCATCCGCCATCTTGTCGTAGCGGTCAACAAGATGGATCTTGTCGATTTCTCGGAGGTAGCCTATCGCCGGATCGAGTCTGAGTTTGCTGCACTGGTGAAGCAATTCGGCAACGCCAGTCTCGTCACCCTCCCTGTCAGCGCTCTCGACGGAGACAACGTCGTCGAGCCCAGCGTGCACACTCCGTGGTACACCGGTCTCACGCTGCTCGAACATCTCGAACAGGTCACGGTCGGCACCCTCGACGCTAATAAAGCCTTCCGCCTGCCGATCCAGCGCGTCATCCGTCCCGACCACAACTACCGTGGCTTCGCTGGCCAGATCGCAGCTGGGACCATCCGCAAGGGTGATACCATCATCGCTCTTCCCTCGGGCCGCACCAGCACGGTCGCCTCCATTACCACTTTCGATGGCGACCTCGATGAGGCCAGCGCGCCGCAGTCCATCGCCCTCACCCTGGAAGAAGAGCTGGATATCAGCCGCGGGGACGTTCTAGCGGACCCCGCACGTCCTCCAGAGTCCGCCACCGAGTTCGAAGCAGCCCTCGTATGGTTCGACGAATCGCGACTCGAAGACCACAAGCCTTACCTACTCAAGCACAGCACGCAAACATTCAACGCACGTATCACCCGCGTCCTTTACCGCACCAACATCGAGACTCTGGAGCATGAGGCGGTCCACACCCTCGGGATGAACGACATCGGCGTCGTCGAAATAGCGACGACCCGCCCTATCTTTTTCGATTCCTACGCGGACAATCGCGCCACCGGCAGCTTCATCCTCATCGACCCCACAACGAACGCCACCGTCGCAGCCGGTATGATTCGCCGAAGCATCGGTGAGGGCACGACCTCTCTGGAGTCGAAACAACACGTCGCTCTTCTGCTTCTCCCTGACGCCGCGTGGACAAGCGAAGTTGAACAGCTTCTTCTCGGCCAGGGATTCCCCGTCGTACGAACCCGTGTGACATCCAAGCGTCTCTGGCAGGCCCTGCTCAGGATTGGCGTTATCGTCCTTCTCGAAGGGTTCGCACCCGAAGCCGCGCATGAGCTAGCAGAAGAGCTTCCTCTCGAAGTTTTCAACGCCTCCAGCTACGAACCAGAGACCTTCCTTCAGCAACTTGGGGAAAAAGGCCTTCTGCCTCCGCAGAAAGAGAGCCCACAGTGAGCGAAATCGTGAATTTGACAGCCGCAACGGAAGGCATCCAGTCCAGGATCCGTGCAGCCGAACAACTAATGCGGCGGGAGTTGGAACAGACACAGGGCGATGTCTGCGTTACCAACAGCTTCCAGGCCGAGGACATGATCGTGCTCCACATGGTCCGGCGCATTTTGCCCGATGTTCCCGTTATCTTCCTCGACACCGGCTACCACTTCCCTGAGGTCTACGAATATCGCGACCGCATGGCGCAGTCCTGGTCGATGAACCTCATCAACCTTCTCCCCGAACTCACCGTGCCTGAGCAGGAGGCGCAGTTCGGCATTCTCAACCAAACCAATCCCAGTCGTTGTTGTGATCTTCGGAAGGTCAAACCGCTCTTTGCCGCGCTCGATCGCTACGAGCTCTGGTTCACCGGCCTTCGTCGCGAGCAGGCTAAGAGCCGCGCTGCACTACAGCCAGTCGAGGACTTTGCGCTGCCCACGGCCAGGACCATCCGCAAGATCAGCCCGCTTACCGAGTGGACTGCGAAAGACGTCTGGGACTACGCCCGGCAGCACGACATTCCACTCCTTCCTCTGTACGACAAGGGCTACTCCAGTATCGGCTGCGAGCCTTGCACCAGCCTCCCGCTTGACCCCAACGATCCTCGCTCCGGACGCTGGGGTGGCCGGAAACAGGAGTGCGGCATCCATCTGCAGTCCATGTAAGACGCAATCGGAAAGCGTATCGAAAATGGATTTTGTCATCGGATTTTGCATCGCCGTTGTTATCGCGCTGAGCGGGGTCGGCGCCGGAGTCATCACCGCTCCGCTGTTGATCCTCTTCCTGCATGTACCGGTCGAGATAGCCGTCAGCACGGCGCTCGCATACTCGGCCATCGTCAAATTGATCGTCGTCCCCGTGCAGGTGATCCGCAAACAGGTCAACTACGGTGTGCTCGGCATCATGCTGCTTGGCGGCCTGCCCGGAGTTACTCTTGGCTCGATCCTCTTCAAGCATGTCGCCACGCATGGCCCCAAGACGGCGCTTTACTTCGTGCTCGGAGCAATCATCGTCTTCACCTCTGGCTGGCATCTCTTTCGCCACTTCCGCCCAGCCGGCATTGCGCGCCCTGCCACAGCCCGCTCCAAATGGATCGCCGCAATCATGTTTCCCATCGGCGCGGAGGTCGGCTTCTCCTCCTCGGGCGCCGGCGCCCTGGGGACGATCTCGTTACTCAGCCTCACGTCTTTGACCGCTGCGGAGGTTGTCGGCACGGATCTTGCGTTCGGGCTCGCCATCGCGGTCGTCGGTACCGGCGTCCACATGGTCGGCGGAAGTTACGACAGCCTGCTGCTAACCAAGCTGGCGATCGGCGGCGTCATCGGCGGAATCGTCGGTACTGGCGCCGCCCCAAAGATTCCCAACCGCAAACTCCGCTTCGCCCTCTCGCTCTGGCTCATGGTGATAGGTCTACAGTTCTGCTACCAGGCGGCAACACGTTAAGCTGAGTCGGAGACTGACTTCAGAGCTATCAGCGAAGTCCCTCCGTGACCCGACTATAAATAGCTTCTCGGAGATCGACTTCTTAAGCGGCGGGTCGGTCTTCTTTCGCATGACGTTTAGTCTTGAATCGAACCCGTGGAAGATCGCGCTTTTAGTTCGTCCCTTTGAAACGACCGCCGTTCGAGAGAACGCCCACATGGCGGACAAATGAGATTCAAGAACGGAACCCAAGCGAAGGTGATTGCGATGGCAACAAGTGGGATGATAAAGGCAAATATATAGTCAGACATGTAATTTTCTCCAAAACCTTCCGAATGGGACGGTTTAAAGCGGGAAGATATATAGGCATTTCGACTAAATGACCGTCCTCCCGATGTTGACGGACAAAGCCGGCCTTGCGTGAGAAGTGCATTAAAAAGTATTAAAGAAACTGCTGGGAGGACTGTATCTGGAGCTTAGAACGGCGTAGCCTCAAGCCCGACGACGACTTCCTTACGTTGCTTGAGTCTTTTGTGCCCATTCCCTCTGAATTGAACTGAAAGGAACGAATACATCATTGCCGCCATCGTGCCCTTATCTAAAAGCACACAGAGAGAATGGCTGCTCCGACTAAAACCATCACGGCTACTTTGTATGCGTCGAGTCCCACAACTTCATCGTCTGTAGGGACCTCATACTCGTGACTGAGCTTCTCTTGCGAGGGAATTCCGCTCCTCCAATCCGACGCCTTCAGGCACCCTGGAAACCCCGCTGCTAGCAGACATACAATGATATTCGCGCCCATCGAACAAGTCCTGGTGTCATCTGAGATCGACTTCAATGGGATAGTGACGTGGATCGCAGGATCGTTTCAAAAAAAGAATCATCGAGCAGTTCGTCATAGGTGGAGATTGCAGACTGCGTATGCGGCCAGCGGCTCAGTTTTTTGCTGAGAACACGGGACGAACCGGGGGCGTTTGCCATGTAGACTTTTGAGTGCTGCAGTTGGAGGATATTCAGTGAATTTCGTGACATTTGATGCCTCCTACATAAACAAATTGCGTGCAGGAGACGCACCGACAGAGCAGCACTTCATCGCCTACTTCAGCGAGCTGATCGTGTTGAAACTGCGGCCGCGGCTGCGCAATCAGGAACAGATCGCGGAAGTGAAGCAGGAGACATTTTCCCGCGTGTTCTCGTTGATACGCAGCGAAGGCGGTCTACGCCATGCCGAACGGCTAGGGCCCCTGGTTAACTCCATTTGCAACAATGTGTTAATGGAGCAGTACCGTAGTTCCAACCGCGTTGAAGCGTTAGAAGACGGGGCCGCAGAGCTGCTTGTCGAGTCCACGCCGAGCGCCCTGAATATGGTGATATCTGAGGAAACACGCAATCTTGTCCGACACACTCTGAATCGCCTCAACGAGCGGGACCGCAGTCTGTTGCAGGCGGTTTTTCTTGAAGAGCGGGACAAGGACGAGGTGTGCACGGAATTTGGCGTGGACCGGAACTATCTCCGGGTGCTTCTTCACCGGGCAAAGGGTTCATTTCGTGCGATGTACTCCAAGCAGGCAGAGGCTAAAAAGTCTCGCTGGGCGGTTAACTGACCGTGCAGGGCAATTTAGAGAGAATGAAACGTTTGATGCCTGTCACGCACTATCTAGGAGTCGAGGATCTTTGAAATGAATCATCAGGACGCGCTTCAGGAGATGGCAGTTGAACGATATCTGTTGGGAGAGCTTAGCGGTGCGTCTCTCGAGAACTTCGAAGAGCATCTCTTCGAATGTCCGGAATGCGCAATGGACGTGAAAACCGGCATGACCTTTATTGATGCCGCCCGAACTGAGTTACGGCTCCCTGGAAGGGTAATTGCTCCCTTTGTGGAGAGCCGACGAGGGTGGGCTTCCTGGCTCATGAGTCCGTGGATTCTGGCTCCGGCGCTGGCTACCTGTCTGCTTATCCTGGCCTTTCAGATGTTTGTCGTTCAACCACGTATGAAGCTTGAGATTGCACAAGCCGAAGCCCCTGCCGTGCTGAATCCCCTCGTCCTCGCAAATGCCGGCCCTCGCGGCGACTCCATCCCGGAAATAACTGCCCGCCAGCATGGCTCCTTCGTGGTCTCGCTCGACGTGCCAACAACGGGTGACTTTTCCAGCTATCGGTGTTCATTACAAGGGCCCGATGGATCGCTCCTCTGGCAAACTACGATCTCGAGGGAGCAAGCCCGCGACTCTGTGCTTATAACAGTGCCCGCCGACAGGACAAAAGAAGGGCTGAATACTTTTTTGGTTCAAGGTATACCCAGCGGTGCCCGCTCCAGTGGTACGCTGGAAGACCTCGCCAAATATAGGTTTCGGGTCAAGATTAAAAACTAGTTGAACTATGGGGAGAAGGATCGATGAACGCCACCACAAAAAGAACGTTTCACTATCACGCGGATGCCAGCCCGTTGGGTGGCCACATTACTCACCCCTTCGAGAAAGTGCTTCACACCCAAGCATCAACGTCGCTGGCGCAGGCGGGCGGCCACGCCGAATCGCGGATCGACTCATTCCAAATGGATAATACGGTTACGTCCGGCCCGGCCTACTCGCACGCAACCGGCGTTAAGAATAAGACCACCGGCGCGTGGACGACGCTCGTCAGCTCCGTGGTTGAGAACCTAAACGTGCTTGAGGTCTTGACCGCCGACCGGATAGTATCGAAGCTTCACGTAGAGTATCCTCCCGAGGGCTATCACCCGAAGATCTCCATTGTGGGTTCGAAGTTTGTGAACCTGCGCGTTGCTGGGGTCAGCATTGATCCGGTTCTGGACATCGATCTGCTCACGTCACAAGCGAAGGGTGAATTTCCTGACGGGCCGCTTACGGAAGAGAAAGGATTCATCGGTAAGGTAACCTCTCAGAGCAAGAGAATCACTGAAGCGAAAGGCGCTCCACAATGGCTCGCAGGACGGCATGGTTGGGTGAAGTCACCGGAAGGGCGCAAGAAAAAGGGCTACGTCCTATGTTCTCTGGTGAACGAGTTGCCGGGAGCGAAGCCTGGAACAGCCTTCGGCCACGTGCTGCACGTGCCTGGCTTCGGCAATATCTTCTTTGGCGAACTCATCATCGCTCAAAATTCCTACCGGCTCACCATGATGCGGATCGAGATGGGATGCCTCGCCGAAGGCAATGTAAGCGTCGCCTCGGCCTTTTCCAATGGCTCAGGCATGCCATAGCTATCGTCACAGTCTTATCTGTGACGGGGATCGGGTGTAAACGAAAGACACAGGCAAAACCCGACGTGATGTTTGGCGAAGTCGAAAACAAGTTTATCGCTGGCGACCTACTCCACGCCCGTGATCAATCCCAGGAAGCTTATCAACGCTTTGAAGGCAGCCGCCCGGAATGGGCGGCTGCCTTTCGTATTGAGTTGGGCAAGGTGCTGATCTACCAGGGTAAGAGCGGCGATGCTCTGCAGCTTCTTCAGCAGCCGCTTCCGGCCCAATCCAACGTCGAATCTCAGGTAAGACGAAACATCTACCTCTCCATCGCAGAGGCCCGGCTCGGTCATCTGGACAGGGCGGAAGAGGCCCTGTCGGAGGCCGAACGTGAGTGTCCTGAGGGGCCCCTTCGCGCTGAGGTGGATAGCACGCGAGGAAGTATCGACCTCGATAGAGAACATCTCGATGACGCAGAGCGAGCATTTCAGGCCAGCCTCGCACGCGTCCGTCTTAGCGGTAATAAGTTTCTCCAGGCGCAAGCGCTGATGAACCTGGGTGTTGTTGCTCTGCAGGAGGAGCACTATGAAGATGCTCTCGCGCGGTTTGGCGACGCGTCGACCTTGGCACGGTCCATCGGCGCGAAACTGGCGCTTGAAAAAGCTGTCGGCAATCTTGGCTGGGTCTATTACAGAACCGGCGATTTCCAGCGATCCCTCATCAATTCAACGGAAGCTGTGAGGCAGGCTTCCGAGTTGGGTTCCGTGAAGGATCAAGTTATTTGGTTGCACGGCGCCGGATTGAGTGAGTACCAACTAGGAGATTTTGAAGCAGCACGTTCGTTTTATGAACAATCGCTTGGCCTGGCTCAATCAATTCAGAACCAGGGAGAGATCGAGGACGCGCATGTGTATCTTGGGTTTCTTCTGCTGCGGTTGAATCATCCGGATGCGGCAGAGGTCCACATCCGGGAAGCCAACAGCATCGTGGGGACGAGGAGGTATGACAGAACAGGGCTCAGGCTTATGCTGCTTGAAGCTCTTCTGTTCGACAAAAGAGGAGATAAACAGGCCGCAATCAAAATGCTTCTCACCCTCCAGGAACATGCCGCTGCTGCTCCATCTGTGCAATGGGAGACCGAAAGCACTCTGGCTCACCTCTATATGGAGACCGGCAGGCCGGAAGATGCCGGCCGATGGTTTCAGCACTCCATCGAGACCTTTCGGCGACAGAGGTCGTCACTGAAGAATGTTGAGTCGACGCTTCCCTTTCTTGAGAATGCCAACGATATCTATGTGGATTACACGGAATTTCTCGTCCACCAACATAGGCCCGACGAGGCGTTGAGTGTGGTGGACCAGAGCCGGGCAGAGGCCCTCGCCGATGGACTGGGGCTCGCTCCTGCGAAGGGTGAGAGTTCAAGTTCTCAAAGAATGCCGGGGTTAAATGCACGGGCGATTGCAGCCCGGCTCCAGGCTACGATTCTGGTCTATTCCTTGCGACCGAAGAGCTCCTATCTCTGGGTCGTCACTCCGGCATGACAACAGTTCTACCAGCTATCGGGAAGCGGGAAGATCGTTCCGCTAATTCAGCTCCACACAAAAATGATCCTTGCATCGAAGGATTTATCGTCTCAGTTAGCTACTCCTGGGCGAAGTCTCTATAAAGAACTCGTCGAACCGGCGCAGAGCATGATAAAGAAGGGTAGCAGGGTTTTCATTGTTGGAGACGAGGCGCTCAGCGGTCTTAACTTCGAGACGCTTCAGACACCCGGGGACGATTCACACTATTGGATCGAAGACGTCACTATCACCAACGCAAAGTCACTGCAGCTTCTCTCCGCCAAAGGAGTCGACGGCCCACGATTTGAAGAGAAACGCATTCTTCTTATGGGAGACCCAGCGTATCAAAGAGACCAATATGCCGAGCTTCCCAATGCCTCTACCGAAATCACGAATATCGCAAACCATTTTTCTGTCGATCGGCGTACCGTCCTTACAGGATCACAGGCATCCCCGGAGGCATATCAGCGTATCCAACCCGGCCAATTTGCCTATATCCACTTTGTCGCCCACGGTACCGCAAACATGAACGTCCCGCTCGATTCTGCGGTTGTGCTTTCGAGGAACCATGACGATGCAACCGTCTACAAACTCTACGCGCGGGACATACTCAGTCAGAATTTGCATGCCGACCTGGTGACGGTATCAGCCTGTTACGGCTCTGGCCTGCGGAATTACTCGGGCGAGGGGCTGGTAGGGCTAGCCTGGGCATTTCTTCGCGCCGGCTCACATCATGTGATTGGAACCATGTGGGAGGTCAGCGATGTCTCTACACCGTTGCTCATGGACCACCTCTACGGCGAACTTGCCAGGGGTAGCCAGCCGGACGCTGCACTCCGATCGGCAAAGCTCTCGATGATTCACTCCGACGGAGTCTTCCGAAAGCCGCTGTACTGGGCTCCGTTCCAGCTTTATTCCGGTGCCTAGAATCTGGGGCGCGCGGCCTGATGTGCATCCGGGTTTCTCGTCGCCCAGAAATGTAAGACCCGACGCTTCCGGACGTCGGGTCTCTGCGAGAACCAGAAGATACCTCAGCCCACCGTCCGCCAAAATCTCCAGCGGAGGCTGGGTAAAGCAATGCAGTAGCGATTGAGATTTCACTGGCCTGACTCCCGTTCAGGCCACCGAATCCGCCGCTTATTATTGCTCTGCACGGCAGCATTCGCTACAAAGAGATAGTGTGACTGGATCAAAGAACGTTTCACTTTATTTTCAGAGGAATTGCTGCAAACCAGAACCGAGGGGGTGATCGATCTCAAGGTGCGCAAAGTCAGCACAACGTGGTCCACCTGTTCGCACAGAGCCGGGTCTCATTTTGACTCGTTCGCAATCAATGCTTGCTGGAAAGATTTAAGTTGCGATGCCAGTGCGTCCGACAGATATTCCGCTGCTTTGTTCAGCGCGATCCGATCCGCTGGAACAGGCGTCAGGGTGGCGCCTATTTGTAGCGTCGTAATCGCACTGACCACTGCCATGCCGGAGAATTTCCCATCCCCCCAGGAATGTATCTCCCAATTTCCAACTGGACTTCTCTTCTCGATAGCCCGTCTGTTATTAGGTGCGCTATGAGCGACAGTAGATTCTACCGGCATCGAAAGACTCCTTTGCACGTTTCGCAATCCATACTTGGATAGTGAAAAAGAATGCAAATCGTTTCAGCGGAACTTAGCTAGAACCAACACCCA
>Ga0073928_10009424_pt1 | contig 11899 bp, 11 predicted proteins | sample PaiPotPPA55metaG_FD_76969 | JGI IMG/M metagenome (GOLD analysis project Ga0073928, IMG submission 76969) | Iron sulfur acid spring bacterial and archeal communities from Banff, Canada, to study Microbial Dark Matter (Phase II) - Paint Pots PPA... ...
CCAACCCGTTTGCCGGGCTCGTCGCGGAAAACGGTAGGCTCTACGGCATCGGTCAGTACGGCGGAACGGCGAACCAGGGCGCGGCGTTCTTTGTGCTTTCTGGGTCGAGCCCGCTGGAACGCATGCTCCACAGCTTCACCGGCCACGACGGCAGCTATCCGACGTCGGCGCTCGCCGTCGGGAAAAGAGGCACGCTGTACGGCACGTCGGAGTACGGCGGCAACCCCAGCAACGGCGGCGTGGTTTTCGCAATGACGCCGTCGGGGTCAGAGAGACTGCTGCTCGGGTTCAGCGAATACAACGGCGCTTATCCCGTCGGGGGATTGCTCGTGGGCCTCGACGGCGCTCTGTTCGGCACCGCGTCGTACGGCGGAAACGCGTCCGCCGCGGCGGGCGTCGTGTTCCGGCTCTAGCCTTACCGGCTCCGCTTCTTCCGCGTGGTCGCCGCCTTCTTCGCGGCCTTCTTCGCGCTCCCGGTGCGCTTTCGCGTCGCCGCTGCCGTTCGCGCGTGGGCCGCGCGATTGGTCTGCGGGTGCGCGCCCAGCTCGTGCCAATCGCTTTCGCCCAGCTCCACGTCGTAATGCTTCGCGGCCTTCTTGATGTTGGCGAAGGCGAGTGCGCGGTCGGCCTCGGACGCGTCGGTCACCTGGTCGAAGCGGGCGACGGCGTTGCGCACGTGCCGCGCGTCGGTCATCGGCTCCTTGCGCTGCTTCGGAAACGCGTAGACGCTTGAGGGCAGGTCGCTGCGCATGGTCAGTTTGCCGTGTTTTTCGTGAGGCTTCCAAGTTGCTCTCATGAAGCGTTCCTTACCCGCCCGGCGGCGGATCGCATCGCTCGAACGTCCTCAATTGGCGTTTTGATGGGGCGCTGATTGGCCGGCCGGCGCATCGGCAATACGATGCAATGAATGCTGGCAAGCGCAATCATCGTCGCAGCCCTGGCGGGCCATCTGCAGACGCGGCCGTGCACGGCGGGGCAGGCGAGGGTCGCGTCTGAGTGCGGCACCTACACGGTATACGAGAATCGGGCCGGGCGCTCGGGGCGCACGATCGAGCTAAACTTCATCGTCATCAAGGCCCAGCATCCGTCGCATCACGCCATCGTGTGGAATCCCGGCGGCCCCGGCGCCTCGTCCACGGCCGCGGCGGACGCCGTCGCCGACGGCGGCTTCCCCCGCGAGCTGAGCGCGCTGCGGGATCGCTACGACGTCTTGCTCGTGGATAATCGCGGGACGGGCAAGTCGGCGCCGCAGCTCTGCGATTTCGCGCCGGTCGATCGTCCGGAGCTCTACTTTCTGCACCTGTGGCCCGACGCGCTCGTGCGCAGCTGCCGCGCGAAGCTCGCGCGCTCCGCGGACTTGAGTCTCTACACGACGTCGATTGCCGCCGACGACCTGGACGAGCTTCGCGCCGCATTGGGATATTCGCAGCTCGTGCTCGACGGCGGTTCCTATGGAACGCGCTTCTATCTCGACTACGCGCGCCGGCACCCGGCGAGCGTCGAGAGCATCGTGCTCGACGGCGTCGTGCCCCCCGGCTTGCTGATCGTTCCCCTGGAGGACGCCACCGGCGCTCAGACCGCGATGACGCGGGTGATCGCGGCGTGCCGCGCCGACACCGCATGCGACGCGCACTTTCCATCGCTCGGAGCGCACTTCGACGCGCTCGTTCGGCGCTTCGATCGCGGGCCCGTTCGCGTGCCGCTCAAGCAGGCCACGAGCAAACGCGTCGTGTCGTTGAGCCTCTCGAAGGAAGTCTTCGCGGATCGTCTGCGTCAGCTGCTCTACAATCCCGAAGGCGCGGCGTACGCGCCGTTGATCATCCAGCGCGCGTACGAGGGCGATTATGCGCCGCTGGCCACCATGGTCGATATGGTCGCGCAGGGGCTATCGCAGGAACTCGCGATGGGCTTGAATTTCTCGGTGACGTGCGCGGAGGACGTGCCGTTCATCACCGAAGCCGACGTCGCCCGCACGAGCGCCGGTTCGTTCGAGGGCGATCTCCGCGTTCGCGCGCAGCAGCGCGCGTGCCGTATCTGGGACGTCGCCTCGGCGCCGCGATCCTTCGTCCGGCCCGTGCGCAGCGATGCCCCGATACTGATGATCTCGGGGACCGACGATCCGGCGAGCCCTCCGGCGTACGCGCAAGAGGCGCTTCGCTATCTCCCCAACGCGCGCATCCTGCTCGTCCGCAACGCATCGCACGGAACCGAGACGCGGTGCGGGGATCGAGTCATCGTCGAGTTCATCCGGGCACGCAGCGCCAACGGCTTAGATCTCGAAAGCTGCTCGAGCGAATATCATCGCCCCCCGTTCGCGACTTCGATGGCGGGCTTCGGCGACTAAAACGGCTTCGGCCCAATTGAAGCGGTCGCTTACTCTTCTATATCCGGCCGGCCGGTCTCGTCGAGGGCTTGAACTTCGATCGCTCCCAGGTCGAACACGCGCTGCAGCTGCCGCAAGACGGTGTTGTCGATCTTCCCTTCCGCGCGCAGCTCGATGAGCTTGGCTCGCTGCGCCTCGATCAGCTCTAGCTGCGCTCGGCGAAAAAGTGCGGTCGTACGCGCGGCCTTCGTCGATCCACCCTCGGCCGTGAACTCCGCGAGCCTCGCCTCGAGGCGCCGGCGGTGCAGCTCGAGCACGTTCGCCGGATACGTCCCCTCTCGTTCCAGTTCTGCGAGTCGGGCGAGGCCCGCTCGGGCCGTCGCCATCAGCGCGAGGCGTTCCTCGCGTGCCGCCGCGCCGTCGTCTTTGATTCGCAGCAGACGAATCAGCCAAGGGAGCGTGCCGCCTTGGCCGACCAGCGTGACCAGCAGCACGACGAACGTCAGGAAGATGAGCAGATTGCGGAAAGGAAACGGGCCGGCGACCGTCTCGAACGGGACCGCGAGCGCGGCCGCGAGCGAGATGCCGCCGCGCATTCCGGTCCAGCCAAGCAGCGTGACGTGCGACCAATCGGGCTTGCCGTCGACGTGCTCCGGCTCGTTGGTAATCGGTAGCAGACCCTGCGCGAAGGTCCAAAGCAGCCGCACGATCACGCACGCGCCGGCGATCGCCGCGCCCCACAACGCGAGCTCGGCGATCGAGTACTCCCGCAGCCCCGCGACGATCGAACGAAACAGGATCCCGACCTCCGTGAAGATGAAGGCATTGAGCAAGAAGACTACCGTCACCCAAAATCCGGTCAGCATCTCTCGCGCGCGCGGCCGCAGCACGACGGGAGTAAATCGGCTTAGGACGATTCCCGCCGTGACGGTCGCCAGCACGCCGGAGGCGCCAATGTAATAGGCGGGTAAATACGCGACAAACGGCACGACGACAGAAATCGTGGCCTGCACCGCGTCGTCTTTGAGAACGCGCCACGCCCACACGGCGATGCCGGCGGCGGCAAATCCAATGAGCACCGACTCGGCGACCGTCAATATCAGGTCGCCGGCCGCGTGGAGCAGCGAAAACGAGGCGCCGACGACGGCGGCGACTCCGATGCCGTAGAGAATCAGCGACGTCGCGTCGTTGACGAGGCTCTCGCCCTCGATCGTGCCGATGATGTGGCGCGGCACGTTGAGCTCATCGGCGATCGAGGCGAAGGCGACCTCGTCGGTCGACGACACGATCGCCCCGAGAACGAATGCCACGCCCCAGGGCATGCCCGGAATGACGGCGTGCGCGATCGCGGCGACGGCGAAAGTCGTCACGATGACCAAACCAAAGGCCATTTGGAAGATCCACATGGCTCCAGCCCTGAACTCGCTCGTGGGCGCCGCCACGCTCACCCAATAGAGCAGCGGCGGCAGGAAGACGACCAAAACGAGTTCCGGCGGCAGCGGAAACGTCGGGATGCGCGGGATGTAGCCGATTGCCATGCCTCCGAGCACGAGCACGATCGGATATGCGACGTTGATTCGTCTCGCAATCGTGACGAGAACGATGATCGCGACGAAGACGACGATGAGCGCGATCACGTGCCTAGGGTAGGATGACGACTTTACCTTGACCGCGGCTCACGGATTCGTAGGCCGCGCGCGCTCGGTCCAGCGGATAGCGAGCCGCGATCTTGGCTTCGCGCAGGCTCCCGGCTTCGATCAATGGTTTCATCCGCCGTAGAACGTCGCCCACGTGCTCGAGCGGAAATGCGGCTGTATCGAGGCCGTAAAAGGTCAAGCGCTTGCGATAAAATGCGAACAGGTTGAGCTCCGCGACGCGGCCCGCGGCCGCGGAGAAGATCACCATACGGCCGTCTTTGCCGAGCGAGTCGACGAGCGCCGCGAAGACGGGGGCGCCGACGGCATTCGTCGCGAGCTGTGCGCCGGCGCCGCCGGTCAACTCGTTCACGCGCGCGGGAACGTCGTCACCGTCGGAACGTAAGATCGCATCGATACCGATCGTTTCCAGCTCCGCCACGTCGTCCGTCGAGCGGACCAGCGCGATCGCATGCGCGCCGATCGCTTTAGCGATTTGCAGCGACGCCGTGCCTACCGCGCCTGCGGCGCCGGAGACGACGATCCACTCGCCCGGCGTCGCGCGGCCGAGATCCACGAGCGAACTCCAGGCGGTCAAGAACGGCGTGCCCATAACGGCGGCGCCTTCCGTCGACAAGTGCGCCGGCCGCACCGCCACGGCGCTTGCCGGTACGACCAGCATCTCGGCGTGCGCGCCGTCGAGCGTGAGGCCCAGCTCCCCGCCCCCCGTGCCCCAAACCGACTTCCCGACGAGATCGGGCGGTCCGTCGATGACCGTTCCCGCGAAGTCGCGTCCGAGCGTGCGCGGCAACACGAGCTGCGGAAAGCGGCCCAGAACGATGCCGACGTCGCTCGGATTTACTCCGGCCGCTTCGACGCGGATACACACTTCGTTTTCACGTGCCGCCGGCTCCGGAACGTCGCGCACAGACACGGCGTCCAGCGAACCGGTCCGATCGATGCGCAACGCCCTCATCGACGAGATCCTCGCGAGCTAAGGCTTGAGATTGAAGACGGTTCCGCAGCCGTATCTATGGCATCCATTGCCGCCTCCGTACGCCGTCGTACCGTAAAGCAGGCCGTTGAACGGAAACAGAGGAGCCTGCGCCAGACTTCCGTCGAGGCGTCCGTGGAAGCTGTAGAGGACTCGCTCTTGGCCGGATGCGGTGACGGTGAAGATCGTACCGAGACCGAAGATGCTTCCACCGCCTCCGGTTCCTCCGGACTGCGACACGCCGTAGAAATTGCCGCCCGAATAAATCAGCGTTCCCGACGGTGAAGCGGCGTCCGGCTTGCCTTGGAAACTGTAAAGCGTGGTCAGTTTGCCTGCGGGCGTGATCGAGAAGAACGTGCCTTCGTTATGCGCTCCCGACGTCAGCGTCGTTCCATAGAGCAGACCGTTGACGGCGATCAGTCCGTTCGGAACCGAACCATCGGCGCCGCCGGCGAAGCGGTGCACGACCCGCTCCGTTCCATCGAAACTGATTTCGTAAATGGTGCCGCAGCCGGTCGTGCTGCATTCGCCGCCCTGGCGCCCTCCCTGATAGGTTGCACCGTAGAGCTCGCCGTCGAGCGCGACGAGGCCGGGATACGCGCCGGCACCGTCGTGCTTTCCCGCGCCCTTGAAGCGGTAGAGGAAGTTTCGCTTACCGCTCGTCGTGAGCGAATAAACGGTGCCGCATCCGACGTCGCCGCACGCCGTCCTTCCGCCCCTCGCTGTGGTTCCATAGAGCGTGTTCTCGATTGCGATCACCGGCGCCGCCGGATATGCGCCATCGGTCGCGCCGTCCGTGTTGCCCTTGAAGCTGTAGACGACGTGCTCGTTTCCCGACGTATCGGCGGCGTAGACGGTTCCGTTTCCATACTTTCCGCCGCTCGTGGTCGTGCCGTACAGGCGCCTTTTGTACAAAATCGGGCCGGAAAGCGGCCAGGAACCGTCGCTCGCACCGTTGAGATCACCCTGGAAATTATAGACGATGTTTTCGCCGCCCGACGCGTCGACCGAAAAAATGACGCCGCAACCCTCCCAGCAATGGTTGCCGTCCCCGAAGCACGATCGCGCACAGAAATTCTTCGAGCCGGCCAGCGTCGTTCCGTACAGGAGGCCGCCCACGGCGATCAGTCCGCCGTTTGCCACCGCGCCGTCGGGGGCTCCTTTGAATCGGTACACCACGTGGTAGAGAGGCGCCGGCGTGGCTCCCGCCGCACGCGAGAGTGCGCTCGTGCCTGCCGGTGCCATTGGCTGCAGTGCCGGGCTCGTGCCGCCGCACGCCGATAGAAGCACGGAGCTGAACGCGGCCATAGCCGCGCCCGGAGCGAACCTCATAGTGCAGCGTTCGATATCGAGCCAAAAAGCACTGTCGGGGCATGTTCCCCGAAACGGCGCCCACAAAAACTAAGTTGACGCTAGGGCTGCAGCGCGGCGCATGGCTGTGCCGCGAGTGCCTCGAACGAATCGTTATGAAATACGCTTTTTCCGTTGCGCTCCTGGCAGCGCTGTCTTTCTTGGCCGCCTGTGCGGGTCAGCCCGGCATGCAGCCGTCTTCCCTTGGATCGCTCCCTTCCGTCTCGAGCCGCGCCGGCGTGCCGGCGGCTTCGCCGCTCGCGCAGCTGGCGAATCTCGATTACTCGAACGGATCCATAACGGTATTTTCGATAGAGAATGGCCGAGCCAAGGTGACCAAGACCTTTTCTCCCGGGCACGGCATCGCGCAGGGCTTGGCCATGGACGGGGCCGGGCGCATCTATACCACGGTCACGGCTTCAGATTCAAAGCCCTGCGCCGCCTCCGTCGAGGTATTCAGCAATACCGGCCGCTTCATCGAGCGGCTCGACGCGCCGATCCTAAAGGGCGCGCCGGGAGCGCCGTCGCTTACCGACGTGGCCGTCGACCGGCACTCAAACGTCTACGTGAGCGACTTCGGCCAACAGGCCGTCTACTTCTATCCGGGCGCGCATAAGACGAAGAGCCCCACGATCGTCGTGCAGAACTCGCAGAACGCGGCGTCGGTTCTTTCGACGCCCAACGGCGCGAACGTCGTCGTGTCCGGCGGTTGCGGCTTCGCGAGCGTCCGTCCCTACACGCGTACCTCTTCCGGACAGTACACGCCCGGCAGTTGCTTCGGCATCGGTACGATCGCGCTCATCGGCGGCGCGATCGACGATCTGGTCGACGTAATGACGCCGGTCGACGGCGTGCCCGGATTGGTGTCGGTCAGTTCGCCGAACGGCGGGGAGACGTTCCATACGCCGGGCCGCCTCGCGTCGATCAGCGGCGTCGCGTTCAACGGCGATGCGTCCATCGCGTACGTCGCCGATCACACCAATGAACGCGTGCTCGCGTTCCGGCGCCCCGCGAGCGGCTGGCTATCCGGGCAGCCGAAGCTCGTCGCTCGCTATCGAGGCTTTCAAAATCTCGATATCATCGCCGTGCCGCGGTAACCATCGACGGAGCGTCGTAGGAGAACGCCGCTCGCGGCCAGCCTGCAGCCGTGAAGCATAGCTCGTAGACTGCATCCAGAAACGAACCCAGCGTGGCGATCGGGTCCGGCGACTCGCGAACCGCGTCGTACGGCAGCACCCACTCGCGCAGAGCGCTCGACCATGCGGCCTGTGCCGGCGCGATCGCCAGAGTCTCTGCGGCGTTGGGTTCGGGATAGATGTAACCATAGAAAGACGGTGGAGTCCGATCGTCGCCAAAGTATAAGCCGACGTTCATCATTTCGGCGTCGAGGTCGTACTTCATAATGTAGCCGCGGTTCGCCGGCGGCGCGACGCGCCGGCCGCTGAACAACAGCAGGGCAACGTCCAGCGCGCCCCACCAAAGCTGAAGTCCCGTGCGGCCGAAGAACCGCGCCCGCCACGCATCGAAGACGCCGGCCGCGGCCGTCGATGCGGCAAACCAGCGGAGCACGGCCGCCGGGTCGTATTCGGCCGGGCGGCGGTCTTCGTCGAGCGGCGTGACGTCGGCCAGCTCTTGCGGTATCGTGCTGATCGGGCAACCGACGCCGAGCGCGGCAAGCGCGGCCGTGAGATCTGCGTAGATCTCTGCGACCGTGCGCGCCGGAAGAAGCGCGATGGTCGTTTGCGCGCCCGAGCTGTGAAAAAGCGCGATCTTCGACTCGAAAACGTCGATCGTGACCTCGAACGAGGATCCGCGCCAAGGAATCGTCCCGGTGGTAATGCCGCGCGCCGACAGGTGCAAGGCCGTAAAGAGCCAGTTGGGCTGAACCGGCGCAACGGCCAACTTGATCTTTCCGAGCATCTGCGCGTAGAGATGTAAGCTCCGTTTGGTGCCCTGCCAGTCCGAGACGTCGACACGCGGCCACAGCGTGGGGCTATAGTGGTCCAAAGTGTTTTCCATCGCCGGGCATAACTTTCTGCGTTATGATCAAATTCCTCACCGAAACCGGTCGCCTCGAGGCATTCAGCGACGGCGTGCTGGCCGTGATCATCACCATCATGGTCCTGGAGCTGCGGCCGCCGGACGGCGTCGAGCTGCGCTCGCTAATTCCCGTTTTACCGACCATCGTCACGTACGCCCTGAGCTTCATTTTCATCGGTATCTACTGGAACAATCACCATCACATGCTTCGGGCCAGCCGCGGCGTGGACGGACGGGCGATGTGGGCGAACCTGCACCTTTTGTTCTGGCTCTCCCTCGTGCCGTTTTCCACCGCATGGCTGGGGCGCAACCCGGGGGCCGTCGGGCCGACCGTCTTTTACAGCATCATCCTGCTCTTGGATGCGGTCGCGTATACGATTCTGCAGCGATCGTTGCTGGCCGCCAACGGGCGAAACGCGCCGTTTGCGAAGGCCGTCGCCTCCGACGTAAAGGGATGGCTCTCGCTCGTCCTCTACGTCCTCGCGATTGGTACCGCGTTCGTCTCTACGGTGATCTCGGACGTCATTCTGGTCGCGGTCGCCATGATGTGGATCGTACCCGATCGCCGCTTCGAGCCGCTCATCAACCTGAAGCAGCCGTAGCCGGCGCCGGCGATCGTCGTGAGCCGACGCGGTTCGCGTACACTCGCGTGAATTCGGCGCCGAACAGCATGATCTGCGCTGAGTAGTAAACCCAGATGAGGAAGACGATGAGACCGCCGAAGCTGCCGTAGCCGGACGACACTCCCGCACGCCCGAGGTACCAGCCCAGCAAGAACTGGCCGATGACGAAGAGGAGTGCCGAGACGAACGCGCCGAGCCAGACGTCGCGCCACGCGATCCTGCATTCGGGGAGGTACTCGAACATCAAGGCGAACAGCGCGGTGACGAGCGCCAGCGATACGCCGAAATCCAATACCTTCAGCAGCGTCGGGAACTGCGGGAAGACGTGCGAGAGCGCGGCGCCGGCTACGGTCAATACGGTGTTGAGTCCGAGAGAAACCAAAAGCAGGAACGCGATGCCCAGCACAGCTGCAAAGGAAAGCAGCCGCTCCTTGACGGTCTCCAGGAGCGTTCGTTTTTGGGGCGTCACGTCCCAAACGGTGTTGAGCGCCTCTTGCAGCGACGAAAATAGACCGACCGCGGCGATGGCGAACACCGTCCACCCCACGATCTGCGAGAGTATGCCCGCCTTGTGCTGCGCGAAGGTAGCCGACACGATCGATTGTATCCCGCTCGCGGCCGAGGGGCCGGCGCTCGTGGCCATGTACGTGTAGAGCTGATCGAGAACGCGCTGGTGGCTCCCGAGAAAAAACCCGGAAATCTCGACGAGGACGATGATCAGCGGTGCCACGGCGAAGACGGTGAAGTATGCGATGGCCGCTGCGAGCCACTGCGATTTGTGGCGCTGAAATTCTCCGAACGTCTCTTTTCCCAGCGAAACGAGCTCCATTGCTTCCTCCCTCGGTTCTCGCTGGGTACCCATCGGCCGACCCGCCAAACGCGGAACCGGCGGTCATTGGATGCGAATACTCGCGCTAAACCTGCGGGCCGGCGGCAACGCGGACACCGTGCCGCGGATTTTGCAGCGCGCGTCGTACGTCGACGCGGATACCTTGGTGCTTTCCGAGCATCGGGACAATTCGGTGGGAGGACGCCTGCGCTCGGAGGCGGAGCGGCGGGGCTTTGCGCATCAGGCCTTCACGCCCTCGAAGCGCGGCAACGGCGTGCTGGTTGCATCGACGAAGCCGTTTCGTGCCGTCGCGAACCCATTTGGCCTGTCGGAGGACGAGTATCCCAACGCGGTCTTGCAAGGTGCGTTCGAGGGCTTCGACCTGTACGGGGTCTATTTGCCGGGTCAAGACCGAAAGCGGCCGCACCTGCGCTGTTTGATCGCGTTGGCGGCCCGCACGAATGAAATGGGAAGCTCGGCGTTGTGCATCGGAGACTTCAACTCCGGGCGCAACGAGACCGATATCGAAGTCAACGCGCGGTCGGGACAACGTCGCGACGAGTTCAGCACCGCCGATTTATATGCGGAGCTCGAAACGTACTGGACGGAGGCTTGGGCGCACCTGCATCCGGGCGAGTACGATTTTAGTTGGTATCCTTTCCGGCTCGATCCGGTTCGCGTGAGTCGGGCCGGATGGCGGATCGACAAGGCGTTTCTCTCACCGAAGCTCGTCCCGCGGCTACGAGCCGCGGAGTACGATCATTGGTTCCGTCACGATCGCCTCTCCGATCACTCCGGCTTGATCGTCGACATCGACGTTTAAGCGCGATGCCGCGAGACCGGGGGGGCGGCTCGGGCGCCTCTGGAAGTCTCCGGGCCGAGGAGGGACGAAAATCATGACCCAGACCGAGCCTATTCCAGAGGCTTCCTCAAAGACGTACGCGCTGCAAGGCACGCTGCTCGAAGCGTGCTCGTGCCGGACGCTCTGCCGCTGCTGGATCGGTGAGGATCCCGATGGCGGAGCCTGCGACTCGTTCCTCGCCTATCACATCGATCGGGGCGAGATCAACGGCGTCGACGTTGGCGGTCTGAACTACGTGCAGGTCGTCAAGATTCCGGGCAACGTGCTCACGCCGCATAGCTGGAAGCGCGTCAGTTACGTCGACGCGCGCGCCACCGAAGAACAGAAGGCCGCGATTCTCGACGCCTGGCACGGCCGCTTGGGAGGTCCGCTCGCGGACCTCAACGGCTTGGTCGCCGAAGACGTCGCGATCGAGACGGCGCAGATCGAGCACGATCTCAAGGGCGGCGAAGGGACGCTCGTCGTCGGCGACAAGCTTCGCGCGACCATGGCGCCGTATCGCAGCGCATACGGTGCGGTAACGACGCTGCGCGACAGCCTCTTCAGCACGATACCGGGCGCTCCCGCCTACGTCGCGAAAGCCTCCGAGCACGTCGTCAACATTCCCGAGCACGGTATGGTTTGGACGTTCAAGGATCGTAACGCGATTCAAGGCGACTTTCTGCTCGAGGCGTAGCGGCATGGCGGCGAACGCCGCGCACCGTTATCTGCGCTTCAATACGATCAATGTGCTCGCGTGGGCGATCGTTGCCGCGTGGGCGATCTGCGCGTGGGCGGAGCTGAGCGGGAACGCCGCTCGGCTCCACCATCACGCGCTCTACGAAAGCGGAGCGCCATATTGGGTCGCGGCGCTCGTCGTGCTCGCCGCCTGGCAGTTCATGACCGCCGCGATGATGCTCCCGTCGTCGCTCGGCCTGATCCGCCTCTACGCGGCGACCGCGGGGCGCGCGCCCCACTTCACGCTCGCACTCACCCTATTTTTGGGTGCGTACTTCGCCGTCTGGACGGCCTTCGCGCTGGCGGCGTTTTCCGGGGACATGCAGCTGCACAGAGTCGTCGCCGCATGGCCCTGGCTCGCGGAGCACGCCTCGCTGATTCCCGCCGCCACGCTGGGTCTCGCTGCCGTTTATCAGTTCACTCCGCTCAAGGACGCTTGCCTGCGGGCGTGCCGTCATCCCGGCGTCTATCTCATGCGGCGGTATCGGCGCGGTGCGCTCAACGGATTACGGCTGGGCTTCGGCCAC
>Ga0073928_10009425_pt1 | contig 11899 bp, 10 predicted proteins | sample PaiPotPPA55metaG_FD_76969 | JGI IMG/M metagenome (GOLD analysis project Ga0073928, IMG submission 76969) | Iron sulfur acid spring bacterial and archeal communities from Banff, Canada, to study Microbial Dark Matter (Phase II) - Paint Pots PPA... ...
GCGCATGAGTCGAGGCGGACAAGCTGTGCCCGTCTCCAGCGTGATTGACTCCTACCGGGAGTCAACGAAGAATCTGTTCGAAGTCCCCAAACATACCGATGAATTGCTCGTGTACGACAACACAGCTCATCGCCGCGGCTTCCGCGTAGTGGCGCACTTCATCGGCGGCAAATTGAGTAAAACCGCACAGACGATACCGGACTGGGCAGCTAAGGTGTTTGGCAAAGAGCTGCACGCGGCAAACCAACACGAGAAATCTGGACGTGGGCGCTAACTTCTTTCTCTTTAAATCATTGTGTGTTCTGGGCTCCAACTCGTTCTTTCTCCTTCGGGACTAGGTGCTCGTCCCTGTAACAAACTAGGAGAGAAGCACCCCACGAACTTGCTGATCATGTACAGTGCGACTGAGCCAAGGGGGGCAAGATTGTGGATCTTCCTGGGTTTTCATGAGGTTAGCAGGGCAGGATTGGCTATTGCCTAGTGCCATGGTATGATGCATAATTCCCCAAGAAAGTAAGGGGATTGTGTTATGGCGGGACCATACAAAGAAGCCGCAAGACGGCTCTACGAAATAGCGCAATCTCAACAGGGGTTCTTCACCACCAAGCAAGCCACGCGAGCAGGATTCGCCGAAAAGACCCATACCTACCACGTGAAAGTCGGAAACTGGATCCGGGAGCATCGTGGTATTTATCGGCTGGCCGATTTTCCCACGGCGGAGCGCCCTGATCTGATGCTTTGGTATCTGTGGTCGCAGAATCGTCAAGAAATTCCGGAAGGCACATATAGTCACGACACAGCTCTCAGTCTTCACGAGCTCTCCGATATCATGCCCTCAAAGCTGTACATGACAGTCCCCAAGCATTTTCGCCGCAACAGCCGAATCCCAGAAATCCTGATCCTTCACCGAGCAGATCTTGCCGAAGGCGACCTTCAGGAGATGCAGGGTGTGCGGGTCACACGCCCGCTTCGTACGATTCTGGATCTCCTCCAGGCCGGCCAGGTAGACCCAAGTCTAATCCGGCAAGCCATCGACGAGGCGATGCGGCGTGGGCTGGTCAGCTGGAAACAGATCGACTCGCTGCCACACGATAAAGTCCAAGACTCATTTCGAGAGCTTGTTGGGCAACACCGCTGATGGACGAAGTAAAACAATACAAAACGGCTGGAGCATTTCGCACGGCGCTAGAGACCAGACTGCAGACACGGGCGCAAGAAGAAAGGACGGACCTGCAGCGTCTGCGCAGGCAAGTCGCCTTTGATCGCTTTCTGGCGAGATTGTTTCCGAAGGGGCCAATGGGAACGTATCCGTGGATCTTGAAAGGAGGATATGCGATGGAGCTGCGGATTCGTTCGGCACGAACGACGAAAGACATCGACCTGACGCTTCACGATGGGACTCACCTAGCAAAGGACCCCGACGAGCGACGGAAGCAAGTACGAGCGATGCTACAAGACTCCGCCGCGATCCAACTCAACGACTACTTTGAGTTTCTTGTGGGAGAGCCGCGCGAAGAGTTGGACGGAGCGCCCGAAGGTGGAAGCCGTTACCCTGTCGATGCTCGCATGGACGGTCGAGGGTTCGCGCGCTTTCACGTCGACGTAGGGATCGGCGACGCAGTGCTGGAGCCACTGGACGTTGTCGAGGGAAGAGACTGGCTGGGATTTGGCGGAATAGCGCCTCCTTCATTTCCCGTCATTTCGCGAGAGCAGCAGTTTGCAGAGAAAGTGCACGCGTACACGCTGCCGCGCGGGGATCGCGTGAACACCAGAACGAAAGATCTGATCGATATGCTGCTCCTGATTCGGCAAGGGAAAATCGACAATCCGAGACTTGCGGCTGCAATAAAAGCGACGTTCGCAAAAAGGGCGACACATCCCATGCCTCGGAGGCTTGAGCCGCCGCCCGCGGAGTGGGAACCTGTGTTCCAAGCGCTAGCTCAGGAATGTGATCTTGATGTAAGACTGTCCGCAGGGTTCGAAACCGTGCAAGGCTTTGTCGGCAAGATCTTGGAAAGGCAAACTGGCTAATCTCAGTGCCCAGGAGAAACGAGGAAGCAGATTTTGTGGCGGATCCTTCGATCAGTGGATGAATGGGTCGTGAATCGAAAGTCCACGGCCCGTGCTTCCGGTTTCGACCGGGCGCGTCTGCCTCGTGAGCAGGGGTTCTAGGTCCGCAATCGGATAGAATGGTCTTGGAAACCGTCGTGGACCGACCACCCGGCAGCTGGCCAGACCAGTCAATACAAGGGCGCTTGTCGGTAATAACCCGACCGGCGAGCTGATAACTTCCGGGCTACCCGTAAAATCCGTCCAAGATCGATGCTAAGCGCGGAGATCCCCTCCTACAAGGCTACATCACAGGATTAATCCCGTCGTGGAAGCCGCCCAGAAGCTCCTATTTCACCCCACAGGTTGGAGAGAGGGGCTTCAGAGTGGCAGTCGCAACTTTTTCAAAAATGCGGTGTAGCGCGGGTCGCCGCGCAGGTTCTTTAGCAAAGACGAGAGTTTAGTTTCGGCGACTCCGCTGTCGTGCTCCACATAGGCCCGGTCCAACCACTTAAAAGCTTGGTCGGGCTCCTTTCGAGAGGCATAAACCTCGGCAATTAGGAAAGCATTTTGCGATTGGTATTTCGCAATTAATTCGTTCAAAGCGGTGTCTGACTCCTTCTTCCGACGAAGTGCGCAGTACGCGACAGCCTGTCCTTGTAAGCGCCACATGCCCATTTGTTCTCGCTCGATTTCTGCTAGAGCATCCTGAGCGCGTCCCTGCGCCAGATATACGAAGCCCAACCCTTCATGGATAGAGGGGAGATCAGGATCAAGTTCTAATGCCTTCTTGAATTCCGCCTCTGCTTCCTCCTGGCGGCCCAAAACGGAGCAGATTTCCGCGAGCGATCCGCGAATCGCTGCGTTGAGCGGATCCAATGCGATTGCCCGGCGAAGTAATTCCACAGCTTCCTCAAAACGGCCGAAGGAATCTGCCAAACCGGCGGCGAGATTTAGAACTGCGGAATTTTCGGGGTCGAGTTCGACAGCGCGCTGTAGGGAAGTATTCGCTCCCGTCCAATCCCAATCGACCTCCCTCTTGAACTGGCCGGTTAGCGCGTGGGCCTCTGGTAGATTCGGATCGAGCACTAGAGCTCGCTCCACCGCTTCCCGCGACCGCCGCCGGCCCTCCTTGAGGGGAACAGAGCCCCTGTCGGCCTGGCGAAAGAGAGCCCGAGACAACCCTACCCAGGCCAGCGCATAGCTGGAATCCAGTTGGAACGCCTGCTCGAAGTAGCTTGCGGCGCTGTTCAGATCTCCGGCGCTGTCCCGATCAAGGAAAAAACGTCCTTCCATGTAAGCGTCGAAGGCTTCCGCATTGACAGGACGCAACCGCTTCAAGTCAGCTTGCTGTTGCGGGGTCAAACGGATTTGGATCTCCCGCGCGACAGCTTTGGCTACATCATCTTCTAGATTGAGAATATCTCGCGGGCGATAGTCGTAATCCTGAGCCCATAGATGACTTTGGTCCTTCACCTGAAGGAGTTGGACAGTCACGCGCAGATGATCCCCGCTCCCGCGAAGGCTGTTTTCCAGCACATATTGAACAGAAAGGTCGCGTCCAATCTGGTCCAGGCGTTGGTTACCGTGTTTGTATCCCATCACGGAGGTTCGCCCGATGACTCCCAACTGTTCCGGGTGAAGCCGGCCCAACTGTGCAATCATCTCCTCGGTCAGACCGTCGGCAAGGTACTCCTGTTTGGGATCGCCGGTGAGATTCTGGAAGGGCAGCACAGCCAGCATGATCTTTTCCGATCTTGGCGGTGACACGGCTCGATAGCGTCGCCAGGAAATATCGCCCGCGACTACCAAGACGACTGCAACCGCACTCAAGACTGCACCTATCCGCCAGCGACTCCCGGGTCTGGGGATTACTGCATTAATCTTTGGCAACTCGAGAACGCTTTGAGCTTCAGATGGCGAGTTCTCTTTTTTGGCTTTTGTTTCGACGGCTATTCCGGGCGTCGAGACGCCGGAGGTAAGAACTTGAGCCGCATCCCGTTTCGGGATGTCCGCAACTTTGGAAAGTACGACATCGGCTGTGAACTGGTACCCCTTTCGGCTAATCGTAACGATCAACCGACTGTCTTCGGAATTGTCAGTCAGGGCTTTGCGCAAATGCGAAATGTATTGCGTCAGATTCCCCTCTTCCACGAAGGTGTCCCCCCATACCGCTTTGAGCAATTCATCCTTTGTAATCAACCGGTTGGGGTTTTGGGCTAGGAAAAGCAGGACGTCGAAGGCTTTCGGCGTGAGGGGGACGGGCGATTCGTCGCAGTAAAGTGTTCGTCTTTGGGGATCCAGTACATAAGGTCCGAAGCGGTATAAGTGACTCATTAGCAGGCCATTAGGTTGTTCACGGAACCTCTTCAGAGTTTTTCACCTTTTTTCAGAGACCTCTTGAGGACTTCCAAAAGGGCTTTCCAACAGAATGCGTGGCGTCAGGGTGAGATCGCTCGGCACTTTGCAGTCGGCCGCGAACCCCCGGAGCGAATTGTAGGCTTCGTGCAAGTTCGCTGCAAGCCGCGGTCTCTGCCAGCAGTTAGTCGGCTGTAGCAGGAAATTGGGGAATCACTCCAACGGCGTTGAACACGGGAGCTCTTAAGACACAACCATCATGGAAAAAAGAGGGAACAGAAAGGAAGAAATCAAGTGAGGGCAATCAGGAATCTGAATAGATCGGGAGTTCCCAGAGAAACCGACAGCTTCGGTCAAGTGTCAAGCACAAATTCGGATGATCGCCGATTTGCACAATTCCACTATGCCGGTCGCCAGCCCTTCAATCCAGATCACTGGTTGAGAGAAGAAGCGCCGCAAATCTTAGAGCTGGTGGGCACGGTTGCCCCCACAGATTCAACCATGCGGTTCAATGTGGCCGAGGAGCGCGAGGCCGGCCTTTCACGCCGCCGCTTTATAGTCGCGGCCGGTCTTGGCGTCGCCACTGCGGTACTTGCTCCGCGCCTCCTCTTTGCACAGGAGACCGGCATCGTTCCGACAATGATCAATGAGGCAGCTCGAGCCAAGATCGAAGTTCATCCGCTCCGTCGCAACATCAGTGTTCTCGAGGGTTCAGGTGGGAATATTGCAGTTCTCCCGGGTAAGGGTGGCAAGCTCCTTATCGACTCAGGATTCACAGTATCGAGAACTCGAATCGCGGCGGCTCTCGACGGCTTGAGCTCTGACATCGTCACACAGCTGATAAATACTCATTGGCATGTCGATCACACAGATGGAAATGCGTGGGTGCATTCGGCAGGAGCAACAATTACAGCGCACAAGAATACGAGAAAGCGTCTTTCGACCTCAACGCGTGTTGAAGGCTGGAGCTACACCTTTCCGCCGGCGCCAGCCGGCGCCATCCCTACAACCGTGTTTGATGACGAACACCGTGTGCATCACAACGACACCCGGATAGCTTTGAAGTATTACGGACCGGCCCACACAGATAGCGATATCTCCGTGCTCTTTGAAGAGGCTGACATTATTCACGTAGGAGACACGTGGTGGAACGGCTTTTATCCGTTCATCGACTACTCGACCGGAGGCAGTATCGACGGAATGATCCGTGCAACCGAGAGGAATCTGACCATCGTCACGGATAAGACGATCATCATTCCAGGGCACGGACCTGTGGGGAATAAGGTCGGACTCACCGAATACCACGACATGCTGGTCGCCATTCGGAACAACGTGGCCGAGCTAAAGAAAGAAGGCAAGTCTCTCTCAGAGACGATAGCTGCCAAGCCTACCGCTGCCTATGACGGCAAGTGGGGTCAATTCCTCATGACACCAGCAATATTTACCGGGCTCGTTTATTCCGGAGTTTAGTTCCAAATAATTAAACCAACTAATTTTCGAAAGGAACTTTGATATGTCTACTTTAGAGAAACCACTTCACATCGATATTCCAGTGAAGCTAGCGCAAGTGAAGGTTGCCTTCAGTGTCCCTGCCTTGGCGTTCGAAGGGGATCTGCCGGCTTCTATCTTCCACCTTCAGCTCATCGAGAACGACATCGCCGACTGGAACGCCAAGGCTCAGGTGATCGCGGTCTTTCACACGAATGCGGGCCATGTGACGTTGAACGACAAGGCGTATAACACCGAACGGAATGTGGCAACCGGCAATCCGTACAAAGACCTCGTCTCTGACTTGATGAAACGAGGTGTGCATTTTGAGTTGTGTGGCGCGACGGCGAAGATTCACAACTGGGGAAACGAAGACGTGCTTCCGGGAATCAAGATCAACACCGATGCCATGGCGAGGATGACGCAGCTCGTTCAGGAAGGGTTCGTGAAAATCTCGGAATGACCCAAGAAGGTAGATCGTTGAGTCCAAGATCAAGAAATTTCAAGATCTCTAAGAGCTATTTCAAGCTGGGCTAAGGCTGCCCTTAGACGTGAAAGTCGCGAGAAGTGTGATTCCACGATTTTGAGTGTTACTCCAGGATCCCTAGACACCGACCCATTTCGTGGGAATCAAGTCGCCAGTTTTAAAGCGCAGCACAAAGGTGATTGGTTATGAATAACGGGGGAGCGAAACGCACGTGAAAAGAAGTGATGGGGTTGGAGTTATGGCTGGCCAAACAGTAGCCTTTCCAGATGAAAGCAGACTTGGGCGAATCTTGTATGCCGGTGGCCAGACCTTCGACCCAGATCAGCAGCTGAGAGAAGCATTGCCCGCGGCTACAACGTTGTTGATAGACGACCCGGTCGAGGAGCATTCCGACGGAGGGTTTGATCGCTTCGAAAGAGTTGTCGAAATTAGAGCAGCGTTGCTGGAAATCTTAGAGCTGATGCGCGCGGTTGCCCCCACAGATTCAACCATGCGGTTCAACCTGGCCGAGGAGCAGGAGGCCAGGCTCGCTCTGGAAACCGCGTTTCAACAGATACAAGTGCTAAAGGGCCAGCTATATAAAGAGAATCTGGCATTGCGCGACGAGGTGGATCGGGCCTCAATGTTTGAGGAGGTTGTGGGTACTTCTCCCGTGCTGCGAGCGGTGCTTTCTCTCGTATCCAAGGTGGCGCCCACGGATTCCACCGTTCTACTGACAGGTGAAACGGGAACGGGCAAAGAGTTGATCGCCCGCGCGATCCACAAGAGGTCTCGGCGATCCTCGCGCGCTTTCGTCAGTGTGAGTTGTGCTGCGATTCCGGCCTCGCTAATTGCATCAGAGTTGTTCGGTCATGAGAAGGGTGCCTTTACCGGAGCGACGCAGCGGCGGTTGGGTCGGTTCGAGCTTGCGGAAGAAGGCAGCCTCTTCCTTGATGAAATCGGCGAGCTGCCCGCGGAAACTCAAATTACTTTGTTGCGTGTCCTGCAAGAGCGGGAGTTTGAGCGGGTAGGCGGTAGTCACGCTATCCGAGCCAACGTGCGGGTCGTCGCCGCCACCAATCGTGACTTGGAGGCGGCCATCTCTGCGCGTACATTTCGCAGCGATCTGTTTTATCGCCTCAACGTTTTTCCTATTGAAATTCCTCCGCTTCGCGAACGAAGAGACGACATTCCCCTGCTGGTGGAGTACTTCATCGATCATTTCGCGCGAAAAGCAGGAAAGAACTTCAGTGGCGTAAATAAAAAAACCTTGAACCTTCTTCAGTCGTATCCCTGGCCAGGTAATATTCGCGAATTGCAGAACGTGGTGGAACGGTCCGTCATTGTATGCGAAACGGAGAATTTCTCCGTGGATGAAAGCTGGCTTTCGCGCCAGCCTGTCAGCGAACCGAAAAGCCCATTCGGACTTTCTGAAATGCTTTCAGTTCAGGAAAAGCAGATGATTGAGGCTGCCTTGCGCGAAAGCGGAGGGCGAGTGTTCGGACCGTCCGGAGCGGCTGCCAAGCTGGGGATTCATCGATCAACCTTGGAATCGAGAATTACTTCCTTGAAGATCAACAAGTATCGCTTCAAAACTGCAAGCGCCTCGAAAAGCAGTTAACCGCGTCTGTCCTACTCGACGAAGGAGATCCTCAACATGCCGTAGGAAGCGGCAAATGTCGGGATCAACGTTCCGAGGGCTCAACGCTTCCTTGCCCAGGATGTCTATGGTTCCCGCGTGCGCCCTTCTCGGAGAGTCAGTGCAAACCGATTCGGACTGGCACTAACGTTGTCGTGATGTTCTCTCTTACTGCTACTACTGTGTGAGTTCTCGAACATCTCGGACCAACCCGGTCATGGCTTGCTTCCTTTTTAGTTTTCGTTCATTCGATGATTAATCCGAGTTGGTGCTGTAGAGTTAAGTTGTCCTCGATGTGCCAATTCTCAACGATTCGTCCGTCAGCAATGCGATAGATGTCGGTGGCAATAAAATTGATAGCCTGCCCTTGCCCTTGGACCTGCTTGAACCGTCCGGTGAAGTGACCGCGGAAGCGCAGATGCGCGACGACACGGTCACCGGCCACGATCATCTGCTCAATGTCGCAGCTCATGTCGGGCATCGCAGCGCGCATCGCTTTCGAGGCTCCCAGCGGTCCGGTGAGTCCCTGCGGACGTCCCGGCGGCAGCGTATTGTCGGTGAAGTTGGGCGCCAGCGCGGCGCGCGCCAATGCTTCGTCACCGGTATTCCAAAAGGTATCGTAGCGCCGAGCGGGCATGACTTGAACATTAACCGATGTTTTCGGTGCACTTCGATCAAAGATCAGGATGTGCGGCTCAATCAGTGCGGTGTCAGCAGCGACGGCGGGGGCAGCAGATTCGTCACCTGATGTGAGCAGCCGTTTTGTGCTCAGGCCGTTGACCTTTGAAGTACTCATGGAATGCTTTGTCTGCTCGCTCCAAGCGTTGCTCAGGTTCTGCCCGGCCATTCGCCATTGACCCGGTCGGAACGAGGGGTTTTGAGCGCTCAGAGCCACGACGAACAACAGGGCACCGATCAATGCAGCCGCTGTCAGGGACACCTTACGTTTCTGCACGGGCATCGTTCTGTTCTCCCTTGGTTCGGTTGTGATTTGGCTGTCGTTATTCCTTTTAGCTGCACGTGCCTAACCGCAGACGTGCTCCAAAGGCTAGAATTAAGGATTTCCAGGTTCTGCTTTGATTCAGCAACAACTTAGCCGGCGGCTTCCGGACAATAAGAAACCGCCCCCAGGAAAAATTGCCAATCGAGTCGCCGCTGTTGTAGGAAGTTTCGACAATTGCTGAACTCTCGAACATTCCGCAGGCCTCTAACTCGTCCATTTTAAGCATCTTCCGATTGGAACTCTGGTTGCCATCACAGAGGAGATGCCTGCCTCGCGCTTGCGCACTTTTTACTGAGGGAAGAAGATGCTCAAGATCACGAGGGCAGCGAACGGGGAGGTGGTCTTTACGGTGAGCGGCCGAGTCGTCGCAGAAAACCTGGCCGAGTTGAAAACGCTGTTCAGCTCAGAAGCGAGAAGTCACCGCGTTACCTTGGATTTAAAAGAGCTAATCCTAGTGGATCGAGAGGCTGTCCGTTTTCTCATGCACTGCGAAGCCGAGAACATCCAGCTCAAGAATTGCCCGGCATACATCCGCGAATGGATCAAGAGAGAACGAAGACAAAGCTAGCGTCTCAACTGGCTACAAGAGCTCATCCGTCGTACGTCTCGCACGTTGAAATTGACTGTGGTGGCTGGCTACTAGAAATGAAACGAAAGGAGAAATCATAACGATAGTGCCGTGCCCACGGGTCCCGGCCTACCCCCCGGGACTCGTGGCGCCGAGGTGTTAGGGTGCGCATGCTGAGATCGAGAGCAAATCAATTACGAAAGGGGCGCGTATGACTTTGCAGGCTAAAGGCCAGTGAACTCTCGCACAGGTTCGAATCAGTCTGGCGCAGAAACTATTTCCGTAAATCATGCGCCTAGTTTCGAAGAAATCAGGTTTCGCGCCCATGAAATCCATCTTGAGCGCGGCGGCCTTCCGGGCAATGAGCTTGACTACTTGCTGCAAGCCGAGCGTGAACTCCAGCGAGCGGCGCAGCCAAGAGCAAACGGATTTTCGATCAAGGAGGACACTCAGTGAAACGTCGTGCCTTCATAAGAGATAGTGCCGTCTCCGCGCTCGCGGTTGGTACGGCACCTAACACTTTTGCGTCCATGACTCCGGGGAGCGGGAGATCTCCCGTCTCTTTCCCGCAGCCCGAATCCAAAGGCCCTTTCTGGCCAGACGGAGCACGGATGGTCGTTTCCGTCTCGATGCAGATGGAAGCTGGCGCTCAGCCATCCAGTGGAGCGGAATCTCCAATGCCCCCGATCGATCCGAAGTATCCCGATCTGCCGACATCCAAGTGGTACGAATATGGATTCAAAGAAGGACTTCCGCGACTGTTGGACATGTTCGATCGGCGAAAAATCAAAGTTACTTCCCACATGGTGGGCGCAACAGTCGATCTTCACCCCGCTCTAGCCAAAGAGATCGTCCAGCGCGGGCACGAGGCGTCAGGCCACGGACAAACGTGGGCTGCACAATATTCCATGACGCCAGAGCAGGAGCGCGAATCGTACAAGCAGAGCGTTGCGAGCATCGAGCGTGCAACGGGCACAAGACCCTTGGGGTTCAATGCCTTCTGGCTTCGCGGCACACCACACACGTTGGAAATTCTTCAGGACCTTGGCTTCATCTATCACATCGACGACGTGAGCCGGGACGAACCGTTCCTAATCAACGTAAAAGGAAAGCCGTTCGCAGTCGTGCCCTATACGCTGCACATGAACGACATCGTCGATTATGAATCGCGCTACTTCAGCACGCAGGAATATGCCGGCGATCTAAAGGCAGAGTTCGACATGCTTTACGCCGAATCATCAAAGCGTCGTCGCATGATGTCGGTGAGCGCTCATGATCGCATCGCGGGTCGCCCATCGCGCGCGAAAGTCCTGGAAGAATTTATCGTCTATGCGCAGAGCAATCCCGGCGTCGTTTTCATGCGAAAAGATGAGATTGCACGTTTCGCACTCAGTAGCCCGCAAACCATTCGCGAAGGGATATAGCGAAGAAGATCTTTATGAAGATTGCAAGATTTCTTTCAACACCTCTTCTGATGATGATGATGCTGTATGCATCTATTACGCGTGGACAAGAGGAGCCGGCAAAGCCCCTGGCTCTGGAAGAAGCGGTTTCGCTTGCGCGATCGCACAACCGCGAGTTGAAACAGGCGGGACTGGAGATCCACAAGCAGCAAGAAGCTTTTAGCGAAGCGAAGACGCAACTCTACCCACGTTTTGACACCTACTTCCTCGCATCGGAACTTCTTACGCCGCTGGATTTCACAATCAAATCCGGTACGTTCGGAAGCTTTCCAGCCACAGGCCCGATTCCAGCGAAAGACTCAAAGATTCACACTCCAGCCCGGCCCGTTGCGATTACTTCGATCACAGCCACGCAGCCTCTTACCCAGTTGCTGCGAATCGATCTTTCCATCAAGCAGCAGAAATTAGGCGTGGAACTCAGCCAGCAGTCTTATTTCGTGCATGAACAAGATCTGGTGAACGAAGTGCGGCGTGGGTACTACGCGATTTTGCAGTCACAAAGCGAAATCGAATCCCAGCGCGCGCTCCTTACTTACCTTGAAGAATTGCAGCAGCTCGCCGGTCGACGCTTGCAACAACAGGCCGTGCTGAAAGCTGACAGCCTGCACATTGCTGCTCAACGCAGCAAAGCTTCTTATCAACTTACCGTCATCCAAGACGCGCTGGCGGACCAGAAGGAGGCTCTGAACCGCCTGCTCGGCCGCGACCTCCAGACTGAGTTTGCCGTGGAGACGCTTCCCGCTTCGCTCCCGGAGGAATCGAGCTTGCAACAAGCAAGAGTATTCGCGATCGAGAAGCGAGCTGAGATTAAGGCCGAAACGATCAAGAAGGAAAAAGCCGCGCTAGATACCAAAATCAAAAAGAC
>Ga0073928_10009426_pt1 | contig 11898 bp, 9 predicted proteins | sample PaiPotPPA55metaG_FD_76969 | JGI IMG/M metagenome (GOLD analysis project Ga0073928, IMG submission 76969) | Iron sulfur acid spring bacterial and archeal communities from Banff, Canada, to study Microbial Dark Matter (Phase II) - Paint Pots PPA... ...
GGTGATGGCGTACCGGCGTCCCTGTTGGAAAGTGGTGGTCACCTCATCGAAGAGAACGCGGGCGCCGTAGCGCATGGATAGGTTGTTGACAGAGATCAAGTGGTGAGTTAAACTTTGGTGGATTTGCTGGCCGGCAGCGGCCTGCAACTTGATTATACCGTACCTATCGAGCCGATTGCGCCGTCACCGCCAGCGCCGCGGCGATCTTGTCCTCGAGGATTCTCTCATCGCCGGCTTTGTAGCCATCCTCGTAATACAACACTCGGCCTTTTTCGTCGAGCAGATAAGTCGACGGCGTCGTGTTGATGTGATAATCCCTCTGCAACGATTCCTGCGATGCCCCAATCAACACGGGGACAGTGAAATTCTTCACCATCTGCCAGCCCGCGATCAGACCCTCCTCCTCCGGCAGGATGTTAATCCATACCACGGAGAGCCCTCTGTCTTTATACTTGTCGTAAATCTTCTGAACCTGGGGAAGCTCGACATTGCAGTACGGGCATCGCGGGAAGAAGAAACTCACGAGAGTAACCTTGCCTGAGAAATCTCTCAGTGTTTTCTTGTGCCCATCCAGCGTCTTCAGGGTGAAGGGCTTGAAGGTATCGTGATCGTTCATGCTCGGAACCGCAGCGGCTACTGTTGCCGGCCCCGTGTTGGATGACGCCCGTGACACCACCCCGGCTGAACTCTTTCTGTTCGGCAGCCTAAGCGTATAACCTGCCATCCACACGTAATTCGCAAACGCGGCATCGCCTTCATGCACGCCGTTCACTTTTTCGGCAACGCTCTTGGTCCGATCGCGGATCATGACTTTTCCCACGCTGAACTGCAGCATGTTGTTCCCGCGCGTGTAGATGAAACCAGGTGTCAAAGCAATGCCAAAGCCGGGGCGGCGGAATCCCAAATCGTTCCCGATCAGATTCCGCGCGGGTACACCCTCGTCACGGATCGACAGCGTCATCGCCAATCCCTTTATTTTGGGAGCGGGATGTGATGCTCCTACCTCGACCATGTACTGATCCTGAATGGCATCGAACTGGGTCATGCCTCGAGTGGGCGCGGGAGCACTATTTGACGTCCCGCCATGGGAGGTCCAGAAGTTATGATAGCCACCCTGCGTCATCACATAGTCGCCGTCGACAAACGCGATAAAGTTATTCCCTAAATCCTGGAAGGCTTGCCACGACATGATCATGCCCCAGCTGCCACCGCCGGGCTGCACCGAATAGTCGGGGTATTGCGTCGTTGGCGTCGCGCCATACGTCGTCGCCACAACATTATTCTGGCGGTCGTTCCCAGTGGGCATCAGCAGGCTGAGTCCGAACTGCGCGTTGTTCCTGTTCGCGCTTTCACTCTTCGGGCTCCGCAGCCAATACTGCGCGCCAACACTGACGTCACTGATACCCGACGTGTGCAGGGTCCCATACTGAGCCTGCTGTCGCCGGCTGGCCGACAAGAACGGAAGCGTCCCGGTCAGGCTGATTCGAGGAGTGAGCTGGTAAGTCACCATGACATCTTCAAGGTTCGTCTTCGACTGAACCTCGGTGCCCAGTTGCGCGCGGGAGAAATTCTCCGTTGGCCCGCTGAAATGCACGTGGGAGTAGACGTGGCGGTAAGCGGCCGTCACCGTCCAATCCCCCGGCTGCAGGTAGCCGCCGCCTTCCGCGCCATTCGACTCCAGACCGGAGCGCGAGATCACTCAACCCTGCGCGAATGCCAGACGCCCGGAGAGCAGTGTTCCTAATACCAAAGCTGTGAGAACCGCAAGTCGCTGCATAATCGATTGCAAGCGAGAATATCATGAACACCTTAAGAGACCTATAATCGAAATCCACTAGCGAGCCATGAATGCGCGACGCGCAGCGTGGATTACATCGCAGATGTGGTGTGCAGTCTCGGCTCCAAGCGTTCCATAGATCGGCAGGCATAGCACTTGGCTCGCCACGCGCTCGGCTACCGGCAGTCTTGCCGGCTCCGCGGATGGCAGCGCCGCATAGCACGACGCACGCGAAACCAGGGGATAAAAATACTTCCGCGAGATGATATTACAGCTCCTCAACACGCGAAACAGATCATCTCGAGAAATGCCATATTCGCGCTCATCCACCTGCATCGGGAAATAGCCGTAATTCGGTTCAACGCCGTCCAGGTCGTGAAGCACTTTCAGTCCCGGAAGCCTCGCGAGGCGCTCCCGGTAAATGGCGGTGATGGCTGCGCGGTGCGCAATCTCGCCCGTGACCATGCGGAGATGGAGAAGCCCGAATGCCGCCTGGAATTCATCCATTTTGCCGTTGATGCCCGGACCGATCACCTCTTCTTCGCCCGCGATGCCGAAGTTCTTCAAAGAATTAATGCGCCGCTGCTGGGCGACAGTTCGTGATATCAGCGCGCCTCCCTCGATGGTGCTGAACAGTTTGGTCGCGTGGAAGCTGAGCATCGAAAGGTCGCCGTATTCGAGGATCGACCTGCCGCGATACTTGACTCCGAAAGCATGTGCGGCGTCGTAAATCACGTGCAGTCCGTGCCGGTCCGCAATCGCCTGAATGGCTTCCACGTCGCACGGCGTGCCGTAAACATGCACCGCCAGTATCGCCTTAGTGTCCGGTCCGATGAGTCGCTCGATACGGGTTGGATCCAGGTTGAAAGTGTTCTCGTCAATATCGCAAAAAACGGGACGGATGCCGTTCCAGTACAGCACGTGGGCGGTGGCCGGGAAAGTGAAAGGCGTCGTGATTACGTCACCACTGTTGATCCGAAGCGCCTGCAGAGCCACCAACAAGGCGATCGTGCCATTGCAGAACAGGCTGAGGTGTTCGACGCCAAGGTGATCGCACAGTTTGCGTTCGAGCTCCTGGTGCAGCATGCCCTCGTTGGTCAGCCAGCGGCGGTCCCAGATTCCGCGCAGGTATTCGGTGTACTCATCCAGGGCGGGCATGGTCGGACGTGTCACGAACACGGGCTCGGGCAGCCGGTATTTCGCGACTATCTGATCGATGGACGAGGCGCCCGCCGAGGCACGCGAGCCGCTAGACAAGCCGGCCTGCCGTGAAGCCGGACCGGCTACGGAATATGAGAGACATGCCTTAGGAATAACACGATGCGGGCTCTGACCGGATCAATTCACGTAGATAACGTGGGGCTCGATAAGCGAGTTTCCGAAGTGGAAATCCTCAATCCGGAAAACCGGCTTGGAATTGCTCTCAACGGGTGCTGCCCGGCTGGAGAAACGAATTGTGGACTCTCCCGAAGACACCCTGAACGTTTTTGAGAATGCCGCGCCACCAGCACCCACGGTCACCGTTACGTCGAAGCCCGGCCCTGTGATCGAAATCGGCGAAGGGATGTCCTGTGTGGACGCCAGCGTCATTTGCATGGAGCTCTCGACCGCGGGCCCACGGTTCGTAATCGTCAGCTCGCCGGAGGACGAGCACCAGCGCACGGGTTTTGCAGCGGCCTTTTCAGGCGGATAAAACCCGGCGCCCCAGACGACTTCTAGTGCCGGCGCGGCATTCGCTAATACTGCCTGAAAGTCGTCCAGGCGGAAGACGAGCTGCCGGGGGTCGCCATTCTCCAGCCGCGGGCAATTGCTGCTGAGCCGGTATGTGGTTATGCCGGAGGACACCACCAGAGCGCGCCGCATCGTTTGCGGAATGTTGCCGTTCATCGGGAACGTTTCGTCGACGCCGGGACCGGCCATTACGATTGCGCATACGGCCCCGGAGCCTTCACTCAGTACTCCGCGTATCTCAATGCGCCGCTCTTGCGCGGCGGGGTTCTCCACCCGCAGCCAGCCTTCGCTGCTGAACCATCGCCAGTTGTGCTCGGCATTGCGTTCGAGGCCGGAGAACTCCGGCACCCATCGCAGCTCTGGTGGATTGAGGGTGGCCTCCCGCGCGCGGGACCATTCCTGAGAGCCCAGTTGGGACTGTAAACGCTGCGAGTATGGACCAATGTTGTACAACCAAAATCGCCTGTCCCCGCTTTCAATTGGGGTGAGCCCCATGCCGCCGAGTGCTGCTTGGATGACGGCTCCGCGATCGGCATAGCCATTCCTGTCCACGTATATTGCGCCAAAACCAGCGGCGCAAGCCGAGTCGACCATGTCCGCGACAGGCTGCGCCGACAGATCCCTCTCCCAGGCATCCCAGTAGCGCCCTTTCAGTGCTCCGAAGCTCCAGCGCAATGAAGTCGAGTGCAGGTAGGGCCGGAGATGATCATAGTGGTACATGATGCCGGGCGGAGGGTACTCGGGAAAACGCGCGTAGGGAAGTTGCAGAACCATGGTGCCCGGCGGCAGCAGGCGTTCGGCTCGCTCCGCGAATTCCGCATCGTTGCCATATTGTTGTCGAGCGACGTCGTATGGCGGCACGTCGGCGAGTGTGGTTTGATCCAACAAACCGCCCACTAAAATGGCGGCGAGGGCGGCATGGAAAAACCACACTCGCACTCGCGATCCAGCCCAGCGGGCAAGTATCTCGTCCAGAACCGCGGCAAGAGCAAGCGCCGAGAAGAAGGCGATATAGATGCCCAACCTGGCGTACGCGCGGATTTCAGGTGACACGGTCAAAGCGATTATCGACCCCACGCCACCGACCGTTCCAATCAGAAACGCGCACAGGTTCAGAGGGCCAACGCTGTCGATCAGTTTGCGATGGCGGGGCCATGGATATCTGCCAATCAACGTCAGCAGCAGAAAGCAGAAGCCCATGGCAAAGCAGATTCCGAGAGCGGAGCCGTCGCCTTCACTGATCGGGAACGTCCCGGATGAGCCGTTGTACGCGGCCTTCGCAGCGGCCATCCGGGGAATGCGGTGTCCCGTGACGGGAAGGATCAGCTGGGTTAATTTCAGCGCGTATGTTTCCGCTTCGGAGGGCACGCGAACGGCGACCTCGGGATTCCTACCGTCCACCAGGATGTGCACCATATTCGGAAGCAGGTTCAACGCCACCGTTGTCACGATAGCGGCGGACAGGATGCCGGCCGCTGCAACGCGATGTAAAGCGCGTTCATCGAAAACGCGATAGAGACCCGCGGCCACCAGCAGCAGGATTGTTAAGAAAGCGTGGTAAACACCGGATGAGCCGAGGACACCACATATGATGAGAGCCGCGATCCCCTTCCGGGTGGGCGCCGGCAGTATCAAAAAACGCCCGCGCCGGACCGGCACGAACAACGACTCGTCCAGCATGATCCAGAGGAGCATGATGCCGGCGAGCGGAATGACAAAATAGGCGCTGAAATGCAGGTGGTTTTCACTTCGATAAAAGTGGTACGGCAAAAAAGCAAACAACACCGCTGTTACAACAGCCGGGGCGCGGGCGATTTTAAAATATCGGAGCACGGCCAGCATGCTCCAGGCGTTCGCAACAAAACCCAGCAGAAAGTAAATGTTCACCGCGGCGCCCCAGGAGCCGGTTAACCACGAGATAACTTTGGTTAACAGGAAATGCAGTGCATCGGGCATGGGGAAATCGAGCATATTCTGCACGCCTGGCGCTCCTAAGTGGGGGTTATGCATGTACCACCCGTTTTGGATCATCGCCTTGGCCAACATGCAGTGAAGCATCAAATCGCTTTGGGCGCCGTAATAGAGGGGAATGCCTAGATCCGCGCGCCACAATTGCAGCGCCCAGATAAGGGCGACACAGCAGAGCAGCCCCGATAAGAAGTAGGCTGCGACTTCGGCACGTTTATCCATTCGAGGCGCGAGCTTGTGGCGCGGAGTCAAGCGTCCGCGGGCAGGGTGTGTGGACATCTCTGATGAATCGTGTGAGAGTGTTCGCAGTCCGAATCGTTCACTGTACCATTCTTCGCCGCTTCCGACGTCTACCCGGGCGCCAGGCTAATGCAAGCGTAAACCGTCGCCGCGCCGGGATCTATATCCGAGGTCCCCAAGTGCATTCGACTTGGAAACACTGCTACGCCGGAGACCGGCAACTGCCCTCGTTCCCCCAAGATCCTCCGGCACACCCAGCGCCTTCAATTGTTTCGATCGTTGGATCCGGTTCGGGAATAATCACGCCTTGCCAAGATGGATTTGGCGCCACTTGATTTTGCCAACACCGGTCGAGCAGTTCTACCTTAGTCACGATGCCTTCTTCTCTAACATTGGCAGTTCGGAGTTTTCCAGCCTCAGGCGCGATTTCAGTACAATGTGTTTTCAAGAACATCCACCGGAATTTGAGGCCACCTATTGAACAATGAATCGACAGACCAGGGCGTGGCTCTGGTGGCGGGGTGCAACGGCGCACTGGGCGTGGCGCTCTCCAACCTGCTGGTGGACGAGGGCTATGTGGTGGTCGGGTGTAGCCGGCGCGCCGCTCAACTCGAGAGAGCCGGGTTCCAGCACATCGCCACGGACGCATCCACCGAAAGCGGGGTCAAGGACGTCATGGCGGCCGTGGACGCGGCACCGGGACAGTTGAAAGCGGTGGTGATCAACATGGCTGTCCCTTCGGCGGGCGTGCTGGCGCTGGTCCGACAGGTGGACCTGGCGCGCGTCTTGCAAACGAACGTGATCGGCCCGACGCTTCTGATTGGCCAAGCTATGCGGCGCATGATGCGTCATCGTTTTGGACGATTGGTCGGCATGGGGAGTATCCGCGCACGTCAACCCGTGGTTGGCGCCGGCGCTTATGCTGTCTCAAAGAGTGCTCTGGAGCAGTTGTTCCGCCAAGCCGCGGTGGAGGGAGCCGCGTACGGCATTACGGCCAACGTGGTTTCGATCTCCCTGCTCGAAAGCGGCATGTCGGAAGAATTGTCGGAGGAGCAAAAAAAGACGTTATTAAACGGGTGCCTTCAATCCGAGCCATGCTCGACCGGCGACGTTTGTAATGCCGTCGAATTCTTCCTGCGACGGGAGAGTAGCTTGGTCACGGGGCAGGTACTGCGTCTCGGATTCTTCTAGCCGGGCTGTCGTTGTATAAAAAGCACATTAAAATGGACGATCTGCAACTTATCCACGGCAGCATTGACTCGTTTCTGGCGGACTGCGGCCGGAGCTTCAATATCACGGGGCGCTTGCTCGAGATCGCGCCGCACAATCACGGGCGCGCGGCGCGATGCTTTCCGGGAGCGCACATCTCTACGCTGGACAGCGACCCGCAATCGGGCGCTACCTACATCGCCGACCTTTGCCAATACAACGACAGGCTGATTCCGACCAGTTTTTTCGACTGGGTCCTTTGCACGGAAGTGCTCGAGCGTGTTGTCGATCCATTCGCGGCCGTACGTGAACTCAACCGCCTGCTTAAGCCCGGTGGTCATGCGTTCATAACGACGTCTTTCAACGTTGCCGTGGGGGGCCCATCACCGGACTTCTGGCGCTTTACCGAACACGGTCTGCGCGTTTTGCTAAAGGACTTCACGATAGTGTCTCTCGAGCAGGTCGATGCCAGCGGTGCAGTGGAGATGCCGGCGTATTACCGCGCTGTCATCCGGAAAAACCCCGTGGGATCTCCTCCTGGCCAGCCCACCGCGCCGGAGTTCTCCGCTGCCATCACCTGCTACAACGAAGAACACAGCATTGATGAATTTCACGCACGTCTTTCAAAGGCTTTGAGCGGCCTGGGCCGTTCCTACGAGATCATCTTCATCAACGACGGCAGCGCGGATCGCACATTTGAAAAACTCCGCGACATTTTTGATCGCGATCCCAACGTGAGCGCGATCGCCGATCTGTTCCGCAACTCCGGCCAGGCGGCGGCTATAACCGCGGCAATATCTGAATCCCGCGGCCGTGTCATTCTGCTCATGGACAGCGATCTGCAACTCGAACCCGAGGAACTTCCGCTTCTCGTGAGGGAATACGACAAGGGGTTCGATGTGGTCAGCGGCGCACGCCGGGATCGCAGAGATTCCTGGCTCCGCGTGGTGCCATCCAAGCTGGCAAACATCATCATGCGCAAGGCTACACAGAGCGAATTCAGCGACTTCGGCTGCACCTTCAAGCTCTTCAATGCGCGGCTCGTCCGAGCCTTTGAGTACGGGCCGCATCGTATCTTCAGCAACGTAGACCTGATCGCGCGCGCCGCTCGCCGCTGCGAGATCCCGGTTACGCATCATGCCCGGAGGTACGGTAAGTCCGGATGGACTTTTCGGAAACTGTTCAGATACAACATGGACAACATCGTAAGCTTATCCGAGCGTCCATTTCAGATTCTAGCGATCCTCTGCCTAAGCTTCGCAACGCTGTTTGGACTTCGAATTCTTATGGGCACGGTGCTCCCAATCCGTATCCTGGGCTCCGTCACGAACGGACTACTTCTGAACGTTATCCTCATCTCACTGCTGATCACGGTGGGAATTATGAGCATGATCGGAGAGTTCGCGATCCGCTCCTTTGTCATTGGCCGCAATCTGCCATTCTATGTCATTCGCGAGGTGCAGCGGCGTGCGCCGGGCGGCGATCCGTCAACTTGAGACGCTGTCCGCCTCTTTAGCGGCGGCCTGCTCCTCCAGGAATCGGCGCTCCTCATCCAAGATGCGACGGTGCCGCCTCCCAACTTTCACGGCGGGGCACCCGCTGACAACGTCGAAATCGCCGACGTCTTTATCGACGAAGCTTAGAGCCCCCACCGAAGCAGCCAGTCCGAGCGTCACGGGCAGCACCACCGCGCCACAACCGACTAGAGCGTGCTTGCGTAAAATGACGTCTCCAGTTTTTGGGTAACGGTACTTTGCCGGGATCGTCGGATTTGTCAGGAACCCCATTACAAAATCGTCCGTTGCGGTCAAGAGGGTGGCTCGGACCGAAACCCCGGAGAAAGCCTCGATCACAATGGTTCCGCTCGCTCCGAACAGACCTGCCCACGAAGCGATGTGCACGTTATCCCCGATGACGATACCTTTTTCACCGGCGCTCATTACAGTGTAGCAGTCGATACGGACGTTCGATCCAATATGAATTCCCTTCGCCCCGAACAGCGCGCAGGACTTGTCGACCTGGACGTTTTTCCCGACCGACCCGAATGTCTCCTTCAACTCCGATGGGGTGTAGTTCATCGTCCGATCCTCACGCACTTGAGGTGGTCGTCCGGGCTTCACTTCTGCGGCTGTTTGGCCAAGAACTTCTCGACGTAGTCTGCCAATGTCCCAATGGTCCGGAAGGGGTGCTCCTGCAGCGCCATGGAATCTCCATCGATCAGTACGATCGAGACCCCGCGTTTCTGCTCGATCTGTTCCTCAATGGCGACGACCAGGTTCACAAACGTGAGCGAATCCACGCCCTTGTCGCTCCCGAGCAGAAGGGTTTCGGGCTTCTTCTCGATGACCGTGCCATCGCCTGACTGTCCATTGATCTCATCAATCGCCGCGTACACCAAAACCAACGCGTCCTCGCCCAAGCAGGTTCTCCTTAAGTCCAAATATTTAAGTATACTAAGGCGGCTCACACACCTGGAAATGCTGAGCCGGCTATGGCTTCATCACCGTGGGATTCAGGAGTATGATCGGTGAGTTCGCCTCAACTTGAGACGCTATTAGCCGCTTCAGCCGCGGCCTGTTCCTCCAGGAACTGCCGTTCCAGATCCAGGATGCGCCGGTGTCGTCTGCCTACCTTTATCGCGGGGCAGCCACTGACAATCTCGAAATCGTCCACGTTGTTATTCACGAAGCTGAGGGCACCGACGGATGCAGCGACTCCGAGCGTGACGGGCATCACCACCGCGCCACAGCCAACCACGGCATGCTTGCGCAGGATGACGTCTCCGGATTTTCCGTAGCGGTACTTTGCCGGGATCATCGGATTTGTCAGGAACCCCATCACGAAGTCGTCGGATCCTGTGAAGAGAGAGGCTCTTACGGAAACGCCGCAGAAAGACTCGATCACTATAGCTCCGTTCGCTCCGAACAAACCCGCCCACGAGGCGATGTGCACATTGTCCCCGATGACAATACCTTTTTCACCTGCGCTCATCACTGTGTAGCAGTCGATGCGGACGTTCGATCCGATATGAATTCGCTTCGCCCGGAACAACGCGCAGGACTTGTCTACGTGCACATTTTTCCCGACCGACCCGAATGTCTCCTGCAACTCCGATTCCGTGTAGTTCATCGTCCGATCCGCACGCGCTTGAGGCGATCGCTGTGTAGCTCCTCTGTGACGAACCGGAGTTTCACCGGGACCTTGTACGCCTCAAGGCGTCCTGAGCAGAAGCGTTTGATGGTACGTTTCGCCTCGGCTTCGTCGACTCCCTCGCGCAGCTGCACATCCGCGCATACAATCTTGCCGGTAATTGGATGCTGCTGTCCGTACACCACGGCATCCTTCACCAGGTCGCATTCAAGGAGCACCGTTTCCACTTCGGCCGGGAAGAGCTTTTGTCCGCCGACATTGATGAGCTCCGAATCCCGCCCGAGGAAGCGCATGTACTCACCGTTGAGTTCCACGCGATCGCCGGTAATGAAGTAGCCATCGCCGGTGAAAGGACTAGGGGCGTTCAGGTACCCCAGCATCGCGGAATCGGCCTTGATCTGCAGGATGCCATCGACCACCCGTAGCTCGTAGCCTTCGCCGCCGACCTTGACCCAAAGCGAATCGCTGGCGAGCGACTTGGCGCGCAGCACGCCTAGTTCAATAAGCCCGTACGTCTGCCGCAGTTCCACATTCGGAAAGGCCGCGCGCAGTCCGGCCAGCGTCGACGCGGGCATCGGCTCCGACCCGTACGTGATCAGCCGAAGATGGCTCAGGTCGCGTCCCTGATACGCTTTGCTGAGCAGCAGCATATTGAGGAAAGTCGGTGAAGCCGGCAGCAGTTCCACCTGGTGCTGCTCCATCAGGCGGCAGATGTAGTCGGCCGTGCGCGTTTCCGGAAGCACGATAGGACCCCGATTGGCCAGACAATGAAATAGAGTATTCATTCCGCCCCAATGGTCGAAGAGCAAAAAGTTCAGCGTTCGCAGGGCGGGCCGCGGCTGGAGAAACTTGGTCAGAAGAGGTCCGAAGTCGTGTAGCACGCCTTTAGGCAATCCCGTCGAGCCGGACGTGAACAAAATGAGACCCGGCCTGCCCTCGACCTGCAGCCGTCGAACCAAAGGATGCGCTCCGGCGGGGGCTCGCCGCGCCATGGACACGTCCCCTTCCCGATCTATATTTACTTGAACGGCGGGATCGACCACATCCATCAGCGACGGAGTCCTGGACAGCGTGGAGGGCAATAGCGGCGCCACAATGGCGCGCTGTGCGATCAGGGCCAACAAGATCGAAACCGTGCGCGGAGTGTAATCGCCGTGCAGGATCACGACGGAACCCGGACCCACGTCCTGCCCTGCCAGGAATTCAATATCCTGGCGGATGCGGTCGAGCATCCAGTTGCCGTCAAACCCGCGGGAACGCCAGATTAGCGCAGTCCCCTCAGGCTGCAACGCCAGGCGGTCCAATATGAAGTCGATGTCAGTCATAAGAACAGGTGTGTGTGCCCTAAATCTCAATTAACGCGGTTCCCCAGGAAAGTCCCACACCGAAGCCCACCAGCAGCACGCGTTGTCCGCGACGGGCGCCCCGCTCCACCGCGCGTTGCAGCGCAACCGGAATCGAAGCGGAAACCAGGTTTCCTGTATCCGCGAGGTCGTAAACCATTTTCTCCTGCGGAATGCACAGAGCATTGCGCAGGCTATCCAGCGCGAGTTGGCTTGCCTGGTGGAAGACGAAGAACCCGATGTCTTCCATACCCAATCCGTTTTTAGCGAGCGCTTCTTTGACGGCGGGCGGCACTGTCGCATTGAAGAACGACAGTACCCCCATTCCATCCATTTTGATGTGCTCCTGGGTGCTCACGTTTCCACTACTGTCCGTCGTCTCCCGGCCGGTAGACGCCGACCGCTGTATGCGCATTCCTCCAGCTGGGATGATGAATTTATCGTAGTGCTTGCCGGAGGTTCCGCAGCCGATGTCGAGGA
>Ga0073928_10009429_pt1 | contig 11897 bp, 13 predicted proteins | sample PaiPotPPA55metaG_FD_76969 | JGI IMG/M metagenome (GOLD analysis project Ga0073928, IMG submission 76969) | Iron sulfur acid spring bacterial and archeal communities from Banff, Canada, to study Microbial Dark Matter (Phase II) - Paint Pots PPA... ...
AGCCCTTTGCCCCGCAGCGAGGTCAGTGACAAGAACGATTGTACCGTTTGAGAATTCCAGCGCGTCGTGATGTTGGTATCGCTGGTTGAGGTTAATTTGGCGAAACCGCGCTAATCGAACGCCGATGCTCTTGCGAAACATCATTCCGTCAGTTTGAACGTCATTCTCGAATGCGAGCTCGGTCCCGGGACGAAGGCAGACCGCGACTTTCGGATCGTTCGGGCTCGCAAAGCCGTGAGTCCCAGTAGAAAAGTTGGTCGAAACCAACGTTTCCGCGATCTCAGCGGGGCGTGTCGCGACCGCATGTAAGCTGTAATCGCACATGGATGCGCCTCCTATAAATCGTCACCCCCCGAATCACGACCTTCGCAAACCTATTTGGTTGCGATACCGCCGAAAAAAACCGCCGGCGTGAACCGACGCCCTCACCTCGCATCGCCCGGATGCACCCGATTCGCCGTTCGACTTTTCCACATCCGCGACCGGCAGCGGGCCTGGCCTGTTCCTAGCCCAATCGGTGGCGGCTTCCCTCAAGGCGCGATTGGCGGAATCATAGGGCCTGCCCACCCTCTCCCGCCGTCGCTATTAAAAAGCCCATCGTCGGGAAATCTCAATTATCTTTTAGGAACCAAGGTCGGAACCTACGTTCGCACCCACGCTTGGTCATTGGCGTTACCCGAACCAAAAGGAGGGGCGCATGACGAAATTCAAACTGATTGGAGCCGCCGCATTTTCGATTGTCCTGGCTGGTCCCGCGATTGCGTATGACGGTTACAGGCCGCAAGGCACGTATACCCGAGCCTTCCGCGGTTACCATGATATGCGAGCACAAGATGCGCTGCGTTTCGGTCGCACGGATATTTATCCGAGGTATCACTCGGGTTGGGGTGGCCCGTATGGCGACGGCAATTACCCCGGCACGATCGATGACAATATGGGTCCGCCGTATTGGGGACGTTGGTGAACTCACCATCCGGTTAAAGCGGGCCTAGCCAATCAGAGGGCGGGTAACTGCTTCGTTATGGCTGCGGAAGGTCGCGGACCACTGCTACACGCGCGCATCGGTGTCATGCGAGCGCTAAACCGGCACCTCGAGCGCGTGTTCAATCCTGACCGCAAGGACCCGCATTGGGGAAAGCGGAAGATGGCGCGGGACGAATGAAAAACCCGCCGGCGTGAACCGGCGGGCCGATGGCAGCCTGAGCCAGTTTACGCAGCCCTCGCTTTGCGGACCGCCTTGAGAATGATCTGCCGCGCGCCGTCTGGCGGCTCAACATTCATCCAACAGCACGGACTTCTTCCGTCTTGTTCTTGCATGGGTGCATGAAGCTGACGAGCCATCCTCAACGAACCGGAAACGAGCCTGCATCCGGATTTGTTGCCACCGCTGGCACGTCTGATCGCGCAAGCATCGAAGCGGTCTCAGGCGATGGTGGTTTCACATGCCGCAGCGCTGGTTTCCGCGCTCGGCGCCGACCCCGATTGCACTCAGATCGTGCTGGAGAAGCAGCTCGGCGAAACCATCGTCAGGGACGGCACGCCGCCGGGTTGGACCTGGCCTTCGCGATAATCGAGCCAGTAGCGCCTAATGCGCCGTCATCCAGTCGCGGGCCTCGCGCTGGGCCGCCGCGATCTCGACCTCGGACATCAGCTCGGCGACCTCGCGGCGCATCTGAATGGCATCGGCCCGGCCCTTCACGGCCGCGAGATTGAACCACTTGTGCGCGGCGACCAGGTTGACCACGCCGGAACGGCCGCTCGCCCAGTACAGGCCGCGCTCGAACAGCACGTCCGGGATCGCACTTGCTTCCACCGGTGTCGCGTTATCCAGATCGAAAAGCCCTTGAAACATCTGTCATCCCCTTTTTGTTTTTTGCCTGCCCCGTCCCGAGCGCGGCCCCCGTCCATCTGCAAAAACGTCCCGTTACTCTAATGCGCGATCGATGCGCTCGCCGTTTGCCGGCTTGTTGGGATGATCATGACCGATCAAATTTGAAGGACAGTTTAAGTATCGCGATGAATCCGACGTAAACGCTTTTCCGGCGCGCACGCCCGTGAAATCAGGGGAATGGTTGTTTCAAAGGGGTTTTCACGGGTTCTCCGAATTCGGTTTACCCTGCCATTTCGCGAAACGATAACCATTGCCGCAGGGGCTGGCGGCCGTGTGCCCTGGACAGCTCGCAATCGGCCCTCGCGGGCCGTGGATGGTCGGGACCATGAATCTGGGGGGATAGAGGGAACACGGCGCGCCGGGCGCCAGCAGCACCGGCTGGGAACGAGGGCGTCGGCGAACACGTCAGGACCAGACTTCACCTGGGGCCTGAGGCCCGGTGAAATTGCGGATCCTGAGATCCGCACCGAACGAAGAAAACTTGTTTCTTCTGCCGGATCGTCTTTTCGAGCGAGCGAGCTCTTTCGAAATTACGATCCAGCCGTTTGACCTGATGTCTCGCCGACACCCTCTTTCGTCGACCAGAGCCGCTCTTTCAAAGTCTGCTTCTGTAAAGCAGACCGTCGGGAAGGCTCGTGTGACGTGCCGGCATCAAGCCGCCGGCAATTTTCTTCAAGCGAGATTTACTTCTTCTTCTTGGCGACCTTGCGGGTCTTCTTCGCAGTCTTCTTCACTGCGCTCTTCGCCTTCTTTGCCTTCTTAGCTTTCTTGGCCATGTTGCCCTCCTAATGTAGTGTGATGGCTTAATCGCTGCGTGCACTCGGGAATCGAGATGCACTACATCCCGAATACACCAACACACTCAAAAAAACAGTGTCCCGCTTAAGGAAGTGTTGACGCGCATGTATGAAGGCGCGCACCGCGCGTTCATCAACTGCAGGACGAACCATTCGCGCGACGATGCGAATAGTACCGGGAAAGCCGACACCGGCGGTTGTCAATGTTGCAAGAAAGGCCTGTGCCGCAGGCATTTTTGTACTTCACGCAGGCCGTGATCGGCGCACCGACGATGTCATCGCGCCGCCTCGATGCCATCCAAAAGCGCGTTGCGCGGACTCTGAGTCGCGGTTTTTGGCAATAAAAAAATTTTCATGCCCACCGGCTTCGCGTCTCATCGCCGCTCGCCAAAACCGGTTTTCTGCGCGAATCGCGCGCGGCTGATTCGGGAGGCGGGTTTTGCTGTCGAGGCGCATCGCCACGCGTGACCCGCGATCGATCGACGCCTACGCGCCTGCGCATCGAGTGGACGCCGGCGATGATGCCGGCGTCCACTCGCGCGACGTCAGATGCCGAGCTTGGACTTCAAGAGATCGTTGACGGCCTGCGGATTGGCCTTGCCGCCGGATGACTTCATCGCCTGGCCGACGAACCAGCCGATCAAGGCCGGCTTGGCTTGCGCCTGTGCGACCTTGTCGGGATTGGCGGCGATGATGTCATCAACCACCTTTTCGATCGCGCCGAGGTCGGTGACCTGCTTCATGCCGCGCGTCTCGACCAGCGCGCGCGGGTCGCCGCCCTCCTGCCAGACGATCTCGAACAGATCTTTTGCAATTTTGCCGGAGATGGTGCCCTCGCCGATCAGGTCGATGATGACGCCGAGTTGAACGGCCGACACCGGCGAGCCCGTAATATCCCGGCCTTCCTTGTTAAGCCGCCCGAACAGCTCATTGATCACCCAGTTGGCGGCCAGCTTGCCGTCACGCGCCTTGGCGGCGAGCTTCGCCAGCACGGTTTCAAAAAAATCGGCGCTCTCGCGTTCAGCCACCAGCACGCTGGCGTCGTAGGGCGAGAGGCCGAACTCGGCGATGAAGCGCGCCTTCTTCTGGTCGGGCAGTTCCGGCAGGTTGGCTTTCAATTCGGCGACATAGGCTTCGCTGAACTCGAGAGGCAGCAGGTCGGGGTCTGGGAAATAACGGTAGTCATGCGCCTCCTCCTTGGAGCGCATCGAACGGGTCTCGCCCTTGTTGGGATCGAACAGCCGGGTTTCCTGGTCGATGACGCCGCCGTCTTCGAGGATTCCGATCTGGCGGCGCGCCTCGTATTCGATGGCCTCGCCGATGAAGGCGATCGAGTTCATGTTCTTTATCTCGCAGCGGGTGCCGAGCGCTGCTCCCGGCCTGCGCACGCTGACATTGACGTCGGCGCGCAGGGACCCCTTCTCCATGTCGCCATCGCAGGTGCCGAGATAGCGCAGGATCGAGCGCAATTTCGTCACATAGGCCTTGGCCTGCTCCGACGAGCGGATGTCCGGCTTGGAGACGATTTCCATCAGGGCGACGCCGGAGCGGTTGAGATCCACGAACGACATCGTCGGGTTCTGGTCGTGCAGGGACTTGCCGGCGTCCTGCTCCAGATGCAGCCGCTCGATGCCGACCGTGACGCTGTCGCCGCCCGCCAGCTCGACCACGACCTCGCCCTCGCCGACGATCGGCGATTTGTACTGGCTGATCTGGTAGCCCTGCGGCAAATCGGGATAGAAATAGTTCTTGCGGTCGAACACCGAGCGCAAATTGATCTGCGCGTTCAGGCCAAGGCCGGTGCGCACCGCCTGCGCGACGCAAAACTCATTGATGACCGGCAGCATGCCCGGCATCGCCGCATCGACCAGCGAAACATGGGTGTTGGGCTCGCCGCCGAATTCGGTCGAGGCGCCGGAGAACAGCTTTGAGTTCGAGGTGACCTGGGCATGGACTTCCAGCCCGATCACCATTTCCCAGTCGCCGGTGGCGCCCTTGATCAGTTTTGAACTCGTCGCGCTCATGCTCCTGCACTCCCGAGCAGTGCGGAAGCAATCCGCTCCCATTCGGTTTCGAGCGAACCGGCCGCAACCGGCTGGCCGGCCTGCCGGTACCAGTAGCCGGCATTGCCGAGGTCCCCCTCGACACGGTGCAGATAGGCATGGACCCAGGCCGCCTCACGCGTGTCTTCGTCCTGAACGAGCTTGTGCGCCGCGTCCCACCCGCTCCTGGCCGCCCACCAAAGTGCTGCCAGCGGCACGTCCAGCTGCGGCGCCGGTGCTGCGCCTGAGAGGCTCGCTTTGAACTCGGCCATGTTCACCACCACCTCGCTGGCGTGAACCGTCCCGCCGCCTGCTCGATCACCTCGCCGAGCGAAAACAGCGTCTCTTCGTCGAACGGTCGGCCGATCAGCTGCAGACCGAGCGGCAGACCTTGCGAATCCTTGCCGGCGGGAACGGCGATGCCGGGCAGTCCCGCCATGTTCACGGTCACCGTAAAGATGTCGTTGAGATACATCTCGATGGGATCGGCGCCCTTTTCTCCGATCCCGAATGCCGCCGACGGCGTCGCCGGCGTCAGGATCGCGTTCACGCCCTTGGCAAAACAATCCTCGAAATCCTTCTTGATCAGCGTGCGGACCTTCTGCGCGCGCAAATAATAGGCGTCGTAGTAGCCGGCCGAGAGCACATACGTGCCGATCATGACGCGACGGCGGACTTCGGCGCCAAAACCTTCCGCACGCGTATTCTCGTACATCTCGCCAATGCTGCGGCCGGGCGCGCGCAGGCCGTACCGCACGCCGTCGTAGCGCGCCAGATTCGACGAGGCCTCGGCGGGCGCCACGATGTAATAGGCCGGAAGGGCGTATTTGGTGTGCGGCAGCGACACCTCGACCAGTTCTGCGCCGGCGGCTTTCAGCCAGGCCGCGCCCTCGCTCCAGAGCTTTTCGATTTCCGCCGGCATGCCGTCGAGGCGATACTCCTTGGGTATGCCGATCTTCATGCCGTGTACGGACTTTCCGATCGCGGCCTCGTAATCCGGCACCGCGCGATCGACCGAGGTGGTGTCCTTGGGATCGTGGCCCGCCATCGAGCGCATCAGGATCGCGGTATCGCGCACCGTGCGTCCGATCGGTCCGGCCTGATCGAGCGATGATGCAAAGGCGACGATGCCCCAGCGCGAGCAGCGCCCATAGGTCGGCTTGACGCCGACGGTCGCGGTGAACGCCGCCGGCTGACGGATCGATCCGCCGGTGTCGGTCGCGGTCGCGCCCATGCACAGCAGCGCCGCCACCGCCGAGGCCGAGCCGCCGGATGAGCCGCCGGGCACCAGCGTGGTGTTGGCGCCGTCACGCCGCCACGGATTGACCACCGGGCCAAAGCACGAGGTCTCGTTCGACGAGCCCATCGCAAATTCGTCGTTGTTGAGCTTGCCCAGCAAGACCGCGCCGTCGCGCCAGAGCTGCGACGTCACCGTGGATTCGTAGGTCGGCACGAAATTGCCGAGAATCCGAGAGCATGCAGTGGTCCGCACGTCCCTGGTCGCGAACAGATCCTTGATGCCCAGGGGAATACCGGCGAGCGGCCCGCCCTGCCCTTTGCCGATCTTTGCATCGGCATCACGCGCCATCGCGCGGGCCTGATCGGGCGTTTCCAGCACAAAGGCGTTGAGCGCGCGCGCCGCCTCGATCGCCGAAAGATGCGCCTCGGTCAACTCAAGCGACGTAAAGGATTTGTTCGCGAGGCCGTTTCTAGCCTCCGCGAGGGTCAGCGATGTCAAATCGGTCATTTATTAACCGGGCTGCAGAAGAAGGGAGACAGCGTCTTGTCGTTGGCCGGGTCGTCGCGCAGGTTCTTGTTGCTTGCCTTGTCGGCCGCCTCCAGCGCGTCGAGCACGGCGTCGACCGCCTTGTCGGGATCGGCGACCTTGCCCTGGCGCGCCATGGCGTCGAGATAGTTCATGTAGGCCTGATAGGCCTTTTCATCGTCGCAGAGCATACACATCGGAAGACTCTTTTATTTGACGCTTTTCTATTCGACGCGTGTTCCAGGCGCGAACCGGTACCCATTCGACGCGTTTTCCTTGAACCGAAAAACGCCCTTGCTTACTCGACGACTTTCGGCACCAGAAAGAAATGACCCTGGGTCTCCGGCGCATTCCTGACGATGTCGTCGGCGATCTCGCCGTCACTGACCACGTCGGGGCGCTTCTTCATTTCCATCGGCGTGACGGAGGTCATGGGTTCGACACCCTCGACATCGACTTCGCTTAGCTGCTCGACGAAGGCCAGCATCGCATTCAACTCGCCCTGCAGATGCGGAACCTCAGATTCTGTGACCGCGATCCGCGCGAGATGCGCGATACGGCGAACGGTGGCGGCATTGACGGACATTATATGGGGCCTCTAACGGCGAAATTCAGCCCGCCGTATAGCAGAGGGTGGTTTTGCGCCGCAACCGCGGGGGATGCCTCTCAGCCCGCCAAATGGCTCAGCCGCGCCAGCGCCGCACCGGCCAGCGCCCGGGTTAGCTCCGCCGCCGGCATTTAGCGCCCCGACCGCACCGCCTGCCCGGCCCAGAGATTGGGGGCCTTCGCAACCTTAGCACCTCAGCAGGGCACCAGCTATGCAATGCCCCGCGGCCTGAGGCTCCAGCGCCGCAGCGCAACGATGGCCCAGATCGCCTCGACCAGCCCAAACGGCCAGGCGCCCTGCAGAAATCCATAAATTGAGCCGAGCGCACAGGCGGCCGCGAAAGCGAGGACGAACCAGCGGCTGCGATCCTCCAGCGCGTAGCTCACCAGCATCGCCGTGACCGCGAACAAACCAAAGAGTGTCAGCCCGTCCATCGTGGTTTCGCCCTTACCGCTTTGCAGGGGGTGCGGCATGCGTGTTATGCGAGCCCCATGCCCGCCCTCATTCTACCGCTGATCGACGCCGCCGGGCACTGGCCCGAACGCGGCGCATTGATAGGCCTCGATCTGGGCACCAAGACCATCGGCGTGGCCGTATCCGACCCCGACCGCCGGCTCGCGACCGGGGTCGAAACCATCCAGCGCAAGGCGTTCAAGGCCGACGCTGCCCGCCTGCTCGCCATTGCGCGCGAGCGCAACGCTGTCGGCTTCGTGCTCGGCCTGCCGATCAATATGGACGCCAGCGAGGGCCCGCGCGCGCAATCCACCCGCGCCTTCGCCCGCAATTTTTCCAAATCGACCGAACTCGCGATCGCCCTGTGGGACGAACGGCTCTCCACGGTGGCGGTCGAACGCGAATTGATCGGGATGGATATGAGCCGCGCCCGGCGCGCGGAGGTGATCGACGAGCACGCTGCGATCTTCATCCTGCAGGGCGCGCTCGACCGGCTGGCAAATGCGCGCGAGATGCGCTGACGTCATCGACGTTCTAGCCCGCCCCAACGAGCAACAGGGTCTGCGCCACAGCGGCGAGATTGTTGACGCCGTGCACGATGATCGTCAGCCATGTCGACTTGAAGCGGTAGCGGAGATAGCCGAGCAACAGGCCGATCGAGAACACCTCACCGAAGAAGAACCAGTCGTATTGCAGATGCAGCGCGGTCCAGACCAGCGACGACAGCACGATGGCGCCGGCCGGCCGGGGAAACGACTCCGACCAGCCGCGGTAGAGGAACCCGCGGGCGAATAATTCCTCCGTGACCGGCGCCGCCACGCAGAACGCGATCACCAGAAGCCACAGCGCCCCGTCCGCGCGCGCCGATTGCAGTACATCCATCATGAAGCCGGGCGCGGATTCGCGTCCCGTCACGCGCGACAGGACCTCCCATCCCCCGACCAAAACAACGAGCGCGCCGACGCCGATCGCGATGTTGGTCAACGACGTCCCGCGCAGCGCCAGATAATCGGCGAACGGCGTGCCCGACAGGCGTATCGCGAGCCAGAGTGCGGCCAGAACGGCCGGCAGACCGGTGATCACGGAGAGCGAAATCGTCAGCCCCCCGCCCAGCACATGGATCGCAGCGCCCATATCGAGCGGCCCTTCCTGCCGCATCAAAAACCAGCTCACGACAGCCATCTGCCCTGCGAACATCGCGCCGAAGACGACGAGGCCCCACAGCGCGGTACCCCAGAACTTCCAGATGCGGGGCGGACGTAGGACGGGGACAGCCGGCGCCAGCGGACTTGCGGGATCGAGGGAATCCATTAACTCACCTTCATCGGGGTAACGCCCGCTCGAGCAATCGGACGATGTCGTCGCGCGATAGATCGACGGCGCCGTACATGCTGGCGTGATTCCCGGCAAGCCGGGTGCTCGCGAACAATTCGGCGTGACGCGGCGATACCTGGTTGAGCGCCGCCGCCGCAGCGAGCAGCGCGAGCTTTTCCACCGCCAGCCGCGCCACGCGCTCGGAGTCGGGCCTGCGGAACGTCGCTCCGATGAAGGCGGCCGCGTCGCCGGCGCCGGGCAGGCCCGCGGTTTCCGCGGCGAGATTCTTCAGGATCGAAGCGGCCGCCTCCGCCTCGCGCGACAACGCGCGCAGCACGTCGAGGCACATCACATTGCCCGATCCTTCCCAGATCGCATTGACGGGCGACTCGCGATAGTGGCGCGCCAGAATGCCCTCCTCGACATAGCCGTTGCCGCCGAGACACTCCATCGCCTCGTACAGAAATCCCGGCGCGCTCTTGCAGACCCAGTATTTGATCGCAGGCGTCAAGAGCCGCATATAGGCTGCCTCTGCCTGGTCGAGCGGAGCGCGGTCGAACGAACGGCACAACCGCATCACCAGCGCAATCGACGCTTCGACATGCAGCGTCATGTCCGCGAGCACCGCCTGCATCAGCGGCTGGTCGGCGAGGTGTTTCTGGAACACGCTGCGATATCTGGCGTGATGCAGCGCGTGGGCCAGGCCCGACCGCATCAGGCCGGCGGAAGCGATCGCGCAATCCTGCCGCGTCAACTGCACCATCTGGATGATGGTGCGGATGCCCTTGCCCTCGTCGCCGACGCGCGTCGCATAGGCGTCGACGAATTCGACTTCGGAAGAGGCGTTGGAGCGGTTGCCGAGCTTGTCCTTCAGCCGCTGGAACTGGATCGCATTGACCGATCCGTCCGGCTTGAAGCGCGGCATGAAGAAACAGGTCAGCCCTTCGTCGGCCTGCGCCAGCACCAGGAATGCGTCGCACATCGGCGCCGACATGAACCATTTATGGCCGGTGATGCGATAGGCGTCGCCGTCACGCTCCGCGCGGGTCATGTTGGAACGCACGTCGGTGCCACCCTGCTTCTCGGTCATGCCCATGCCGAGCGTCATGCCGCGTTTGGTCGGCCACGGCGCGAAGGCCGGATCGTAGGCGCGGGTGCCAATGACAGGCATCGCCTTCGCCAGCAGGTCGGGTTGCGCCGCCAGCGCCGCCACCGATGCGCGCGTCATGGTGATGGGGCACAAATGCCCGGTCTCGACCCCTGCTGCCATATAGAATTTCGCGGCACGCACGACTTCGGCCGCACCTCCGGCCGGTTGGCCGAGGGCGCTCCAGGTCGAATTGTGCATCCCGGCGTGGGCACTGCGCGCCATCAATTCGTGATAGGCCGGGTGAAACTCGACTTCGTCGCGGCGGTTGCCCCTGGAATCGAACGTCCGCAGTTTTGGCGTGTTCTCGTTGGCGAGCCGGCCCCGCTCCGCCATGACAGCCGAACCCCAATGCTGCCCGAACTCGGACAATTCCGCATGCGCGGAGGCCCCGCCATTGGCGGTGACCGCTTCCGAGAGCGGCCGGTCCAGCGCGAACAGATCGACATCGACAAACGGCGGCGACTGGTTGAGCACCTCGTGGGTCGCGAATGAAACCTGCGTCATGGCCGTTCCTGACGTGATCTTACAACAACGAAAGTAGGCTCCCTCTCCTGTTGGGAGAGGGTTGGGGTGAGGGGTTACTGTCTGACGATAGACTGTAACCCCTCACCTCGGATCGCCCCGACGATGCTTTCGCGTCGCCGGTCCGATCCCACCTCTCCCAAAGGGAGAGGTGGCTCAACTCGCGCGCTTGTTTCTATCTCATCCGCTGACTTATCGGAAAATCATACGCGGGACCGCCGGCGCCCGGCAGCGAAAAATGCCACCACTCCTTGGAATAATTTACAAATCCTTGCCTCGCCATCAAAGCCGCCAGCAGGTTTCGCCATCGGCGCTGGGTTTCCGTGATGGACCGCGCCGCGCTATGCGCCTTGAGGTCGGAGCAGTCATAGCCGGTGCCCATATCGACGCTGGCTTCGGGCGCGCGGGCGGCGGCGGGTGCGGTGCAATCGGCGTAATCCCTGTCGGGATCGAACGCGCGGGAATTGTCGGCCTTCAGATCGACCAAGGTAAGGTCGACCGCGGCGCCGGTGGAATGGCCGGAGTGCCCGGCGATATAGCCGAGCCGGAACAGATCTTTCTTGGAGAACGCCGGGTTATAGCGCCGCTCGGCCGGCGTCTCCTGCCCGTTTTGCGCCCACACCACCATGTCATGCACCGCGCGCGCCGGGCGGTAACAATCCAGCATCTTCAATGACAGGTGTTGGGAGCCAAGTTCCGCCTGAACGCGCTTCAGCCCCAGTCCGACCTCACGCTTCACCACGCACTCGGCCGCGCCGTAGCCGGCGAGCGGCCGGCCGACGAAGTTGTTCCTCCCGGCGTAGCGGATGTCCTGAAGAATCGACGGATCAAGGTCGCCGAGATAGACGAAACCGCCGGGCAAGGTCTGTGCGCGGACCGGCGAAATAAAAACGGCGACGAGAAGCGCCATCACAATTGCTTTCACGAAATCAGTTCCAACGATCGTCATGGCCGGACTTGTTCCGGCCATCCACGTCTTTTTTAGGATTAACAGGGAGGAAGACGTGGATGCCCGGCGGCGCAGACAAGTTTACGCAGTCTGGCGACTGCTATGGCCGGGCATGACGGAAATGGGACATCTCAGGGGATAACTCGTTGAGCCCCTATTCGCCCTTGCCCCCCGTTTGATCTCTGCCTATAGCTCTCGCTTTAATGACCCCTGCATCGAAATCGACCTTCGTCCTCGGTCACCGGCATCTGCTGGGCATAGAGGGCCTTTCCGCTGCCGACATCACCGGCCTGCTCGACCTCTCCGAGGAATATGTCGAGCTCAACCGCCAGGTCGACAAGAAGCGCACCTCGTTGCGCGGCCGCACCCAGGTCAATCTGTTCTTCGAGGCCTCGACCCGCACCCAG
>Ga0073928_10009430_pt1 | contig 11897 bp, 19 predicted proteins | sample PaiPotPPA55metaG_FD_76969 | JGI IMG/M metagenome (GOLD analysis project Ga0073928, IMG submission 76969) | Iron sulfur acid spring bacterial and archeal communities from Banff, Canada, to study Microbial Dark Matter (Phase II) - Paint Pots PPA... ...
AGGTCTCTGCGGCAGAGCCCACTCTAGTCTCGAAGCCGCCCCCAAGAATGGTCACTTTTGCACAAGTTGTTTATGAACTTTCGCAACCCTGGCCTATCCAACCGCGACGGCCAACGTCAATGCTGGGGGACGAACCTGTCCATTAGATGTTCTAGATTTTCCTCAACGCACTCTTAGGATCACCTGGTCAAAATTGACCATTCCCGAATTGGGATTCTAGGGCATTATCTCTGCCATGAAAAAAGAACTCAGCCCACAGCAGGCACTCGCAGTGCAATGTCCGACTTGCGGTGCCAAACCGGAAGAGAAGTGTGAACTCTCCAGCGGCCAGCCACGCACCGATCCGCACCGCGACCGCCGATTGATCGCAAAAGACCGACCCTGACAACGCACTAATAGGACACTACCGAGATTCAGGAATGAACTCGGTATCGTGCCAAACAATGACGTGTGGCTCAGCGAGTCGGTAGAAATCGACAGTCAAGGCCCTAGGTTCGAATCAATTTGTCAGCGGCGGTCTTTTTGTTCTTGCTTTCCGCCAAAAGTACTCGACGGAACCCAAGACTCTGCGGTGCCCGGATTGATTTTCTGACGTATCGACGCAACAAGTTACGGGGTTGACGCAGAGGGCCACTGAAATGCACCAGAAAGGGGGAGTGAGCATCCTTCTCCTCTTTCAGGTTCCCTGAACTAAGTCAGCTCATCTGAAGTACGTTCCTCTTAGTGCGCAGCACCAAGGAGGTTCCGCAATGATCGACACCCAGGTTCGCAAACAACCGCAGCCAAAGACTGTCGTCGGCCCGAAGAGCCTTACAGACAGAGCGGCGACGATGGTAGCCACCGTCCCATCACAAGCCAAGATACGAGAGCGGGCTTACGAGTTGTACGAAAGCCGCGGCTGCGAACCCGGCCAAGACGAACAGGATTGGTTTCGGGCCGAGCAGGAGATATCCGGATCAAGCCTTTGAATCCAGGGGGAAAATGCTGCATAGGCATTCTTCTTTCTTAGCAACCCAACCGATTAGGAGGTGGATATGTTCGCACGCAATGTCTCGATTCATCTGAAATTCCATATGCTTTCCGATTACACGAGAACGTTTGATAAGGACATCCTTCCGTTGCTTCGTAAACAGCATGGGTTCAAGGACGAAATTAGAGTCGTTGGTCCCGGCGGAGCCGATGTGACTGCAATCAGTTTGTGGGAAAACAGGATCGATGCCGAAGCTTACAACGCCAATACCTATCCAGAAGTGTTGAAGAAGATGGCAAGGTTTATCAAGGGCAAGCCCAAGGTTGACGCCTTTGACGTTGTCACCTCGACCCTCCACAGGATGGCCGTTCACGCAGCAGCCTAGAACTGTGAGCTGTTTCGCATGGGAAGGCGGTTGACTCCGCCTTCCCAGCTTAAAAAACTGAGGAACCATTTTTTTGGAACGGAGGTTCTCTCCATGAAAACCCTTTTATCGGCCATTCTTTCTCTGTACTTTGTCGTGAGTGTTTTCGGCCTCACGCAGGACGTTCCCAATGAGGAGGCACGTAAGACTCCGGCGGCCGCAGGGGCTCGGCTCACAACCATCATGGGTACGATTCAGGAGGATGGGGACAAATTGAGGTTCGTAACCGACCAAAGAGCCTGGAATGTGGACAACCCGGAAACCCTTAAAGGGCACGAAGGACACTACGTTCGAGTGATGGCTCACCTCTACCCGGACACGGATTCAATCCACATTACAGAAGTGAAGATGCCCACCGCAAGCGAGACCAAGAAAGATGACATGAAGTAAGCGCGCGAGAAGAAATCCATCTGGAACGAAAAGCGGACTAGCCGGACGGTGATTGACTGTTGACTAGTTCCAGTGTTTCTTCGGCCCTGGAAGAGCTTCTAGGAATGCTTCGAACGCCTTTGTCCCGTCGCGAGATCGCTCAATTTCATTGTAAAGGTGTTGAAATTTTACGTGGACTTCTGGCGAATGTTCAGGATCGTCCATCAGCTTATCGCATTCCTCCTGCCACACTGGCGTTGGGATGCGATGCGACGTCAGCACGGCTTTCAAAGCTAGATTCTCGGAAAAATAGCACTCAACGGTTCGCACCATTCCGAGCATCCGTTTCTTTTCGTTCGCGGTCATAGTCCACTTCCTTAGCTAAATCTTCTTGAGCGACCGTTGGCGGAGTCTCATACGACCGTCGTCATCCCATTTGACGACCGCGTCCTCCTCGTTCGATCGCTCAACCGTGCCCAAATCCCCAGTTGGTTTTCCGAAGTTGCCCAAACCCTCGACGCGATCTCCCGGAGTCAGTTCTTCACCGGTGGCTGAGGGGTCGGCTAGGGGCGGCCTCTTGGCACGGTCTGAGTCAGGGGTCGCTCCGGGATGTGACAGGGGCGGTTGGGGAGCTTTACGTAGTTTGAGTACCGGCTTATTGATGGTAGAGGTCATATTCCATTTCTTCCTCGCAAGAGGCCATACCAGCGCCCTTCGGTCCGACTATTCATCTTCTCGATAGATACAGCATAGGCTTGGAAACAATGGTCCGGCTGGTCCAAACTGCACAGTTCTGGCAATGAAATTTGGCCAACTGCGGTAACTCAGGTTTGTTGTTTGGGTAAATGCAAACAACACAGCGGGAGTCCATCGTTCTCCCCCCTCGGCGATTTCTAGCGCCGAACGACGTATACTTGCGACATCCGCTGATCTCACCCGAATAAGGGATAACAAAAATGCCAGACGAAGAGTGGATCAAAACACTCGAAGACGGCAGAAAAGTGAAATTCATTTACCAAGAATTGCCGGAAGACGGGGCATTTATCGCCGCCCAGATTGCGCTTAATGAGGTGGTCTATTCTGTCGTATTGAGCAAAGCAGGGAACCCGCTTAGTCGTGAAGATGTCGAAAGCCACTTCGAGGGCGAGCTTTCGAAGAAGTAATAACAATCTCCCCTACGAAAGTGAGTCGAGCTTGCTCTTACCAGTCAGTTAAACAATGGAACCGTATTGATTGTTCTCTTGGCACCGTTTTTGCTCGGCGGCGGGGGCTGCGCGGCGCGTGAGAGTTCCAAGAGTTCGTCAGCTTCGGTCGCAGTCAGGTAAGCAGCGTCAAAGTCAATGCCTTCCCGGTATGCGGGCTTTTTCAATTTCATGGTTTCTCCAAAAGCAAAATTGGGACCCAGCGCAACTTTGGGCCGTTTCGCTTTCGTCTTCACTTAATACCCAAGGCCCCGATTCGTCCCGAAATTCGGCGGTACCCGGAAGATGGCGGCGGCTTGGAATGAGAACCGCGCATGCCGCAGTCCGTGGCTGGTTCGCCGCACTCGGTGTCGCGGGCGGGATCAAAATCTAGGTCGTTCACCGGGGCTTCGCAGTACTGGCTCATTGCCCGTTCGGCCACTCGTAGAATTCGCCGATCACTAACTCGACCTGCTTCGTTTCTTTGTTCCAATGGGTCAGATACGAGGCATGCGGATCGACCTCACCCTTGGCCAGCCGTTCGCGCAGCCACGTTTCGGCATCAGCCAGTTCTTGCGCGGAGTGCAGGAAGTGGCCGGCGAATTCGCTTCGCCCTGTGCGGCTGTACCAAAGAGCGCCGAATCCCTCATCGATTTCGTGCGTCCATCCGCAACGGGTGCCCGCCTGATCCCGCTTCACAGTCCAGCTTTCGTGAAGCCTGCACGTGGTCGTGTCCTCGCCGACGCGGCAATGGTAAATGTAATCAGCTTCCTGGTAGCCGCACTGGCGGCATTCGATTTGGTCTTGAACAGATGACATAGTCGTGCCCATCCTTTCTTTATGCGTTTCCCGAATGGTGCGGCCCTGTATCTGGTTAATACTGGAGTGGACTAAAAATCCCTGGATCTCGGCCCTGCGCGGGTACCCTGGCTGGCACTGCTCCACGGAGAGCTTCGGCCTTGGATTTGTACCCAGCGGTTACATTGACGCCAATTGTGTGAACGATTCTTTCATCGTTGCCTCGTCGGGCGTCGTCTCGTCCGCAGGTGCAGCCAGACTCCCTAGACCCGAAACCAACAAGTCCTCTTCATACCGGCCCCGCAGGACGTGAGCCTGGCGGCAGCGCTCCTCGGCGATCTCTGCGTACTCGTCATAAAGTTCGAGCCCAACAAAATTACGTCCGAGCTTCAGAGCCACTTCTCCGGTGGTCCCGCTGCCGCAGAAGGGGTCAAGCACGATGCCTCGCCGGATCGCTGGCAAATTGGGTTCCCATCCTGCTGTAACAGGTTTTCGTGGGATATATGCCCTGCCAGTATCCTGACGGCCCGACCTGGTTCGAGTCTCCTCTTCAGGTTTGGAGTACTTTCCGATGCCCCTTCTGGTTGGATGGACTTCCTCGTAAGGAACCATGATTACCTTCCGACGTTTTGGCCCATGCTCGGTGATTTCCAGCGGGCATGTCATCGCTACCCGGCCGGAGGAAATACCGCATAATGACTGGCTTTTGTCTGCCCCATCGAAATATTCCACACGTTCGTGAGGTTCCGGCCCGCCAAGGAACCGTGACATTTCATTAGTGCTTCTGGCAGGTAACGAACGTCGGCAACATTGCTCCTTGGGATACGAACAGCGCATGTGTCGGACCATGCCTCCTTGGGATTGAGCACGAAGCGAAACAGCGGTTCGTGTCCGTTACCATTGAGACGGCGGAGCGCTGGCTCAATCATGGCTTGCCCGACAGATGTGCCATCGATGCGAACGGATTCCTTGGCCCAGACAACCTCGTCAATCAGGAAGAAGCCCGCTTCCGCCATTGCACTGGCGAACAGATGGGGGACTCGCAGCAATTCCCCGTGCTTTCCCCGCTTGTCGCCGATGTTGACCCAAATGCTGCCCCATGGGTTGAGCGGAATCGCTTTGAACACGTTCACAAGATTAGCGATGTATTGGCTAATGGCAGGTTCTCTTCCCAGTTCGCTGGAATTTCCTCCATAGGTGCGCTGTTTGTAATAAGGGGGCGAAGTTATAACGCAGTCCACTTTGGCTTGTAATTCGTGCAATGACTCGATTGCATCACCCCGCAGAATAGAAAACGGTTCGCATGCAAATGAAATCGGCATGCGGGCTAATACTGAAAAGTCGGTAAATCTCAGGAAAACTCTTCACTCTGCTGCCCGCACATGAAAACTCCTCTGGTAGGCGAAGGGCTTGGCTCTCATGGGGCGAGATCGTTTGCTTCCGGCTACGAGTTTTTGTAGTTACCCCAGGCGCAGAGGCGCTAATACAGCGAGGCCGCAGTCAAGCCTAGGCGCTTTGCGATTTCTGGATAGCGGGCACAGAGCCTCCAGAAATTTTTCCTGGCACGCGAAGGGTGACAGGTCGGATGGATACCAGGGAATTGTGCGATCAGTGCCCAGCGTTTCAGTTTTTTGGAAATTAGAATTTCTCGAATCTCGGGCCGTGCGTGCATAGATAAAACTAAAATACAGAGGTCGCGGTCCAGCCGTGCCGGGCCGCGAGAGCGAAATGCTTCCTCTGGAGCGCCCAGAAGTTTTTTCTCGCTCGCCACGTCGGAACTCGGACATTTAGGAGCGGGCAGCGGGCGATTCCAAGCCAGTGCCTCATTCGACGGACCAAAAGCGCATCTCTGATTTCTTCCCTTGCATTCATTTTCTACAAATCCTCCACGGGACGTGCGAGCCTCGGTTTTCTGGTAACCTGGAAGCACGGTTCACTGATTCGAAAGAACTTTGCTGCCGCGCCGCTCGATTTTGCCTCTACATATATCGACGTTGATAGTCGTTGAATTTCGATGAATGTCGTTGAGCCGCGTCGGAACGGCTAATCGGTTCCAGTTTTCGCGCCCATGGACGCGCTTGGGGCGGACGGATGCCGCGTCGAGCGGATTAAGCTGTTGTGGTCACCGCCTCGCGGTGCTCATCCAACCAGCACAACCGCTGCGTTTAAGCCGACGCCCTCGATGCCAAGAATTCGTCATCGACCACAGGAATTGGAGTCTCAGACGTGAGGCGGCACGGCCCGATCACATCCACCAATTCCCCGGTGTCCTTGCTGAACCCGAACAGAATCTTGCCAGCCGGGGACTCCATGACCACGACCTTGTAAAGGGATTCGCTGAGGTGGATGCTCTTGCGCTTGAATACCATCGGACTCACTTGCCGGGCATTGTCCAGCATGGCTGTGAACTGCTCGTAATGACTCATAATCACCGCTCTCCTTCTATTTAATACTCACTTCTCAAACAGGTTGATGACCTTGCTCTTCTCGGCCAGCCTCCAAGTGAACTGCTCCCCGAACCGGGCGTTGAACTCCTCGGGCGTGAGGTTGGAGTTGATGACCACGACGCCCTCTTCCTCGTGCAATGTATCAATGAGCTCAAACAGGTTGGCGTTCCTTGCTTCGGTCATGTTCACTTTATCTATCTCTTCCAGATAGAGCTTGGACTTGACCCCCAGCCTGCGGTACTTGACTATCTTCTCCACGGTTATGTCAGGCTCGTCGGTGCAATAAGCGCCGTCTTCGTCCTTGTCAAACCGCTTCATGCTCCAAACCGTGTGCTGATCCAGCAGGGTCTTGGCTTTTACCCGCCATACCGCCGACTTGTTCTTGATCTTGGATCGGTCGCTCTCCACGTATGTGCTGGTGCCTATGAAGAAGCCGTAGAGGTTTTCGGCATACAACGCTGTCGTCCATACGGTCTTGCCAGCGTGCGGCGGGCCGAAGAAGAGCCACCCGCTGTCAGAATCGTGATTTAGCATCTGGATGATGGCTTTCTGCTTCTCTAGGCTCACTACGCTGGCTGTGCCCTCATACGGCTGCAAACTATTGAGGGTATGCTGTCGGTATGCCGCTGGCATACGCATAAAGAAGGTTTGGGCAAAGTCCTCCAGCCTGCGGACGAATACCAAGCAATGGGGGCAATCTTCCGTCTTGATGGGGATGGGGGAAGGAAGGTCTGTCTTCCCTGGCTCCCGTGGCACCTCTCCAGTGCCATGACAGACAGGGCACTTGGCAATGCGCCTGTCCGCTCTCTCCACGAACCAAGGGTACCCTTCTTCCCCCAATCTTTGGGCTGCGCTGTCCAACCACACGATGGTTAGCCGTGTCACACCACCGACTTCGGGAACCTGACGCCGCCACTGGGGTTCTTTATGTAATCTGGTCGGTTGTCCTGATCCTTGGGCTTCTTGGAAGCAAACTCTGCATCCGCATCCATCTTGGCAAGGATGGACTCGTACTTGTCGCATAGCCATGCGACCTTATCCTGCTTCGTGGTCTTGATCCCCCGGCAGTACTGGGCATTGTCAAACACATAGGCTATTGCTTTGGGGTATCGCTCCGCTCCCCAACCATCCTTGAGGTTTTCCAGACGCCTTGACCAAGTGGCATAGACTTCGGGGTCTGGGGTCTTGACGCCTAGCCTCTGTACCAGATCATCTACCAAGGTGGAGGGGGTTGGTTTTCCTTGCCCAAAGTATTCATCCATGACTGAACCCGAATCGCCCTTCTCCTCCCTGCCGCCATCGGCGGCGGAAGGTGAGGTTATCTTCGGTGGGGTTAGGGTGGGGTTAGGGTGGGGTTAAGTTCGGTTGTCCGAAGGGCAAGTCCCAAATTCACATCAATTCTGAGATTTCTGAGTTTAGGGTTGTCGCAGGTTACTCCCAGCTTAGTATCGCCGCACTCGCAGGTTACTCGTGCCCAACTCTTGCCGCACTCGCAACATACTAGTATTTCCGAGTACTTTACGAGGAACCTGAGAGTTGTTTCATAGTCCGCTCCGATGATTCCATGGATGACCTCTACGACAAAATCAAAGAGGACGTTCAGTTCCGTAAGATTTTGGCAGAGAAGTGCGGATTCGGCTTCGAACTGCCTTCAGTTGTACCGAATGTACCGAGATGCAACGAAGAAGCTGAAGCGCAAAACGCAGTGTAAGCAGTTGAAAGAGCGAGAGAAAAGTTGGTCGGGGAGAGAGGATTTGAACCTCCGACCCCCTGGTCCCGAACCAGGTGCTCTACCAGGCTGAGCCACTCCCCGACAAGGCCATCCGCGCGTTAGATTTGCGGTGCGCGAGAGAAGAATCTACCGCATCATTATTATAATAGCATCGCGATTTATAGCATCGCGATTTCCATTGAATTTTCGCCGCCTTCGTAGACGCTGTGTAGTTTGGCGGACGTAGGTCTAGAAAGCGCAATACGTCCCGGTGACTCCAATAGGGGTCGGCCCACATCACTTGGGATGGATGGAATTTGCGCTTCTCGTACCGCAAGTGCTATATATCACTTTGTGATTGTCCGGCCCTCCGATTTCATTGCTATACTTTAGCTGGAAGAGAACAACTTGCCTCCAATCGTATACACATCTCGCGCGCTGTACACTCCGGTTGAAAGACTAGACCAACCGGTCTTAATCGTCGACGACGGCACGATCTTAAAGCTGGGAACTCGAACCAGCGTGGAGGTACCGTCAAATGCGGAGATTCATGACTTCGGGGACAGCATTATCACCCCTGGTTTCGTGGACATTCACGTCCACGGTTCTGCCGGATATGAAGTCATGCAGGCTGACGGGGCGCAAAGATGCAATTTCGAGCAGTTTCTGTCGCGCCACGGAGTCACCAGTTATTATCCAACTACACTCGCTGCGCCTCTAGAGTTAACCGAAAGTGCTCTAGAGCGGTTGGCGAACGCGATCGAGGGTGATCGGCGCGAACATGCCGACTGCAATGGCCGTGCCCAGCCTCTGGGCATTCATCTGGAAGGGCCGTTTCTGAGTCACGGCCGCCGGGGGGTGCATTTGCTGGGGGATTTAGTTCCGCCCACTATCAAGGTTTTCAACAAGCTCTGGCAGGCGGCGCGAGGTCATATCCGCCTGATGACTATTGCGCCGGAGGTCGAGGGCGCGCTGGAAGTGATCGCGGAGGCGACTAAGCGTGGAGTCTGCGTCAGTCTCGGGCATTCCGACGCCGATCTTGAGTCAACCCGCAGAGCCACGACCGTGGGCGCTCGCCACGCCACTCATACTTTTAACGCTATGCGCCCGATGCGCCATCGCGATCCCGGTATTGTGGGAGAGATCCTGACCAACCCGCGTCTGACCGCCGACGTGATCGCCGACGGCGTTCACGTGGACCCACTCATGGTCGAGCTTTTTCTGAAAGCAAAAGGTGTTGAGGGGGCGGTTCTGATTACCGATGCGACCTCGGCCGCCGGTATGCCGGACGGGAAATATCAGTTGGGATTTTTGGAAGTTGAAGTGAAAGACGGAAAGTGTCTGCACGAGGGTCGGCTGGCGGGCAGCGTTTTGACGATGGACCGCGCGGTCCGCAATGCAATGGCGTTCGCAGGCTGGGATTTACAGCAGGCAGTACGGATAGCGACCGCAAATCCCGCCAGAATCGCGGGAGCCAAGAATAAGGGAATCTTGAAGCCCGGAACGGACGCGGATTTCGTAGTGCTGACTCCCGGTGGGGATGTCCGAGCGACCGTGGTCCAAGGCAAGATCGCTCGCGAAAACGTTCACTAACACGTCGAGGAGAGCAGATGCCTGACAAAAACGGATTTCCCCATTACATGCTTAAGGAAATCTTCGACCAACCAAAAGCCCTGGAAGACACCATCGCTCCGCGGGTTTCGCTGCAGGAAGGACAAGTGCGACTGGCGGAAGAAGTTCGCGTCAGCAATGAAGAATTGCGCCGGCTACGGCGGATTAACATTGTCGCCTCGGGTACCAGTCGTCATGCGGGAATGGCCGGGCAGTATATGTTTCACGACTTGGTCCATCTGCCTGCAGATGTGGACTACGCCAGCGAATTCGAGGACCGCAATCCGCTGATTGGCTACGGAGAACTTACGATCGTGATCACACAATCGGGCGAAACTGCCGACACTACCGCAGCCCAGCGCGAGGCGAGGAAGCGCGGATCGCGTACGGTTGCGATCTCGAACGTGGTGGATTCGACCATCGCTCGCGAGGCTGATGGTGTTCTCTATACTCACGCCGGGCCCGAAATCAGTATCGCTTCCACCAAAGCGTTTACCGCGCAGATGGCAGTCTTGTTTCTCTTCGCCGCGTATCTGGCGCAAGTGCGCGAAGAATCGCCCATGTACGTTTTGCGACGCTGGATCGAAGAACTGCTTGCCTTGCCTCGGAAGACCGAATCTACTCTAAAAACCTCAGAGCAATGTCAGCGGCTCGCCGACCGCTTTCACCGCTCGGAAGACTTTCTATTCTTGGGACGGGCGATTCACTATCCCATCGCCATGGACGGCGCACTGAAACTGAAAGAAGTCTCCTACATTCACGCCGAAGGGTACCCCACCGGTGAGACCAAGCACGGGCCGAATGCGTTGATTGACGAGAACTTGCCGGTTGTCATCATCGCCACATGCGACCGGAACGATCCTGGGTCGGTGTTGCGCTATGAGAAAAACGTCGCCAACATTCGCGGATTCAGGCAGCAGAAAGCGCGGGTAATTGCCATTGCCACCCAAGGCGATGCCATTATAGAAGAGCTTGCCGACCACACTATCTTCATCCCCGAAGCGCCGGAATTGCTTTCTCCCATGCTCGAAATTGTTCCTCTCCAATTGTTCGCCTATCACATGGCGGTGCGGAAAGGGCTGGACGTGGACCGCCCGCGGAATCTGGTGAAATCTGTGACCTTGGAGTGAGGCGGTACTTAGTTGGGTTTGCGGGTCTTGCTGTCGGCGTAGTAGCGCAGCATGGCAGCGTCGGTCGGGTGCTTCAGTTTTTCGATGAATGCCGCTTCCTTAGTCACCGCGGCGCCCGAATTTTTCGCGACGCCTGGTCGCGGACGCTCCTCCGCTTCCGCGTCGCTAGTCATGACCTGAACGTAGAACCACAGAAAGTGGCGCATCTGATCCAGCGCCGATTTGAGGACTTCCAGCGATTCGATCTCGGGCAACTGGTTCAGCGCTTCCATTAACTCCGGATCACCCGGCGCCTGCATAGCGGCGCAGTTGAGTTCCCGCTGAATCGCGCGGAGATCTTCCGTCACCCGCAACATGCGTACGTGAACGTCATCCATGTAGTCCGCTTTGGGCATTCTTCGCTGCTTTCTGAAGTCACTTCAACATCTCATCCAGGGTGGAAAGCAAGAAGATGTCCCATGTCCATGCGCTTTCGTAATTCCGTTCAGCCGAGGAGTGGTTCCGCCACGATCAGGCCAGGACCGTGCCCCTTCGAATTTGGGGAACTTCGACAAAATACACGCCAATACTGGGGTTTTCGACCGCCGAGACCAGTGTTTGCGTCATTTGCCCCAGCGTGACCAGGCCGAGGCGGCGAGCGCCTTCGCGAGTTGAGGGAATCCGCTCGCACAGCCAGTACATCGGTAACAGAACGTAAGGCCAGCGATGTCCGCGCCCCAGAACGTACCATGGGCGGACAATAGTAACGTTCATTCTCCCGCCGCCACTCTCCAGCAGCGCGGCTTCACACTCCGCGCGCACGCTCTGATAGCTCTTCATGATTGGAGCGGGCTGGGCCACGCTCAAATAAATGAAGTGCCGCACTCCGGCTTGGCGAGCCGCCGCGATTGCTCCCAGGGCAGACGCCCGGTCAATTGCCTGGAACTCCGCTGCTTTCGAAGGGCTGGGATGAGATACGCCGACCAGTTGCACAAAAGTGTCCGACGGCGCAATACGGGCACCGTACGAGGATGCATCCAGCGCGTTGCCGGATACTGCTGTAACTCCGGCTGGGAGTTTCTTTTCACTTCCCGGACGCGCTAATGCGCGGACGCTATGCCCGCGGTCCACCCGGGCACGAATGCTAGTGTCCCATGTAGCTGATGCGCCAAATAGATCCCGAGCCGTCGTCGCTGACCAGCAATGATCCATCTTTCGCGACTGCGATCCCCACCGGCCGGCCCCAAACTTTGCCGTCGTCGGTCACGAAGCCGGTC
>Ga0073928_10009431_pt1 | contig 11896 bp, 7 predicted proteins | sample PaiPotPPA55metaG_FD_76969 | JGI IMG/M metagenome (GOLD analysis project Ga0073928, IMG submission 76969) | Iron sulfur acid spring bacterial and archeal communities from Banff, Canada, to study Microbial Dark Matter (Phase II) - Paint Pots PPA... ...
CGCTCGGCCGAACGAAGACCCGGTCGTCCGCGGTCGTGAACAGCCCGGCCCCAGACACCGAATTTTGCGCGTCGACCGCATCGGCAATCTGCTGCGGCGTCAGGCCGAGCTTCGCCAGCTGCGCGTTGGCGATCTCGACATAGACGCGCTGCTCTTGGTCCGCGATGAAGTCGACCTTGTTGACTTCCGGCACGCGCAGCAACTCGGTGCGCAGTCGTTCAGCGTAGTCATGCAGCTGCGCGGGAGAAAAGCCGTCACCCTCCAGAGCATAGAGGTCGGTATAGACATCGCCGAACTCGTCGTTGAAGTAAGGTCCCTGAACTCCCGACGGTAGGGTATAGGCGATGTCGCTTACTTTCTTGCGAACCTGGTACCACGTGTCCGGAACCTGCGCCGGCGGCGCCGCATCCTTGATGGTGAAGAATAGCGTCGACTCACCCGGCCGTGAATAACTGCGCTGAAAGTCGACGTCCGGCGTTTCCTGGAGCTTGCGGGCGATGCGGTCGGTCACTTCTTCCTGGACTTGGCGCGCGGTCGCGCCGGGCCAGAGCGTGCGGACCACCATGACTTTAAAGGTGAACGGCGGATCCTCCGACTGTGCCAGCTTGCCGTACGACAACACGCCGAACAGCGTTATCAGAGCCAGAACGAAAATCACCAACGCCTGATGGCGCAGAGTCCAGCTCGACAGGTTGAAGCCGTCACTCATCGCGCGGCTGCCGTATTGATCGAGCTCCCCGCATCGAGTGCGGCGGCGTGCTCCGCGACGTCGCCTTCCGCTTCGCCGTCGAACAGGGGCCTGGTCTGCTTCACACGCTGGCCCGCGTAAACCGTGTGCACACCGGCCAGCACCACGTTGTCGCCGTCCCTCAACCCCGCGGTCACAGTGGTGCCGCGCTCGCTATAGCTGCCGACGGTGACGGGCCGCAGCTCGAGGGTCGAATCGGTCGGACGAATGACCCAGACCGCCGGGTCCCTGCCATGATGGAAAATAGCGGTTGCCGGAACCTTGAAGACCGGCGCTTCGCGAGCCGTGTTGCCCGCGGTTGCAACGCGCGACAACGCCGCGTCGCCGGTCATGCCGAATCGAACCGCGGGTCCGGGTTCAGCCAGCGTAAGCTTGACTCGATAGGTACGGCTTTGCGGATCGGCCGCAGGCGCCACTTCGCGCACGCGCGCCTCGAAGCGGCGGCCCGGCAACGCCGGAAAAGTCACGCTCGCTGCCTGGCCCACGGCAATCCGGCCCAGGTCGCCCGCGGCAGCATCCAGGATGACGTCCGTGTCCCCCGTCCAAGCGAGTCCGTAGACGGCCTGTCCCGCGGAAACGACCTGACCCGTATCCGCATTTTCGCTGGTGATCAATCCATCGTGGTCGGCAACCAGCGTGTTGTATTGCAGATTGTTGCGGGCCACGACGAGCTGCGCAGCCGACTGCTCATGCTCGGCCAATGCCGCTGCGTAAGCATCCTGTGTTTGTTCCAATTGATTGACGGCGATCAGATTCTGCGCGAATTGCGCTTGATCGCGGTCCAGCTGCTGCTTCGTAAAGACCAGCCGGTGTTCCGCGGCGTCGAACGCGGCCTTCGCGCTGGCCGCCTGTTTCTGAGCGTCCACGGGGTCGAGACGAGCGACCACCTGTCCCTTGTGAACGGAATCGCCCAGCCGCACGTTGCGCTCGATCAGCTTGCCGGCAACACGGAACGACATGGCGTTCGAGTAGCGCGCGGCCGCTTCCACAGGATAACGAATGCTCTCGCCCGCTCCGTTACCGGAATAGGAATGCACGGGCGACGCCAAGACAAGCGCCGGCGGCGCGGCGGACGGCGCCTGCCGATGGCAGGCGCCGAGCGCCAGCAGTGCGAAAACGGCCCAGGGTGCCGTGCGGAGCGAGATAAAGTCACTTGTGTATAAAGTAGACATGTGTCAACTCCTGACCAAAAAAATCTCAGCCGGGCGGCGGCTGAGAGACTGTGTTCTGCGCGACCGTACGCAGCAGCCCAAACGCGTAATTGCTGAATTCCGGGATGGCGATTCCGAACCTCGCCAGGTCGCTGCCCTTGGCCATGGCCAGCTGAATAATGCCGTGCGTGAATGCCCACAGGGTGGTCGCGAACAACACCGGCTGACCGATATCGGAGCGAATGCTGCCATCGCGAATACCGGCCTCGATGGCCTGCACGACGACGCCGATGGCTTCATCTCCCGCGGCGCGGCACGCGCCCTCGTGTGATCCCGGATCGATGGGAACTGAATGTGCCTGAAAACGTGTGCAGAAATCGAAATAATGAGGGAATTCATAGGCATAGCCCATATAGGCACGACCAATTGCCTCAACCTTGTCCATCCCTGGTGCATGGCCCGCGGCGGCTTCGATGAAGCGATCGCGCAAGAGGCGCATGGCGCGTTCGCCGATAGCGAATAACAACTCCTCCTTGTCGCGGAAATAGACGTAGACCAGGGCACGCGATAGACGCGCGCTGCGGGCCACCTGGTCAACCGTCAGAGCGTCCCAGCCCTTCTTGGCATATAACGCCTCTGCGGCATCGAGAATCTCGGCGCGGCGGCGCTCCTTTTCCTCTCCACGACGTTCGGTGATGTAGGACATGTATTGAACGATAGATAGTTATTGACACTGTGTCAATAGAAATTTAGTGCGCCTACAGGAGCTCAAAGCACGGTCACTCGGCGTCCGATGCACCGCGTCAAAGGTCTTTCATCAAAATCAGTTTAAAGACCCGATGATCCGAAGCGCTGGTTAGGCCGGCGCCCAATCCGAATTCGATGTCGAGCCGTCGAGTGTGTAGATCGACCACCGAGAACAATTGGTGCGACTGTTTGGACGCGGGAAGAAAGTGGCTCACGCGGCCAAAGTCGTCGTACTCCTCGAGCGCCACCTTGAAAATATCGGAGACCTTCATGGCCACGCGCGTAGCTGGCACGAATTCAAAGTTGGAAACTCCGGTGTAAGAATTGTCGACGATGGGGTTGAAAATGAAATCGAAGCGTCCGACGTGAGTGCCGATGATCGGGCGGATCTCGGATGTATAGCGCCGCTCGTTCCAATGCGCGGTGTTGAAGCTGAATTCGAAATTGACGCCGTAGAAAACGTCGCGGTTGGCCGCGTCCGGGGACGCAAACAGGGTCCTCACTTTGAAACCATTGTAGCGAACGTTGTTGTCGCGCGTGATCGAATACAGCGGGAAGTACAACCCCGCTTCGAACCATGGAGCGACGCCGTACGCCCATTCGCTCACGCCGTTGAGCGACTTGTCCGGGACGATGGCGCCGCGAAAGGCCGGCGTGCTGCTGCCGCTGGAAATGACATTGTTGTGCCAGGTCAGATTGAAAACGCCGGGCGCGGCGATCTCGGCGTCATAAACTTGAATCTCGTCTGTTTGCGCCCAAACGGCCGGCAAGTTTCCGAACGACAAGAGACCGACCGCCAAACCGCTCAGTCGCAGACTGATTCTCATTTACATTCACTCGCATTGACACAGGGACGGGCCTCTTATTCTGCAGCGCAGATTCTAAAACCGCTTGTAAAACCCGACGGACAATCCGCGCGGTAGAATCTGAACCGAAATCGGTGTAGTTCGCGTCGTGCTCCAATATCCGACCGCCGTACCCAGTGCCCAACCCGCGATGACATCCGATTGCCAATGGGCTTGGGACTTCATGCGTGCGAACGCGTCGTACACCGGCAGTACTTCGAGAGACCAGACCCAGGGATTTTGCCGCGCATAATTCGCGATGAAAGGCGTGACGAAACTAGCCTGCAGAGTCACCTCGCCGCTCGGGAAACTTTGGTAATGGCTCCCCTTGAACCATGCATTGGGATTGTCGCCTTGGCTGGGCCGAGCGCGACCGAATCCGTATTTCAGCAACTGGGCACCGACGCCTGAAATCACCGAGGAGTCGACCGTCTGCCACAGCGTATGACCCAGCTCGTTGTCGTTCCCAAACCACAGACTCCCGGCTACTTCAAAAGCGACCACGCTGGTCTCGAGTGCGGTCTGATACTTGCGCGCCCAAATACCGTTCTGATCGAGCGCCAGCTCATGATCGATCCCGAATGGACCGCCGGCATCGGCACGCTGCGCAAGCAGCGCCACGGCCGCCGCGGCGACGAGTTTCGCGAGTGGACTATTCAAGTGTGTCATGCTTACCCCATTTTACTTTGCACCACAAAGTACACGGAGTTGTGGTCGACGCGCAAGTCTCGATGGCTTCAGAGACGCTGCTTTCGGATTTTGGAAACACGTTTGAAACATTGGTGTTCCGTTCTGCGGACAATCCCGACCGTGTACTCTGGCCCTGAAGACGATGTCAGCGCCGCAGATCAAGCGCCGCATGTCGAGGCATTACCGGGGGCACTATTTGCGCCGCCTATAGACAAGTGTCGCCTGGCCCGGCACTTCGCCGGCCGGTGCCGCCTCCTCCATGTCCGACCTGAGTACCAGATCCCACTCGCCGCGCGGCATGCGCAGCCGCTGCGGCGTCGATGCAAAGTTGAACACGCACAGCACGTCGCCGAGGACGAACCTTAAATGTCCCGCCTTTGCATCGACGCTCACCGCGGGCTTGGCCCCACCCGCGGCCTTGGCCCGACGCGTGGTCTTGGCCCCGCCGTGCCCGTCGCGCCGGAGGTGAATCAGCCGCCGATACCAATCGTAGATCTCCGCATGCGGCGGCGCCGACAGTTCGGACCAGTTGAGCTTGGATCGTGTGAAGGTCTCGAGTTCCTGCGGGTTAGGCACCGCCCCCTGCCAGCGAAAGCTGTTGAATTCCTTGCTGCGCCCTTCGGCTACGAGCCGGCCCAATTCGGCGTTCTCATGATCGGTGAAGTAGAGAAAGGGAGTCTGCGCACCCCATTCCTCGCCTTGAAACAACAAGGGCACGAACGGCGACAGCACGGTCAGTGCCGCGATCGCCTTGAGCTGCGGCACACCCAGCATCATGCTCAGGCGCTCTCCCCGCGCGCGATTGCCGATCTGATCGTGATTCTGCGCGCACACCACGATCTGATCCGCACCCACCCCTTTGGGCGGCCGGCCGTGCCGCCGCGCGCGATGCGGCGAATACTGCCCCTGGTACACGTATCCCTCGCGGAGCGCCACCGCCACATCGTCGAGGCCCTGGAAATCCGCGTAGTAGCCGTCGGTCTCACCCGTGAAGAATCGGTGCACCGCGTGATGGAAATCGTCGGCCCAGTGCGCATCCAGACCGTAGCCGCCCTGAGACGCCGGGCGCACCAATCGCGGATCATTGAGATCGCTCTCGGCGATGAGCGCGAAGCTACGGCCGAGTCTTTCGCCCAGTTCCCTGACGGCGATTGCCAGTTCCTCGAGCACATGCACGGCGTCGAAACTGAAAATGGCGTGGACCGCGTCGAGGCGCAGACCGTCGAATCCATAGTCCCGCAGCCACATCAAGGCATTGTCGATGACGAAGCCGCGCACCGGATCGCTGTGCGGACCATCGTAGTTGATCGCCGTGCCCCAATTGGTCTTATAGCGATCGGTGAAATAGGGACCGTACTGCGCCAGGTAATTTCCATCCGGCCCCAGGTGGTTGTAGACCACGTCGAGCAACACACCGATGCCCCGTGCGTGGCACGCCTGCACGAATGAGGCGAGCTGCGGCGGCGTGCCGTACGGGGGAAAGGGCGCGTACAAATCCACCCCGTCATATCCCCACCCCCGCCGGCCAGGAAACGTGGCGAGCGGCATGAGTTCTACATGAGTGACGCCCAGCTGTGCCAGGTGCGGGAGTTTCGCCTGCGCCGCTGCGTACGTCCCCTCGGGTGTGAAAGTGCCGATATGCAGTTCATAAACGACCGCGTCGCTCAGCGGCTTCGCGACAAAACGCGGCGCGTGATCGCGAATACCGGAATCACGTCCACTTTGTAGCTGCTCGGCGTGCGGCCGCGAGGCGTGTGGCTGCGGGGCGTTCAACCGCTCGGTGTCCACGACATACGAAGCGCCATGAACCCCGTCGGGCTGCCACATCGAGCGAGGATCAGGGATCGGCTCACCGCCGTCGATCGAGTATCGATAGCCGTGGGCGAGGACAGAGTCGTCGACTTCGATCTGCCAATAGCCCGCCGCTCGCGGGTGCAGCGGCACCCGCCGCTCCGGCGTCACCAGTTCCACTGACCTCGCCGACGGTGCCCAAACCGAGATATTCACGCCCCATCCCGAATCAACAGTGCCACCGGAAACGAATTGAAGAGTGCGTCGGGTATGGCTTCCCGCTGAAGCACGGCGCCGGTGAAGCAGTTGCGCCACGCGCCGCCGGGAAGCGGCAGCCGGGTATCTCCCCATTCGCCGCCCAGCGACATGATGAACCGCGGCACCACGGCAATGAGGTTCTCGCCGCGGCGAAACGCGAAAAGGCGCGCCAAATGCGTTCCCTGCGCGATGAGCGGCTGATATTTGCTTTGATCGGAAAAATCTTCCGCGCGTTCGCGGCGAATCGCCAGCACGCGAGCCGTCATCCACAACTTGGGCAACCCGGAGTCCCATTCCGCCGCCACGTCGGCAGCGGATAGCGAGCGCGCGCGGCGCGCGAATGCGGCGCGCAATTCAAAGTCCACCGGACGCCGATTGTCCGGGTCGACCAGGCTCAGATCCCACAATTCGGTGCCTTGATAGAAGTCAGGCACGCCGGGCACCACCATTTTGATGAGAGTCTGAGCCAAGCTGTTGATCCTGCCGGGAAGGATCAGCGGGTCGATGAAACGTTCTAGACTTGCGATGAAATCCGGCCTCTGGAATACCCCGTCGACGAAGCCGCGGATCGATTCCTCATAGGCAAAGTTGGGCTCGTGCCAGGAGGTCTTGATCTTCGCCTCGCGGCAGGCCTTCAGCATGTACTGCCAACAGCGCTCTTGGTCGATGGGCCACGCGCCAATGAGCGTTTGGTATAGAAGATATTCCGCATGACGGTCCGGCGCGTGATTTTGCCAGACGGGAGCATTCAGATTCGACCAGAGATGCAACGCCTCCGCCCACCGCTCGGGGATTTCCGACAGAATCGAAATGCGCGTGCGCACGTCCTCGCTGCGCTTGTTGTCGTGCGTCGAGGTGGCGAGCAAATTATTGGGCCATCGGTCGCTCAGCGAGTGGCAAAACTCGTGGAACTTTCCCGCCGAGATTCCGATCAGCGACGCCTGTGACCCCACTTCATTGCAGGACACGAGCCGGTCATAGCAATAGAACGTGGTGTCCTCCACCCCCTTGGCCATGACGGCTGGCGTCAGCTGCTGCCACTTGGCGACGAAGTCCGCCTCGGCCTCGCTCAAGCGGGATTTGGTCAGCAGCGCCGCCAAAAAGTCGAAGATCGCGGCATCGATTTCCGGAGCGCCGATTCGCGCGCTTTGAACGGCCTCGGTTATGGTGCGCTTCTCGTCATCATGCAGAGTGTTGAGAGTTCTATATGTCCGATAAACGGGCAATGCGATGATCAAGCGCGCCAGGGCTTCGCGCAGTTGCCGCGGACTCAAGTCCCGGGTTTTCCAATCGGCGCGCGCGATTTTGAGCGCCGCCTCGGTCAATTGTTCATGATCGGCGCAGAAAGTCGATTCGACGATGGCGCGCTTCTTTTCGCGGACGAGGGCGGCGAAGTTCACGGAGTGTCCGGTGAAATCGGAGTACGTCGAGGTCAGCACGTCGGTTCGTGTGTCGTCCATCCAAAGGCGATTCACTTTGGCGAGGAACTCGTAACCGACGCTGCCGTCGATGGGCCAGTCGTCCTTCAGTCGCTCGTCGTTCTCCAGAATCTTCTCGACATAGATTCGTCCCTTCGGCAGCAACGCGCGCAGCCGCTTGAAATATTCCAGCGGTTCGCGCAGGCCGTCCGGGTGATCCACCCTCAGCCCGGCGATCTCGTCGCGGACAATCATCGTCTCGATGCGCGCATGCGTGGCTGCGAACACCTCCGGCAATTCCATGCGAATGCCGCTCAAGGTACCGATATCGAAAAAGCGCCGATAGTTTCCGAGCTCCCCCGCGAGCTTCCAGCCGTGCAGCGCGTAGAACTGCCGCTCCAGGACCGCGTTCACAAGCTCCTTGTCGCCCCGCGTGCGATCCACGGCATCCTGCAGCCGTCCAGTTTTGCGCGCATCCGCGAGCGCCTCCCCTGCTTGCGCCGCGTGCGTCGCATACGCGATCCGATCCTTCGCATCCGGCTCATCGATGAATTGCAATCTTTCGAGCTCGCCGAAGCAGCATTGCGCGTCCGCCGCCGGCGTCGGGGCCGCCGACAGCAGCTTGCCCCAGGAGGCGGGACCCAGCGGCCAGGTGTTCTCATAGTGGCGAACCCGCGGCCGCCCGTGCGCGATCTCGATCGTGAGCTCGCCCGCCTCGATGGCGTCTCCGTAGGGGCGCGCCAGAGAACATACATGAACCCGAAACGGTTGATGCGGCCGGACCCTGAAATCGAAGTACTCGGCAAACTCGCTGAACGGTCCATGCGCGAGCACGTGATCCCACCACGGATTGTGTTCCGAAGCCGACATGTGATTCGGCACGATGTCGAGGAGGATTCGCAGGTTATGGGAACGTGCGCAGTCCACGAAACTGGCCCAGGCGGGTTCGCCGCCCAGGTCTTCGCTGATCCGCGTGGGATCAGTGACATCGTATCCATGCTGACTGCCGGGAACCGCCTGCAGGCAGGGCGAGAGGTAGACATGGCTGATTCCCAAATCAGCCAGGTACGGCAGTACGTGTTCCGCCTCCGCCAAGGGAAATCCCGCATGCAGCTGCAGGCGGTAGCTGGCGATCCATTTACCGCTCATGGCTGAGCACCACGAAAGAGCGCGCGGCGAGACTCACCAAACGATTGCGTTTCACCGCCTCCTTCTCCACGGGCAGCGTGGGGCGCGCCGTATCGAACGCCACCCTCCAGCCTGACGGGTAAAGCTCGTGAGAAATGCGAAACGATACGGGCTCGTGATGGGCGTTGAGGAGCAGCAGAAAGTCCGCGTCCTCGGCGCACTGTCCCCTGCTGTCGCGTATCTCAGGCGCCATGCCATTGAGGTACATGCCGAGAGTACGCATCCAGCCGCCGTCCTCCCAGTCCTTCGCCACCATCCGCTTGCCGTCGGCTCTGAACCACACGATATTCTTATCGGGGTGCTTCGCTTCGGGATCACCGTCGTAGAAGGCGTACCGATGAAAATTCGGATGCTGCTTGCGGTATTGAACCACTCGCCGCGCGAATTCCAGGAATTCCGTGCTCAGCGCGTCCAAATCCCAGTGATACCAGGAAAGTTCCGAGTCCTGACAATAGGCGTTGTTGTTGCCTCGCTGAGAGCGGCTCAACTCGTCGCCGCCGGAAATCATGCGGGAACCTTGAGCGAACATCAGGGAACACCAGAAATTGCGCTTTTGCCTTTCGCGCAGCTCGATGATTCCTGCGTCCTCGGTCGGACCCTCCGCGCCGCAATTCCACGAGCTGTTGTCGTCGCTGCCGTCGCGGCTGTCTTCGCCGTTGGCTTCGTTGTGCTTCTGCTCGTAGCTCACGAGATCCTGCAGCGTGAATCCGTCATGCGCCGTGACGAAATTGACACTCGCCGACGGCGGACGGCGAGTGGTTTCATACAGATCCGCACTGCCGGCGAGGCGAGTCGCGATATCCGAGTGCAGACCCATATCGCCTTTCCAGAACTTACGCACCGTATCTCGATACTTGCCGTTCCACTCCATCCATCCCATCGGAAAGTTGCCGACTTGGTACCCGCCCTCGCCGAGATCCCAAGGTTCGGCGATCAACTTGACGGGAGCGAGCGTGGGATCCTGGTAAATCGTGTCGAAGAAGGCGCCCAATTGGTCCACGTCCATGAGTTCCCGAGCGAGCGCGGACGCGAGGTCGAAGCGAAACCCGTCCACATGCATCTCGGTGACCCAGTAACGCAGGCTGTCCATGAGCAGCTGCAGGGAATGCGGGTGAACCATGTTCAGCGTGTTGCCGGTGCCCGTGAAATCCATGTAGTGCCGCGGGTCGCCCGGAACCGTACGGTAGTAGGCCAGGTTGTCGATGCCGCGAAACGAAAGGGTCGGGCCGACGTGATTGCCTTCGGCAGTGTGGTTGTACACCACGTCCAATATCACTTCGATGCCAGCGCCGTGCAGCGCTTTGACCATCTCCTTGAATTCATGGATCACGTCGCGCGGATCTTGGCGATTGGCCGCGTAATCCGGGTGCAAGGCGAAGAAGCCCAGCGTGCTGTAGCCCCAATAGTTGCGCAGCCCCTTGTCGATCAGATGGCGGTCGTGCACGAAATAATGCACCGGCATCAACTCGAGCGCCGTGACGCCTAAGCTTTGAAGATGCTTGACGATGGGTTCGGACGCCATGCCTGCATAGGTGCCGCGCAAGTGGCTGGGCACATCCGGGTGCAGATGGCTCATGCCGCGAACATGAGCCTCGTAGACGATGGTCTCGTGCGCCGGATGCGAGGGCCGCCGATCTCCGCTCCAGTCGAAGCTGGGATCGATGACCATTCCCAAGGGCGCGAAGGGCGCGCTGTCCCGGTCGTCGAACGAGAGGTCGCCGTCCGGATCTCCCAGCTGATAGCCGAACAGCTCGTCGGCCCAGGTCAGATCGCGGCCGATCGCCTTGGCGTAGGGATCGAGCAGCAGTTTGTTGGGATTGAAGCGCAATCCGCTCTCGGGAACGTAGGGTCCGTGCACGCGATAGCCGTACAACTGGCCCGGCCCGACACCCGGCACGTAAACGTGCCAGGCGCCGCTGGTGCGCTCGCGGATGCGGATGCGCTGTTCCTCGTTCCCCGAAGCGTCGAACAGGCAGAGCTCGACGGACTCGGAGCTTTCGGAAAAGAGCGAGAAATTGACGCCCTGACCATCCCAATTCGCGCCGCGCGGGAAGGGCGACCCGGCGATCTGGTGAGACCGGTCGTAGTTGGTGGAAATTGCGGACACCTCGGCGGTGACTTAGGAACTGTGCAGCGCTGCCAGCGCGATCAATCGGTCCGCACTGACGGTCAAGCGGTGCTCGTTCCCCATTATTGATCTTACGCACGCGAGAACCGTAGGCGAAGCACCGCAGCCTCTGTCGGCTGGCGACGACAGCACTTGTAGGACAATACTGCCGGCTGCCAGCTCAGCCCACCGCATAGTCCGGCCAAACCCAGTTCCGGATCTCCGGCATATCTTGTCCGTAACGATCGATATAGAGTTTGTGCTCGATCAATTTATCGCGCAACTGCTGCTGCAAGTAGACGCCCCGGCTGCCGGTCTGCGGCAATCGATTGATGGCATCCATCACCAGGTGAAAACGATCCAGATCGTTCAACACCGTCATATCGAACGCCGTCGTGATAGTCCCCTCTTCCTTGTATCCGCGCACATGCAGGTTCTCGTGATTGTGGCGTCGATAAGTCAGACGGTGAATGAGCCAGGGATATCCATGAAAGGCGAATATGACGGGCTTGTCTCTGGTGAACAGCGCATCGAAATCACTGTCGTTCAAGCCGTGCGGATGCTCGGAAGTCGGCTGCAGCTTCATGAGGTCGACGACATTGACGAGGCGAACCTTGAGCTCGGGGAGATGCTCGCGCAAGATGGACACCGCCGCGAGACTCTCGAGCGTCGGCACGTCCCCCGCACAGGCCATAACTAAATCCGGCTCGCTGCGCTGATCGTTGCTGGCCCATTGCCAGATGCCGATTCCTTCGCTGCAGTGCTTGACCGCCGCATCCATCGACAGCCATTGCGGGGCCGGATGCTTGCCTGCCACCACCACATTGACGTAGTGGCGGCTGCGCAGGCAATGGTCCATCACGGACAGCAGACAGTTGGCGTCCGGAGGCAAGTACACCCGTACGATCTCCGCCTTCTTGTTGACCACGTGGTCGAGGAAGCCGGGGTCTTGA
>Ga0073928_10009432_pt1 | contig 11896 bp, 12 predicted proteins | sample PaiPotPPA55metaG_FD_76969 | JGI IMG/M metagenome (GOLD analysis project Ga0073928, IMG submission 76969) | Iron sulfur acid spring bacterial and archeal communities from Banff, Canada, to study Microbial Dark Matter (Phase II) - Paint Pots PPA... ...
GACTGGGAGCGCGAGCGTCGCGCTGCCATCGAGCTGATAGCGCTGTGCGGCCGAGCCGGGGACCGCGCCGGCGCTGCTTACGGCCACATGTTCTGTGCAGGCGGGGAAATCGAGTTGTATCTCGTCGAGGAGGCTCGCCGCAACCTAGACACGGCCATGGCCCTCTATGAGGAGCTCGGGCGCACGCGCTGGATCATCGTCGTATTGGAAGCTCTTACGAGCTGGTCATCCTTGTTCGGCTCCATGGATGATACGATGGCCTACGCGACGCGTTGTGAGCAGATGGCGATCAACATTCGCTACGATCTGGGAGCGGCTATTGGGGCCGCCAACCTCGCGGCAGCCTTGTGCATGTGCAACCGGTTTGCGGAGGGCAAGGTGGCGGCTGAGCGCAGCATCGAGTTTGCCAAGCGCATCGATCGACGTTTAGTGATTGGGGTGGCATATGGAACGCTCGCCTCCGCCGAGAGAGGACTCGGTAATCTCGAGAGCGCGCTGCGCTATCACCAAGTCGGGCTCGATATCGAACGTAACCTCGTGTTGATTGGGACGATCGGCGACAACCTGTCGGAGTACGTGCGCACCTGCGCCGCGGCAGGGCGACGCGAACTCGTCGGTCCGATCGCCGAAGAGGCCCTCGCCCTGTACGCGGCACACGGAAACCGCGCGGCGCGGCCGCAGTCGTTCTTGTGGGCGGCCGCACAGGCATTTCATGTCCTTGGCGACGAGCAACGTTGCGCCGAGACCCTCGGGGAAGCAAAGCGAATCGTTCTTCACAAGGCCGAGGCGATTCCCGAGGGGACGCCTCGCCGGGCGTACCTGGACTTCTGGCAGAACGCTCAAATCTTGCAGGCCGCCGAGCGCGGCCTTTGGCCAACTTTAGAGGAGCGCTCCGGATTGTAGACGCTCCTTAGACGGCCATAGCGTAGCCTAAAGCCATGCCGACGCGCATTTGCCCTGCCGGGGCTGCTCTCTGGTTGTGGCTACCGCTCATGCTCGTAGCACCCGCGCTTGCCGCTCCCACACAACCAGCGCTCGCGCAGCCGGGGATCGCCTTTGATCAGATCGACCACATACTTTTACACGGCGCGACCCCACCGCCGATCGGTTCGTTCGAGACGGACGCCGCGGCGATCGCCTCGTTACCCCGGCTCGATGCCGACACCAAGAGGATCCTCGACGCTCAGAAGGCCGCGTCGGGCTCGAGCCTTACGACTACGCTGCTCTCCTCTGCGCTCGGGATGATCCCGCTTGTCGGGAGCTTCCTCGCCGGAGCCGCCTCGCATGCGGCGAATGCGGCCGCGCAAGCAAATCTCGATCGCCAGATCGCTGAACACAACGCTGCATTCGAGCGGACGATACGTGCGGGCACACTTTCCCGCTTCTCTTCTACCACGGATGGACGCGCGCCGAGCGAGTCGGTCGGGATGCCACTATCACGAGTGCCGACCGTCGCTTTACGACCCTCCTCGACATCGTAAAGAAAACCGCGCACACGAGCGACGTGCAATCGGGCGGCGATACGTATGTCCTGAGCACCGGCGACGCACTCTCGCCGGAACTTGACGGCCCGACGCAGGTCGATGCGCTGCCTCAGGCGCTCGTTGGCATCATGAGCGTACGCGGCTACCGTACCAGCGCTACAATCGTATTGAGCGGAGCACTTGGATGGTGTATGCGCGGTCGCCACAGCGTCGTGCAAACGGAGTACATCAGCGACCTCACCGATCCGCAGCCCCCCGCCGCGGTTTCCACCGCTCGGGCACTCGCAGACGGCTGCGCGCCGGCAAGCACGGCCTCGTACCGTGAACCGGGTCACCTCGTCATGTATCGAGCTACGACCGTAGATGCCGAAACGCCATCCGCCGTCACGCTCATGTTCGAACGCGGCAACGTTCGCTCGCTGTCGAGCACCGATATGTCTCTCTTCTCCATCCCGGCCGACTTTACAAAGGAGTAAATCCGATGTCCACATCCCGCATCGGTTTAGCGAGTGCCCTTCTCTTCGGTGTCGCAACATCGATGGTTTTCGCGGCCGAACGGCGCGCAGGCGAATCGTTCGTCTACGAAACCACAACGCGCGCCAAGATCTCAGGCGGCTCCCTGCCTCCGCAGGCCTATAAGGACCAGCCCGTGATCGTCACGACCATCGACATCGCGACAACGGCGGTCGATGCGGACGGGAGCGCGCGCGCACACGTCGTCAAGCATGCAGCCCCTCCGGGCAGCTTTTCGCCAAGTCAGGTGAAGAGTTGGAACCTGCTCCAAGGCCACGCGGAATTCGATGCGAAGCTGACGGCCGCAGGCGCGCTCATCGTGAACGTCGACGACAGCTACCAAGCATCAGAGGCCACTGCGACCGGCAGCAAGCTCACCCTTCGGCAACAGGCCGACCAGATCGTCGCGCAGGCCAACGATCCCGCGTATCAGGCGAATAACGCGGCGCGCGAGGTCAAGGGGACGTTTCTGATTGCAAACGTCGTTTCGCTGAGTGCCGCTGCGCGCAAGACGCTTGCCGTAGGAGATCATTGGCGTAGCGTCGTCGACGGCGCAAGCTACGACCTCAGCGTCACCGGCAAGCAACAGTACCGCGGTCGCGATACAGTCGTGCTCAAAGTCGTGTACACCATGGCCAACAACCCCAACATGTCGTCGTCGATTGACGCGACTGCATATTACGACCAGACCGCGGGACTCGTCGTCGGGACACACGCCGTCACGACGCAAGACATCGCCGCCACGGGCATGCACACGGTAAGCACCTTGGAATTGAACCTTGCGCAATGACTGCAGGCGCCCGCTTCCCGAGAGGGCATCAGATGCTGGAAATGCCCGGCGTGCGGTCGATCACCGTACGCCGGGCAGGAAAACACCCTCCGCAGCAGGCATGCGGAGTCGAACATGGCGGCAGTAGACTCTTCACCCGAAACCTGCGCGGAGTGCGGTCACCCGATGAGCAACCATCGGAGTGGGTTGTGCATGACCTGTGAGGGCGCAAGTCCGCCGGGCGCCTGCACGCTGGAGAAAGAACTCCCCGACGCGCTAGACTGACCTACGCGCCTCCGGGCGCTACTTCGTCCGGTGATGTAACACAAAAGAGTTCCCGTCGGGATCCTCGCACCACTGGGCTTCGCACGCAGGAAACGCTCTCTGTTCGCCGTCGAGCGAACCACCGAGCTCAACGACGCGCTTTGCGGCCGCTGCAACGTCCGGGACTGCGAAGAGCACGCAACCTGAAGCAACCCACTCTCCGTCGGTATACTTGCCGACCCCGAACGCGTTCCCGTCGGCCAACACGAACTCGGCGCCGTGGTCGTTTTCGAACATCGTTTCCTTGACGTCGAGCAGCTCGCGATAGAACGCGATTCCGCGAGCGACGTCGCGCACGGAAAAAAACACGGCGTCGATTCCGGTGGCCTTCGTGCTACTGACGGTCTCGGCTGCAAGGCTCATGGATGGGTTCCTCCCTTTCAGTTGAGGCGCAGCTCGCGGCCGCGCTGACCCACTCTAGTGTACCCAGCAATGTTGACATCCACTGTCTTATTTGCCATGCTTTCGGCACCGTGAAGGCCGACCGACTCATGACGTTGCTGCTGATGCTGCAGAGCGCGAAGCGCCGTACCGCGCGGGAATTGGCCGAGGCGCTTGAGGTTTCGCAGAGGACCATCTACCGCGATGTCGACGCGCTCGCCATCGCGGGCGTCCCGGTGCATGCCGATCGCGGCCCCGACGGCGGCATCTCCCTCGCCGACGGCTACCGCCGCGCCCTGACGCATTTCGCAGACGAAGAGATTCGCGCGCTGTTCGTTTCCAACTCGGCGATACTCGCCGACCTTGGATTAAGCAGCGGGCTCAACCGTGCTCTCGACAAGCTCCGCGGCGCGTTGTCCGACGTGCAGCGACGCGCGGCTGAGAAGACGCGCGGACGCATTCACATCGATCAGCGCCGCTGGAACCAGACCAACCCCTCGGTCGAGCGGCTGTCGCTCTTGCATCGGGCCGTCTGGGACGATCGCCGTCTGGAGCTCCACTACGAAGACCGTAAGCGCGCAGTGACGGCACGAGCCGTCGACCCGTTCGGACTCGTCTCGAAAGCCGGCGTTTGGTATCTCGTCGCGCGAACGCCCGATGGATTCCGCAGCTTTCGCGTCGATCGCATTCGCGACGTCGCCGAACGCTCCGAGCGCTTCGAGCGCCCGCTCGATTTCGACCTCGACGCACACTGGCGCGCGACGACCTCGCAGGTGGAGGAGCATCGGCCCGACGCCTTCTCCGCGACGATCCAGGCGACGCCGGACGCAATCGACGACGTGTGCGCGTATTGGCCCACGGAGCGCGTCCGCGAGGACGATCCCCTCACGATCCGCATTCGCTTCTCATCGAAGGACTCGGCGGTGCACCACATCATGTCGTGGGGCGCGAGCGTTCGCGTTCTCGAACCCCTCGATTTGTGCGCGTCGGTCGTAGAGCGCGCACGCGACCTTCTTTTGCTCTATGGTGGCTAGTTGACGACCTCCCACGCTTTGTGGAATTTCGCAGCCCAAGGCGAAATCGATTCGCTCCTGCTCGGAGGCGGCGGGACTCTCGGCACAGCGCCAACTGCAGCTCGCGCGTGCGGCTGTGTCCACGTTAACGTCGTCCCCGAGGTCACCACGTCGACGACTCCGGTATCCTCCGGCGATTGAGGTTGCCAAAACCAATCGCTGTCGATGTAGTGCGTATGCGTCTGCGGGTATCTCGGGAACGGCCCGAAACGCTCCCGATTCGCGGCCACAAGCCTGCCGATCACCGGCCTGCCTGCCGCCGCGGCTAAGCGCATCGCCGCAGGATTCTGAGAAACGCGTTCGCCGGGCAGCAAGAACGAGCGGTACGTGCAAATGCCGTCCGAAACGAAGTCCGAGAAGAACCAGTTATTCAACCAATATATTCCGCTGGAATTGTCGGGGGCTTCCAACGCGTTCTTCTCCTGCGTGAATATTGCGCCGTAAATCGCCGAGTTCCACTGCTCCCAGTCCTGCGACGGTGTCGGGTTCCAAGCATTGAAGAAGTACTTCGTCTTCTCCAACGACGTCCCGAACGTAACGAACCCCCGAATACGCTTCCAATCCGCCGCGGGCAGTGGCGAGTTCGCCAACGTTGCCGATGCGCTCTGTATGTCGTACAAGCGCAGGAGCGCATCCATCGAGATGGTCGATCCCAGGCTGTGCGCCAGCACGTACACCCGGTCGTATGGCTGTCCGGCCGGAGCATCGCTGACGACATTCGAGATCGCGCTCGCGACCTTCGCAAGAATCTGCTCCCGCAAGGCAAAGAAGTCGGAGTTCTGATCGCGCGTCGTGTAGATTTGCACGTCTCCGAAGAAATTCGTGACGAACCAGGCGAGGTAGGAGCGTCCGAAGTTGAACAGACCCACTGCCACGACGAGGAGCACACCGATCGCACCGAGGTTCTGCCCGTTGACCGGCGTGTACCACTCGATGCGCAAAAACAGATAAGCAAGCAAACCTAAGGCAACGGTCCAGCAGATGCGTGAGAACAGTTGAACTCCGTCGCGCCGCATGAACTCCGGTATGTTGAAGAGGATGAACGCTGTGGCGCGCACCACTTGCCATAAGAGGTACGCGCCGGCAAAGCCGCAGGCCAGTCCGACGATCGCACTTTCTCCGAACGTCTGCAAAAGGGTCAGCGGGCTAAGGAGAAGGGCAATCGTCGTGACGAGCAACCCAAAGGCGTCCCGCCACGCATCGGCCCGGAACACGAGGCCGAACGCGTGGAGAAAATCGAACCCCGGGCACGCTACACGGGGCGCCTGCGATGGTAGGCTGCTCGACGGAATCAAGCACAGCACGTCGCGCATCGCTTCGGCCGCAACGAGCGCGGCAATCAGCAACGCGACAACGCCCAGGAGAATGGCGACGCCCGTGTAGGCCAGGTCCCAGCAAATCTTCAAGAATTGCTCCCGATACCTGGCGAAATCGTTGAATGGCAGGAATATCGTCGTCACGATCCAGACCAGGACTTTGACGAACGTCGCTTTGCCTTTATCCAGCGGGCTCCAAAACGCTTCGTGGACGTCGAAGAAGTCTTCGCTTGGCGAGTCGGCCGAGTCGCCGGCGACGTGCACCCGGGAAATCGTCGAAACGTCCGACACCACGGGCGACCGATTTCTCGGCAAAACGACGGTCATCGCCCAGTTCTTCCCGTTTTTCTGGGTGATGAGCGCGTTGCAAAGTGCAGTCGCCACTTGATCCTGGAGCCCGTACCGTACTTGCGGCAGGACTCCGTGGACGGCCACGATGCCAATTCGCATACCTGTGCGCTCTACGCTCGGCGCGCGGTCCTACTCCTCCTGATGATCGGGCGGTAACAGCCCGCCGACGCCGGCCTCCTCAGCCTCTGCGGCGCCTTCTTCCAGCCCCTCGTCGAGATGCTGTGGTTCGAAGCGCTTTTCGATCACCGGGTCGTCGAGAGGGTCGGTGCTATCCAGGAGTTCTTCGCCATCGTCCTTCGAAGTATCGCTCATCGCAGCTCCAGCCGGAAGGTGATTGTAAGACGGTCCTCGCTACCACGTTCGTCCTCGTTGCGGCCCTGATCGTCATTCTCGTGGCGATAGCGAATCGCTTGCGCGTCGCGTACCCGATTGTGCTCGTGCTCGGAGGATTGGCGGTTGGGTTCATCCCCGGCGTTCCAACTGTCGCGTTGCCGCCTGAGGTGGTGCTGATCCTCTTCCTGCCGGGCCTCCTCTACTGGGAATCGGTATCGGCGCCAACCAGCGAATTCCGCGCCCAGATCGGCCCCATAGTGCTCCTAGCCGTCGGGCTCGTCATCGTTACGACCGCCGTCGTCGCCGTCGTCGCGCACGCGCTCATCCCAGGCATGGGGTGGGCAGTGGCGTTCGTCCTCGGCGCAATCGTTTCGTCGACCGACGAGGTGGCCTTTACACCGGTTGCCGAACGGCTGCGGCTCCCGCGACACGTCATCGCGATCATCGAAGGCGAAAGCCTCATCAACGACGCCACGTCGCTCGTTCTCTACGCAACTGCGGTCAGCGCGGTGGTGAGCGGCTCCTTCTCGCTTTGGTACGCGTCGCTGTTTTTCGTCATCGCGGTTGTAGGTTCGATTATCGTCGGAGTCGTTGCGGGCTGGATCGTCGTTCGAGCGTGGAGCGTCGTCCGCGACTCATCGTTGCAGACGATCATCTCGCTCATGGCTCCGTTCCTTTCGTATCTTCCCGCACAGGCTCTCCACATCTCTGCTGTGCTCGCAACCGTCACGACCGGACTCTTTGTCAATCGCTCGTCCCCCTTCGTGCTCATTCCGCGAGCTCGCATGCGCGCCGCCGGTTTCTGGACGACGATCGTCTTCGTGCTCAACGCGCTCATCTTCGTGCTTGCCGGAATGCAGTGTCACGCCATCATGCAGAGCCTGCCGCGCTTCTCCTATGGGACGCTGCTCCTTTATGGCGCGGCGATGGCTGCAACGGTCATCGTCGTGCGAATCGCGTGGCTCGCAGCCCAAGGATTCCTCGGCTTGGCACGCTTCCGAGGCACCGAGCATCAGCTCTGGCGACACATCGCGGTCGAGTCGTGGTGCGGGATGCGCGGGGGAGTATCGCTCGCGGCGGCCTTCGCGATTCCACTGGTCGCCGGAAGGGCACCGTTCCCCAATCGCGACCTCATCATCTTCCTGACGTTTTGCGTCATGATTGCCACGCTCGTTGGTCAGGGAGGCACGCTTCCAATCCTGATTCGTTGGCTCCACATTCGCTCGGACAGCACCGATGTCAAAGAGGAGAGCTTCGCTCTATCGTGCACGGCGAAGGTCGCCGTCGAGCGACTTCACGAGCTGACGCGCGAGGGTAAAGTATCTGCCGCGAACGCACGATGGCTCGAAAAGCGTTACGCCGCTCGCCAAGAGGCCTTCGGAGCAGACGCTGCGAGAAGCGAGCCGAAGCTCGCCGCTCTCAGCGATCTCTTCGACGTCGAGCGCCAAATGATCGATGCGGAGCGCAAGGAGCTGGTAGCGCTGCGCAACCGGGGGACGATCGACAATACGATCATGCGACGCGTGCAGATGTTGCTCGACTTGGAGGATATGAAGATCGACCTCGTCGAGCGCAAGAAGCGCACCGACATCGACGCGACCGAACCCTGATGGTGCTCGACGAACAAGCACGGGCCTTCATTGCTGAAGTTGAGGCTGCGGGCGTGCCTCCGATTCAGACGATGGACCCTGTCGTTGTGCGCGCTTTGCAGCAGAACTTCGTGCCGCGACTATCAGGCGCGCTCGAACAGGTCGCGGGGGTCGAGGATCACGCGATTGCGGGTCCGTCGGGACCGTTGCCGCTGCGCATCTACACGCCGGAGTCCAAGCCGCGCGGCATTCTCGTTTACCTACATGGTGGCGGCTGGGTGATCGGAAGCCTCGATACCGCCGATGCCGCATGCCGTGCGCTTGCTCGCAGGACGCCCTGCATCGTTGTCTCAGTTGGGTACCGACTCGCCCCCGAGCACAAGTTTCCCGCGGCAATCGACGACGCGGTGAGGGCAACGAGTTGGGTGGCAGCAAACGCCGAAAGGCTCGGGGTTGACCCAACACGCGTTGCGATCGGGGGCGACAGTGCCGGCGGCGCTCTAGCAGCCGCAGTTACGCTCGATGCCCGCGAACGCGAGGGACCACCCTTGCGCTTCGCGATGCTCGTCTATCCGGCGGCCGATTTCAAGCTCGACCGCCCCTCGTATCGCACCTATGGAAGCGGCTGCCTCATTACCACCGAAGAGGTTCGTTGGTATTGGGAATCCTATTTGCGCAGTCCGCAAGACGCAACGAGCGAGTTCGCCTGCCCGCTGCGCGCGGCATCGCTGCGTGGGTTGCCGCCGGCGCTCGTCTTGCTAGCGGAGTGCGATCCAATCCGCGACGAAGCAGAGGCGTACGCGAATCGGCTTCGTGCCGACGGTGTGCCCGTACAGACGATGCTCTACGAAGGCATGATCCATGGCTTCTTCACGATGCCTGGCGTGATGGATCGTGCCCGCGTGGCCTATGACCACGCCGCCGAGGCTCTGCGTCGCGCATTCCTCTAGGCGCGGGTACCGAGCCCATGCGGCGCGAACCGTTGCGATGGCCATGAACGACGTTCTCAAACGCCGCATCGTATCTGCGTTCGCGCCGTCGCTGCTCGTGCTTTCATTGTCGGCTTGCGGCAATTCGCCACCGCCTGCTCTGCCCCCCGAGCTCGTCGCGGCGCGTTCATGGCTGCTCGTAAGCGACATCCACTTCAACCCGTTCGACGACCCAAACCTCGTTTCGCGGCTGGTTGCGGATCCCGCCGTCAGTTGGCACCTGATTCTTTCGAAATCCTCACGGCCGCCCAGCCCATACTTCTCTGACACGAACTTCGCGCTGCTCGAATCGGCGCTCTCCGCGATGCAGGCGAACGTCCGTAACCCCCCGGTCGTCGTCATTGCCGGAGATTTTCTCGGCCACAACTTCCCTGCGCAATTCGCGAAATTCGAGCCGAGCGCGCCGCCGTCGCTCTATACGGGCTTCGTAGACAAGACGATCAAGTTCCTGGCTCTGGAGTTCAATGCCGCCTATCCACAGGCGCAGTTCGTGATCACGCTCGGCAATAACGACGGGTACTGCGGCGACTACATGAGCACGCCCGACAGCCCGTTTCTCGCTCATATGGCAACCGCGTGGTTGCCGCTGGTCAATCGAAACGCCACAGCGCCGAACTTCGTCCACGATTTCTCGACCGGAGGCTACTACACATCGTCGCTTCCTGCCCAAGCTGCCGTGCCTGCGGTCGTCACGAACAGCGTCTTTTGGTCGGCTTCGTATCAAGACAGTTGCGGAATGCCGAGCAGCGATCCCGGATCGACTGAGTTGGATTGGTTGGCATCGACGCTCTCCAGCGAGGGACCTGCGCGACCTTTGCTCCTCACGCACATCCCGCCCGGAATCGACGAGTACGCGTCCATCAAGAACAATGCTGCGACTCCGCTCTATAAGGAGGCGTATACACAGCGCTTCCTTGGCATCCTCGCGCAAAACGGCGTCGACCCGCGAGCGTTCATCCTCGGCCACATTCACCATGCGACGTTCGAGCTAACCCCAACGGGCGGCGGCCAGCTTCCCGCATTCGTCGTCCCGTCGATCAGCCCCAATCAAGGCAACAACCCCGCCTTCATGACGGCGCTCATCGATCCAAAGTCGTCCACGATCAGCGACACGCGGACCTTCTTTCTTCAGCTCGCACCGCTCGGGCTCGGGTGGGCGCAGTTGTACACGTTCACCGCGGCCTATAGTCTGCCGGGGTTCGACACGGAGAGCTTCCAGACGCTGCAGAACTCGATCGCTGCAAGCCCCTTGGTACGTGGACAGTTCTTTAATTTCTACAACTCCGCCAGCCCAGTCGCCACGCCGGCACCCGGCAAATGGCAATGGTACTGGTGCGGTCACACGAATCTCACCCCCACTCCGTACTCCGCTTGTGTCTCGAGCCACGTCGCGCGGCGCGCCCAATCCGCCTCAGAACAGTAGCGCCCGAGCTGCAGACCTGCTCGGGAACCGGCATCGCGGTCGATCGGGCACAGAACGAACTCTTCGTCTCGGGGTGCGACGGAGGAACGCAAGTCTATGCGATCGGTAATACGCAGCCAATTCGCAATCTCAACGAAACGTTCCCAGCCGACAACATTGCGCTTGGATGGGTGAATCGGCACAGAGTTCTCTTCGCACCCGACCTCTTTTCCGATACCGTCACCTTCTATCGAGCACCTAATGACGATCCGTTTACGACGTTGAAAACGGGAGCAACGCAAGCGCTCGGCATCGTTGTGAAACCCGAAGGAGTTCCGTAGCGTCGACCTCCGCGACACGGTGTGCGATGCGTTACTCTGACGATTCTGGGAAAACGATATCCATGCGCGGCCAGGACTGCGCGGAGGATGCCGCCAAGCACCTTCATCTCACCGGAGACGTATTGACAGGCGTCGTCTGAACGGAGGATGTGACCTTGGACCGACTTGGAAGGCCCGCAGCGTTGCTACTTGGGCTCGGCCTCTTTATTGCTACCGCGCACGCAGCGCAGGCTCAACTCGCGGTGCGCGGGTACTCGGGCCCCGGACATCGCAGCCCAGCCTCGGGGAAGATTCAACACGTGGTGTTCATCCTCCAAGAAAATCGGAGCTTTAATAACTTTTTCTTGGGTTATAAAGGGGCCAAAACGCAACGCTGGGGACTGAACGCTTCGGGTCAGAAGGTCAAGTTGACCGCGATGACCCTAGCCGCAACGTGCGATATCGACCACTCTTCGTATGCGTTCTTCACTGCGTACGACAACGGCAAGAATGACGGTTGGGCGCAAGAAAACCAGAGCTGCGGGACAAACTATCCATACCGCTACGTCACGCGCGCCGACGTTTCGACGTATTGGAGCATGGCGAAGCAGTACGTTCTCCCCGACCACCTCTTCCAGTCGCATCTCGATGGAAGCTTCATCGCGCATCAGTACGCGATCGCAGCGTATGCGAACCACGAAGTCAACTTCCCCTCAAGCAGCTGGGGATGCGAGGGCGGTCCCAGCGACTCGGTCCCGACGCTGACAGCAAGCCGCGGCTATGGACCAAACGTGCCGGTCTGCGAAGACTATCAGACGCTCGGCGACGAGTTGGATGCGGCCGGAGTTAGCTGGCGCTTCTACAGCCCCTCGCTGCAGAGCTGGAATCTGTGGAGCTCCTACTCGGCGATCAACCACATCTACCAAAACGGTAACGGGCCCGACTGGAAAAACGACGTGATCTCACCTGAGACCAGGGTCGTCACCGATATCCAAAACGGAACGCTCGCTGGCATGACGTGGGTCGTCCCATCATGGCAGAACTCCGATCAC
>Ga0073928_10009433_pt1 | contig 11894 bp, 9 predicted proteins | sample PaiPotPPA55metaG_FD_76969 | JGI IMG/M metagenome (GOLD analysis project Ga0073928, IMG submission 76969) | Iron sulfur acid spring bacterial and archeal communities from Banff, Canada, to study Microbial Dark Matter (Phase II) - Paint Pots PPA... ...
ACGTTCGCGAACGTGGAGAAGTCGTGGGCCTACCGGCAAGATCAGTTGCCGTCGACGCATCCGGTGGCCGCCGACATCCCGGACCTGGCCGCCGTCGAGGTGAACTTCGACGGCATCACCTACGCCAAGGGTGCCAGCGTGCTCAAGCAGCTCGTCGCCTACGTCGGGCTGGAGGAGTTCCTGACGGGCCTGCGGGACTACTTCCGCGACCACGCTTTCGGTAACGCCACCTTCGGCGACCTGCTCGGCGCGCTGGAGAAGGCCTCCGGCCGCGACCTGTCCGGCTGGGGGCAGCAGTGGCTCAAGACCACCGGGCTCAACACGCTGCGCCCGGACTTCGACCTCGACACCGACGGGCGGTTCACCCGCTTCGCGATCAGCCAAAGTGGGGCGCAGCCCGGCGCTGGTGAGACCCGCGTACACCGGCTCGCGGTCGGAATCTACGACGACGACGTCGCCGGAGCCGCTGGGCCGGCGACATCGGGTGGAGTCAAGCTGGTCCGCACCCACCGGGAGGAGCTCGATGTCGACGGCGAGAAGACGGATGTTCCGGCGCTGCAAGGAGTTTCGCGCGGCAAGCTGATCCTGGTCAACGACGATGACTTGACGTATTGCTCGCTGCGCCTTGACCCCGAGTCGTTGCAGACGGCGCTCACCCGCATCGCCGACATCGCCGACCCGTTGCCGCGCACGCTGGCGTGGTCGGCGGCCTGGGAGATGACCCGAGAAGCCGAACTGAAGGCCCGCGACTTCGTGGCGCTGGTCGCCGGGGGTGTGCACGCCGAGACGGAAGTCGGTGTGGCGCAGCGGCTGCTGCTGCAAGCCCAGACGGCGCTAAGCGCCTACGCCGATCCGCAGTGGGCCCGCACACAGGGCTGGCCCGCGTTCGCCGACCGGCTACTGGAGTTGGCCCGCGCCGCCGAAACAGGCTCCGATCACCAGCTGGCGTATGTCAACGCGCTGTGCGGTTCCGTGTTGTCGACCCGCCATGCGACGGTGCTGGCCGACCTGCTCGACCGCGAGCCCGCCGACCTCGGGCTCGAGGGCCTCGCGGTGGACACGGACCTGCGCTGGCGGATCGTCACCGCGCTTGCCGCGGCGGGCGAGGTCGATTCCGACGGGCTCCAGACGCCGTTCATCGATGCCGAGGCGCAGCGGGATCCGACCGCGGCGGGCAAGCGGCAGGCCGCGCAGGCATCGGCGGCCAGGCCACAGGCCGCGGTGAAGGAGGCGGCGTGGCAGCAAGTGATCGAGGACGACGCGTTGGCCAACATCACCGCGCGCTCGATCATCGGTGGCTTCGTGCAGCTCGGTCAGGATGAGCTGCTGCAGCCCTTCAGCGCCAAGTACTTCGGCGCGATCGCCGGGGTGTGGGAGCGGCGGTCCAGCGAGGTGGCGCAGACGGTGGTGGTCGGGCTGTATCCGTCGTGGGACATCAGCCAGCCGGGGCTGGACGCCGCAGATGCGTTCCTGGCCGACCCGGATGTGCCGCCGCCGCTGCGCAGGCTGGTGGTCGAGGGCCGCGCAAGCGTCGATCGCTCACTGCGGGCCCGGGCGTTCGACGGCGCCTAGGAGTCTTCTGATGGCGGGCAGTCGAAGTCGCAAGGCGAGAGCCGCCCGCAAGCGGAAGCGCCGGATGGATCTTGTCCTCAACGATCTCACCGACGAGGAATGGGCGGCGCTCAAGGTCGCGTGGAAGGGTTGCGCCTACTGCGGCGCGACGGACGGCCCTTTGCAGCGCGACTGTGTCTTGGCAATCTCCCGAGGCGGCCGATACACGGTGGACAATGTGGTGCCTGCATGCGCTTCGTGCAACACCAGCAAGTGCAACGACGAGGTGACGTCCTGGCTGCGCCGAAAGCGGCTCGACGAGCGCAGCTTCTTGACGCGCTACGTGCAGATCCGCGCGGCGCTCGCGGCGCCGGTCGACGACGATGAGGATGTGACACCATGGGGATTTATCTCGGAAGGACCGACTGATGGACGCGCACCTCAGCAGTCATCATCGCGACACGATCACGAAGATTTTCAATCATCCGGCCAGCGGCAACATCGAGTGGCGTCAAGTTCTGTCGCTGCTGGAGACCCTCGGAACGACGACAGAGGAGCACAACGGCAAATTTAAAGTCGCGTTGGGCCCCGAAACCGAAGTGCTCGAGCGCCCGCGTGGGAAAGACATCGACGAGCAGTTGATCGTCGACTTGAGACGGATCCTCCGGCAGGCAGGGTTCGCGCCGGACGGTGCAGCCTCGACACCGGACGAGCGCGACCGCGACCATGGCGATGCACAGTGGGGCGCACCTACCTAATGGCCGAACTGGTGCAGCGGTACCTGGACCAGATCAGAGACGAACACGCGAGCGTCACGGATGGAGCGCTGGCCACCTACATCCCCGAGCTCGCCTGCGTCGACCCCACCGGGTTCGGGCTGTCGCTGTCGCTTTCCGACGGATATGTCTACGAATCCGGCGATGCCGCAGTCGAATTCACTATTCAATCGGTTTCCAAACCGTTCACCTATGCGCTCGCCCTCGATCAGATCGGTCAGGATGCGGTGGATGCCAGAATCGGGGTCGAGCCGTCGGGTGAGGCTTTCAACGAGATCAGCGTCGACGAGGCCACGAAGACGCCGAAGAACCCGATGATCAACGCCGGCGCCATCGCGGCCGTTTCGTTGGTTCCTGGCGCCACCCCCGACCAGCGGTTCGCCCGCATCCGCGAGTTCTACTCGGCGTTCGCCGGACGCCCACTCGACATCGATCCCGACGTATACGCCTCGGAGAAGAAGACGGGCAGCCGCAACCGCGCCATCGCGTACATGCTGCAGAGCTTCGGGGTGCTCGACGGTGACCCCGACGAGGTGCTGGACGTTTACTTCCGGCAGTGCTCGTTCAACGTGACCAGTACCGACCTGGCTCGGATGGCCGCCACCCTGGCCCGTGGCGGCGTCAACCCGATGACCGGGCGACGGGTGACCGACGCCGTCGTCGTGCAGCGCACACTTGCGGTGATGGTGACGTGTGGCATGTACGACGCCGCCGGCGACTGGGTGAGTGCCGTCGGAATGCCCGCCAAGAGCGGCGTCGGCGGGGGCATCGTCGCCGTGCTGCCCGGCCAACTCGGCATCGGCGTCTACTCACCGCTGTTGGACGGCAAGGGCAACAGTGTCCGCGGCGTTCGGGTGTGCCGCAGCCTGTCCCAACGCCTTGGACTACATTTCCTCACTGTCACACGAGAGTCGCGGTCGACCATCAGGACTATCTCTGACGCCTGCGACCGAGTGCGTGTCTATGAACTTCACGGCGACCTGTTGTTCGCCGGCGCCGAGCAGGTGCTTCGCAGGGTTGAGCGCGAGAAGGGCGACTTTGATGTGGCGATCCTCGACGTCACGCGGGTCGACACGATCAACGACGCCGCCCGCGGCCTGCTCGCCGGCATGCGGGCGACGCTGTCATCGGCGGGCAAGGAAGGCTTCCTGGTCGACCCGGACAACGCGGTGGTGCGGGCCGAAAAACAGGACGACTTCGACACGGTGGCGTTCAGCGCGCTCGACGACGCGGTCGCGGCCGCGAAAGATCTCCAGGCTCGGCTCTAGCGGCGGGTCAGGGTGGGGAGACGCCGGCGCTCATCACCCGGACGGCGCTGATCAGGCCGTCCATCAGGTTGCCCTCTTTGAACGACGCGGAGGCCGCCGAGACTCCGAGCGGCGCGGCCTCCTCGATGCCGCGGCCCTGGACCTCGCTGCCGTAGACCACCTCGATCGCGCGCTGGTTCGGCGAAACGGCAAGAAGCACGGCGTTATCCGGCGTCGGCACCTTCGCCAGGATGTCGCGCGCCGCGGCGGCGGTGTCCTCACCCAGGTCGCCGAGGTAGACCGCGAACCGAGCCTTGGCCGCTCGCGAGCCGTATTTGAGCGCGTCGTCCAGAAAGACCAGATCCTTGACGGGAAACGGGTAGGTCACCGACACCTCGCCGGGTTCGGTGACTCCCGAGATCCGGCCGCTGGAGGTTACGACGAAACCCCGCGGCAGCTCGGCCAGTGCGGCCGGCGCAATAGTTGCGACTTCACCACTTGCCACTGGCGCCGCCTCCTATGGTCAGGCGCGAGCCATGGCCGCCGTGGCCGTGGTCGGCGGGTTCGTCGGACGCCCACAGAATCGGGTCGTGCGTCCACTCGTCGGACAACTTGTAGGTCGCCGGGTGCGGGTCCTTTTCACGCCATATCAGCGCGGCCAAGACCGCGGTCAGCCCGAGCGGCACCAATAGCAACAGCGTATGGACCAAAGGGGTGCTCACAACCCAAACCGTATCGCAGGCAACCGCTACGCCGCGCCCTCACCCAGGTATCGCACCCAGGCCGGGTCGAGTTCCTTCACGCTGGACAGCAACCGCCAGTGCTGACCCTTCGGCGGCACCGGCACCGAGTGCAGCGTCCAGCCCAGTTCGGCCAGCAACCGGTCGGCCTTGCGGTGGTTGCACGTCGAGCAGGCCGCAACGCAGTTCTCCCAAGAATGGTCGCCTCCGCGGCTGCGCGGCACCACGTGGTCGACGGTGTCGGCTTTGGCGCCGCAGTAAGCGCAGCGAAACCGGTCGCGGTGCATGAGCGCGGCCCTGGTCATCGGGACGCGGGCCCGGTATGGCACCCGAACGTAGGAATGCAGCCGGATCACCGACGGCACCACGATCGACCTGGTGGCCGAGTGGATCACCGGGCCGTTCGGATCGTCGTGCACGACGGTGGCCTTGCCGCACATAAGCATGATGACCGCCCGGCGCATCGGCAGGGCGGTCAACGGTTCGTACGTGGAATTCAGCAGCAGCACACGACGGCGCCCCCAGATGGAGCCGTCGTGGGTGGTACTCGGCGGGTGAATATCGACGCTGTGCAGCACCCGCGTCTGGGCGTGGGTCACCGACGCTCCGGATAAGCCCACTGCGGTCCCGGGATGCCGGTGGCCGCGGCTCTTCTTGCGCTGCGCCATACGTCCTCCGACCGACAGTTCATCATGGATTGGGGTAGATCGCATAACAAATTGGTCCGTGTCCGCAGGTCACTCCAGTGAACTTCCCGTGAAGCGACCGGCTGACCGGCGGGATCGGCGGACAAGACACAATGGTGCGGTGACGCAGCCGCAGCGATCGTTCTACGACGAAGTCGGTGGCCACGACACGTTCAACACCATCGTGTCGCGGTTCTATGAACTTGTGCGGGAGGACGAGATCCTGCGTCCGATCTACCCCGAGGACGAGCTGGACGCCGCCGAGGAGAGGCTGCGAATGTTTCTCGAACAGTATTGGGGCGGCCCGCGGACCTACTCCGATCAGCGTGGCCATCCCCGGCTGAGGATGCGTCACGCCCCATTCCGGATCGGCTACATCGAGCGCGACGCGTGGCTGCGCTGCATGCACACCGCGGTGGCGGAGATCGACTCCGGGACGCTCGACGACGAACACCGCACGGAGCTGCTGGCCTATCTGGAGATGGCCGCGCACTCGATGGTGAATTCGCAGTTCTGATGGCCACCCAGAAATCCGCACCCTGGTGGTCGCGCGCGGTGTTTTACCAGGTCTACCCACGATCGTTCCGCGACAGCAACGGCGACGGCGTCGGCGACCTTGGCGGCGTGACCGCCAAGCTGGATTACCTCAGGGCGCTGGGCGTCGACGCGATCTGGCTCAACCCGGTGATGGTCTCGCCGATGGCCGACAACGGCTACGACGTCGCGGATCCGCGCGATGTCGACCCGCTGTTCGGCGGCATCGAGGTGCTGGACCTGCTGACCGACACCGCTCACCGGTTGGGCATGAAGGTGACGATGGACCTGGTGCCCAACCACACCAGCTCTGCACACCCCTGGTTCCAGGCCGCACTGGCCTCCAGTCCCGGCAGCGACCAGCGTGAGCGCTACATCTTCCGCGACGGCACCGGCCCCGACGGCAGTCATCCCCCGAACAACTGGGTGTCGATCTTCGGTGGCCGCGCGTGGACCAGGGTCGTCGAGGCCGACGGCAACCCCGGCCAGTGGTATCTGCACCTGTTCGACGCCGAGCAGCCGGACCTGAATTGGGACAACCCCGAAGTCTTCGAGGACCTCGAGAAGACGCTGCGCTTCTGGCTGGAGCGCGGGATCGACGGGTTCCGCATCGACGTCGCGCACGGCATGGCCAAGCCGCCGGGGCTGCCCGACATGGAGGTCATCAGGGCCGAGGTGCTGCTGGCCGACATGGACGACGACCCACGCTTCAACAACGACGGCGTGCACGAAATCCACCGCCAGATCCGCAAGGTGTTCGACGACTACCCCGACGCCGTCGCGATCGGCGAGGTGTGGGTGTACGACAACGAACAGTTCTCCCGGTATGTCCGGCCCGACGAGCTGCACCTCGGCTTCAACTTCCGGCTGCTGCGCGCGGATTTCGATGCGGCCGACGTCCGCGGTGCCATCGAGAACTCCTTGGCGGCAGCGGCGATCGCGGCTGCGACACCGAGCTGGACGCTGGCCAATCACGATGTCGACCGCGAGCCAACTCGCTACGGCGGCGGGCAAATCGGGTTGGCCCGCGCGCTTGCGATGGCGCAGGTGATGTTCGCACTGCCCGGTGCGGCGTTCATCTACAACGGCGAGGAACTCGGGCTGCCCAACGTCGAGCTGCCCGACGAGGCGCTGCGCGACCCGGTGTGGGAACGGTCGGGACACACCCGACGCGGTCGCGATGCCGCCCGAGTCCCGCTGCCCTGGGAGGGCGACGCGCCGCCGTTCGGCTTCTCGGTCAATCCCGACACCTGGCTGCCGATTCCGCCGGAGTGGGCGGCGTTGACGGTGGAACGTCAGCGCGACGACGCCGATTCCACCCTGTCGTTCTTCCGCCGGGCGATCGAATTACGGCACAGCCGACCGGAATTCGCCGGTTCGGCCGTCGAATGGCTCGACTCCCCCGCAGGCGCTGTGGTGTTCCGGCTCAGCAGCGGATTGGTGTGCGCCCTCAACGCAGGCCGCCGCGCAATGCCACTGCCCGATGGCGAGGTGTTGTTGGCCAGCGGCGCGTTGGTGAACGGCAAGCTGCCGCCGAACACCGCCGTGTGGTTGGTCTAACGCACTGCCTGGGCAGCACATCTAACGCAGCACGAGCGCGGGGTCGCCACGGCGGCGGTACACCGAACCGAATCGCGCATCGATGCGCAGCCACGCGGGCAGCACGCGGACCCGGACGATCTCGTCGGCGGCGACGGTGCCGGGGTCCAGCCCCATCTCCTCCCCCGCGGCCCGCGACTGCGGCAGGAAACCCATTCCGGTCAGGGCGAACACACACCGCATCGGGATGCCGACGCTGGTGTCCCCCGAGCTGACCGCAACCACCTCCTGATCCAGCAGCGACGCGGGCGGCCCGTAGGCACTCGAGTGTTCCTTCGCGAGCGCGACCCCGCGCTGGGCCAGGTCGAGCACCACGCGGGCAGGCACGTCGTCGAGGTGGACGAAGCCCGCCTCCGGCGGCAGCGCCCCGCGCCACGCGGAGTCCATCGCAAAACCCGGCTTGACGTAGCCGCTGCGGTCCATCGCTGACAGCCCGGTCGCGAGCGCGTCCGCGCCGGCGGACATATCCGCGGGCCGGATGCGGCCTGCGACCACGCGGCTGGCCAGCACGTCGAAACCGGTTGCCACCCAGGCGACCACAAGGCCACCGGCGCGCTCACGCAGCCGGATGACGGCGGCGTCGTCGAGCCGCAACGCCCGTTCGGTGAACATCGCCAGGTCCTCGCGGTGGGTGGCGTCGTCGAGCCAGATACCGCGTTCGGGCTGGGTCATCGCATCCAGTGCCGTAGGTAATCGCGCTGCGCGGGCGAAAGCCGTTGCAGCCGTTGCTCCTCGATGTGAACGGCGGCCAGTTGCGTCTGGGCGAGCACCGACGGCTTGGAGTCCGGGGCCGCCCCAACCGAGCGCACCTCGTAGCCGATCGTGAAGTCGACGGCGCGCACCCGCTTGGACCACATCGTCACCTGCAGCGGCGAGTCCACCAGCCGCAGCTGACCCTTGTAGGCGATGTTCACATCGGCGATCAGCAGGCCGATCGTCGTGATGTCGGCACCGAAAGGTTCACGCAGAAACGGGATTCTGGCCTCTTCGAGGATGGTGACCATGGTGGCGTGGTTGATGTGCTGATACATGTCGATGTCTGACCAGCGCACGTGAACCGGCGCGACAAATCCCGAGTTCGTCACCCAGTCTGTCCCGTCCCACTTGTTCGCGTCATGCTGCGGATCTGTCGCGCCGCCACCGAGAGCGTCGCCAGGTCGTGTAGTTCATCCCGGTTGATCTCGTCCAGCGTTCGCCGGGCCCGGGTTACCCGGGAACTGTTGGTCAGCTCCCACTCGGCGATCTTCTCCTCGCCGTTCTCGGCCGGCTCACCGACGGCCAGCACATCGAAGCACAGCGCCCTAAGCGAGCCGTAGAGGTCGTCGCGAATGGCCAACCGGGCCAACGAATGCCAACGGTCGTCCCGCGCCAACCGCGACACCGCGGTGAGCAGACCGTCGGTGCCCAGATAGTCCATCAGGGCGAAGTAGGTGTCGGCGACCTCGGCCGGATCGCGGTCGACGATGTCGGCGATGTCGATCACGTCGAGCAGGCTGTACCGGTACAGCCCGGTCGCGCCCAGGTAGGCAAGGTCGTCCGGGACGCCCTGCGAGCTGAACTCGCCGGCCTCCTTTTCGACGATGGCTTTGTCGTCGCCGCGCAGCCACTCCGACATTCGGGGCGTCAGCGATACGACTTTGTCTGCGAACCGGTTGGTTTCAGCGCCCACCGCGAGCGGCTGCGGGCGGTGGTTGAGCAGCCAGCGCCCCGAACGGTCGATGAGCCGCCGCAGATCCAGCGTCATCCGGTCGGTGACGCCAACCGACGCTCCGTTGTCGCCGGTGGCGCGGATCTGCCGCCACATCTCGCCGACCCGGAATATCGAGTCCGTGGCGACATAGCTGCGCACCGCGTCACCGGGCCCGACGCCGACGTCCTCGGAGACCCGGTAGGAATACGAGATGCCGCTGGTGTCGACGAGGTCGTTGACCAGCATGGTGGTGACGATCTCCCGGCGCAGCTGATGTTGGCGGATGTCGCTGGCGAACTGGTCACGCAGGTTCGACGGGAAATAGGACGGCAGCCGAGAAGCGAACGCCTCCTGATCGGGCAGCTCGCCGCCGAGCAGGTCGTCCTTGAGCGTCAGCTTGACGTGGGCCATCAGCGTCGCGAGTTCGGCTGATGTCAGCCCGATTCCGGCTTCGGTTCTGCGCCGGATCTCCTTCTCCGACGGCAGTGCCTCAAGCTCGCGGTTGAGCCCGCGGTCCTTGACCAAGTCCCTGATCATGCGGGCATGCACGGGCAGCAGGCTGGCCGCGTTGGCGCGGCTGGTGCCCATCAGATCGTTTTGATCCTCGTTGTCGGCCAGCACCAGCGCGGAGACCTCGTCGGTCATCGACACAAGCAGCGCGGTCCGGTCGTCGGCCCTGATCTTGCCCGCGGTGACCAGCGAGTCGATCAGGATCTTGATGTTGACCTCATGGTCGGAGCAGTCGACACCGGCCGAGTTGTCCAGTGCGTCGGTATTGCAGCGGCCGCCGGCCAGGTTGAACTCGATGCGACCCAGCGGTGTCACGCCGAGGTTGCCGCCCTCACCGATCACCTTGGCGCGCACCTGGTTTCCGTTCACCCGGACCGGATCGTTGGCGCGGTCACCGACGTCGGCGTCCGACTCGGTCTCGGCCTTGATGTAGGTGCCGATTCCACCGTTGAAGAGCAGCTCGGCCGGAGCCTTCAGGATCGCCTTCACCAGGTTCGGCGGCGTCATCTCCTCGACGCCCTCCTCGATGCCCAGCGCCGTTCGGGCCTGCGGGCTGATCGGGATGGACTTGTGTTCGCGGCTGTACACCCCGCCGCCCTCGCTGATCAGCGAGGGGTCGTAGTCCTCCCAGCTGGACCGGGGCAGGTCGAACATCCGGTTGCGCTCGTCCCACGATGTCGCGGCGTCGGGATCGGGGTCGATGAAGATGTGCCGGTGATCGAAGGCGGCCAGCAGGCGGATGTGTTTGGACAGCAGCATTCCGTTGCCGAAGACGTCGCCGCTCATGTCGCCAATGCCGACCACGGTGAAGTCCTCGGATCGGGTGTCGATTCCCATCTCGCGGAAGTGGCGCTTGACGCCTTCCCAAGCGCCCTTGGCGGTGATGCCCATCGCCTTGTGGTCGTAGCCGACCGAACCGCCCGAGGCGAACGCGTCGCCGAGCCAAAAGCCGTATGACGCGGCCACGTCGTTGGCGATGTCGGAGAACGTGGCGGTGCCCTTGTCGGCCGCCACGACGAGGTAGGCATCGTCGCCGTCGCGGCGCACCACGTCGGGCGGAGTGACCACGTCGCCGGTGGCCTTGTCGACGTTGTCGGTGAGGTCCAGCAGTCCCGCGATGAACAGCTTGTAGCAGGCCACCCCCTCGCTGCGTTGCGCGTCGCGGTCGGCGGCGGCATCGCCGGTGGCCAGTGGCGGCGCCTTGACGACGAAGCCGCCCTTGGCTCCGACCGGGACGATGACGGCGTTCTTCACCGCCTGGGCCTTGACGAGGCCGAGGATCTCGGTCCGGAAGTCCTCACGGCGGTCCGACCACCGCAGGCCGCCGCGCGCCACAAACCCGAACCGCAGGTGCACGCCCTCCACCCGCGGCGAGTAAACGAAGATCTCGAACCTGGGCCGCGGCAACGGCAGTTCGTCGATCAGGCCCGCATTGAGCTTGACCGACAGCACATTCTGCTGGCGCGCCGAATCCGGGCTGCTGACAAAGTAATTGGTCCGCAGCGTGGCCTGGATCATCGACGCGAACGCCCGCAGCACGCGATCGGTGTCGAGGCTGACCAGCGCGTCGATGTCTGCCGCGACGGCGGCGGCGGCCGCCTGCGCGTCGCAGCGCCGCGTCTCGTCGGATGGCTTCGGGTCGAACAACGCCTCAAACAACTCGACGAGCGATCGTGCGGTGCCCGCATTGTCGTTGATCACCGATTCGATGTGGGACTGACCGTAGGGAAAGCCGGCCTGCCGAAGATATTTCGCGTAGGTGCGCAACACCACCACCTGCTGCCAGGTCAGAGCCGCTCGCAGTACCAGCTCGTTGAACCGGTCGATTTCCACCCGACCCTGCCAGATCGCGGTGACCGTGTCGGCGAACCGCTGGGCCATTGCCGCGCGTTCAGGACCTGTCGCCGGTGTCGGGATCTCGGGATGTGGCGAAATCTTCAACTGGTAGATCCAGACCGGCAGCCCGTCGGGGCGGGTCATCGTGAACGGGCGCTCCTCGAGCACCAGCACGCCCATGGACTGCAGCATCGGCAGCAGTTGGCTCAGTGACGCCGACCGCCCACCCAGATACCAGGTGAGCTGCGCGACCCCGTCTGCGCCGCGGTCGCCGAGCACGAGCTTGACCGTATTATCCTGCAGCTCTTCGATGATCGCGATGTCCGTGATCGCGTCCAGCGGCGTGACCGCCTGTTTGTAGACTTCCGGGAACGCCGCCGAGTAGTGCTCGGCATCGGCCTGGCTGATCGAGCCGGTCTTCACCGCGCCCATCAGCCGGTCACCCCAGGTCCTTGCCGCCTCGGTGAGCAGGTCCTGGATCCGGGACTCGTTCTCGAGGGAGACGTCGAGGTCCTGCTGACGGGAGCCCTCTGGCAACCGCACCGTGAAATGCACTACGGCCCAAGGCGACTCGCTGACCCGCGCGGCGTACTCGATGCTCACCCCACCCAGCTCGCGGACCAGGATGTCCTGCATCTCCAGCCGCACCGCGGTGGTGTACCGGTCGCGCGGGAGATACACCAGGCACGACACGAAGTGAGCGAGTTGGTCGGCGCGCATGAACA
>Ga0073928_10009434_pt1 | contig 11894 bp, 9 predicted proteins | sample PaiPotPPA55metaG_FD_76969 | JGI IMG/M metagenome (GOLD analysis project Ga0073928, IMG submission 76969) | Iron sulfur acid spring bacterial and archeal communities from Banff, Canada, to study Microbial Dark Matter (Phase II) - Paint Pots PPA... ...
AATAGAGCGTATGATGAAGGAGATGCCCTATATCACGGAACACCTCTCCAGCCTTCGCCAGGAAATCGCCGATTTGCGCAACCTGAACGCCCGTTTCGCGGAAAAGGGCGGGCACAATGCGCTGGATCAGACGGCGCTCGAATTGCGCACCAGCCGCCTGCGCGAGATCAAACAAGAATTGTCGAACATGCTGAACCGACCCGAGGATCCCAAAGTCTGGTGGGAGCGATCTCGCAGACACCAGCAGGCGTAACTCACAGTCTGATCACGGTCGTCCACGTTTCGAGTCTTCGAAACGTGGGCTGCCGCCATTTGAAATCCAGCAACCCTCCTCTGCCGTTTGAGTCTTTCCGCTCCGCCGCGCTCTCAGTTGGCGAGTGTCGCGGCTATGGCTTTGAGAGTGGCCTCAATTCCCTCGGCATTCGGAATGCCGCCTTGCGCCATGTCCTTGTTCCCTCCCCCGCGTCCGCCGAGCTTTTTCATGGTCTCTTTCATCAGGGACCCCATGTCGAAGCGCTGGCCAGTGGACTGCGCGAAGATCATCGAAGGTTGCGGCGAGGTGGTCGCCAGAAGCGCGACGACGTTAGGAGAAATTCGAGTGAGTTTTTGTGCGAGCAGCTTGACAAAGTTTATGTCGCGGTCGGCGAGCGTACGGACGACGATCCGTCGCCCGTGCGTTTCACTGGCGTCGGCGAGCAGCACCGAAGCGTAGGCTGCGGCCAGTTCTTCCTGTGACTGCTCGTATTGCTTGCGCAGCGACTTGATCTCGTCCAGCGACTTGCGAGCCTGCTGCGGCACATCGTAGAGGTGGGCGGAGAACAGTGCGGCAGTTTCGGTGAGCGTCGTGAAATCGCGCCGTGCGGTTGCAACGGCGCGCTGCCCCGCGACGAATTCGACGCGCCATCCCTGCCGGACTTTTTCCGCTTTACGAACCAGAATGCTGGCAATCTGTCCGGTTTGCGTGACGTGTGTCCCCCCGCAAGCGGTAAGATCGAAGTCGCGGATGTCGATCAGCCGCAGTTCGTCGCGCTCCGCGGGCGGCAGTTTGCGCAGCCCAAGCTTCCCTGCCTCGTCGCGGGTCGCGAATCGAATGTCGACTGCACGATTCTCCAGAATGATCTCGTTGGCGAGACGCTCGGCGGATTCGATTTGCTCTTTCGTCAGCCCCGGCGTGTCGAGGTCGATGGAGCAATAATCGTCCGCCATGTGGAACGAAACCGTCGGGATGTTGTAAAGCCGCACGAAGGCAGCCGAGAGTAGGTGCTGACCGGAGTGCTGCTGCATGTGGTCGCGCCGGCGCGAGGCGTCGATCTGGCCGCGGACGCGGCTTCCGGGCTTCATATCTTTCGTCGGCGCTTCTAAATAATGGATCACTCGTCCGTCTTCGCTGTCGGCGACTTCGGTGACGCGCAATTTGGCGTTCGCGTCCGAGGTAATCCAGCCAGTATCGAAGACCTGCCCGCCGCTTGTGGGATAGAACGCCGTTCGGTCGAGAATTAGCGCGGGACGCGGGCCATCGATCACTTCGCGAACTTCGGCGTCAAAATCGTAGAGAAAGGAATCCTGATAATAGAGGCGCTGCGACATGGGTAAGAAGACCATTTAACCACAGAGGGCACAGAGGAACACGGGGGAACCCGGAGGCCGCGCACTCCGCTTCGGCGCGAAAGTGAGGGAAGGAACAGCAGGTTCCTCACTGGGCTTTCAGCCCAGTTCGGAAGGACAACGTTTATCTTGACTGCGGCTTTACGAGAAGCGGCTTTACACGATCAGTAGGGGCCGATGATTCCGCCGATGTGCCGACCGACCGGCTGCGCGGGCGAGTCGCCCACGGCCACCCGACTATTTAGAACATCCAGATATTTCAGGCCGTTGCCGGTATTGAATAGGACTACCGTGTCTTCAGGTTTCAAGAATCCGTTGGAACGAAGTTTGCGATATGCAACCAGAGAAGCTGCGCCCTCGGGCGCGGCAAAAATGCCTTCGACTTTTGCCCAATGTCTCATTGCCTCAAGAATCTCGTCGTCGGTGGCGCTGATCGCTGTTCCATTACTCTTCATCAGTATGTCGAGAATCAAGTAGTCGCCATACGGTTTAGGAACTCGCAGACCGGAAGCCAATGTTGCTGCATCTGGCCACATTTCGGCGGTTGTCCGGCGTTCATCCCAGGCTTTTACGATTGGCGCGCAACCCGTGGCTTGCACGGAAATCATCTTCGGGCGTTCCGAACCAATCCATCCCAGTGCTTCCATTTCGTCGAACGCCTTCCACATGCCAAGCAGTCCCACTCCGCCGCCGGTGGGATAGATGATGCCTTGTGGAATTCTCCAGCCCAACTGCTCGGCGACTTCGTAGCCCATGGTTTTCTTGCCTTCGACGCGATAGGGTTCTTTCGTAGTGCTGACGTCGAACCATCCGTCCTTCTCCCAGAAACTTTCTTTTTTCAGCTCCGCTACTTTGAGTGCGCAGTCGCCGATCAACCCATCGACTAACGTGACGTGCGCTCCGTAATAGTCGCACTCGATGCGATTCGCCATCGGCACATCTTTCGGCATGAAGATGTGCGCCTCAAGCCCGGCAGCCGCAGCATAAGCCGCGAGCGCTCCGGCGGCGTTTCCGGCGGAAGGAATCGCGAGCTTCTTCAAGCCGAAGTGCCGAGCCATCGTGACACAAGCCGACAGCCCCCGCGCTTTGAACGATCCCGTCGGATTCAGCCCCTCATCTTTTATGTAAACGTTGGAATATTCGCGGCTGGGAAGCATGGGCGTGAAGCCTTCGCCCAGAGAAACGGGATTGGCGTCGGGCAGAACCGCATCATAGCGCCACATAGTGGCGGCGCGCCCAGCAAGCCGGGCGGACGAAAACGTCCGCTTAATCGTGGCGAGATCGTAACGCGCATAGAGAATGCCGGCATCTTTGGTGCAAACAGTTTGCGGCCGGTCGGCGGGATAATGTTCGCCGCAGCGAGTGCATTCCAGGTGAGTCAGCATACCGAGTGCTGAGTTTAGCACTCGGGGGAACGGCCGTTCTCAGTTCTCAGTTAGCACCTTCGTATGAGGCTACACATACAGGTTATCGAAATGACATCGGACATTTCCTATTTTCCTCGGAACCCAACTCCGCCCCGTTTTGCTAGTTTGGGTTACTATCAATATCCAAATAAGTTTTGAGGAGCACGTGAATGGGCAAGTTTCTGCTAGGTTTGGTTGTGGGATTAATCGTGATTCCGATAGGCGTTTATATGTATTTCTCTTCTGGAGGCGCGCCAATAGCGACGAAGTCGACCCCAATGCCGTTTGAAAAAATGCTAGCTAATCTGGCTCTGCATGCGCGCATGCGGAAAGAAATGCCGAAGTCGTCTCCCATCCCAGCCGATGAAGCCACCTTTATGGCCGGGGCCCAGGTTTACAAGGACAATTGTGCCGTGTGTCACGGCCTGCCCGGACAGCCGCAAAGCGCGATCGCTCTGGGAATGTTCCCCAAACCTCCCAAGCTCACCGAAGGAACCGGCGTGTCCGACGATCCTGCTGAAGAGACCTACTGGAAGGTTGCGGGAGGAATTCGCATGACCGGGATGCCGGGATTCGAAAAACTTCTCTCGCCCACGCAAATGTGGCAGGTCAGTCTCTTGGTGGCCAATTCCAACAAGCTGCCAAGCACCGTGAAAGACAGCCTGACTTCAGTGGCCACCCCGGTGGCTAACCCCACTCCGACGAATCACGCCATGACGAAGTAAAGATTTCAGAAGCAGTAGGATTGTCGAAAATTTATCAGCGGAAATTGTCGACCAGCATGGCTTGCGTCTGTTCCTGGCCGGGCTGGTCGAAGGCCACGGTGCGGCCGTCTGCCGTGGCGCCGAGCCAGAATGGAATGCGCTCAAGCACGGCAACCGCGGTCGTGCGCTGCCGGCCAAAATCGTAGAAGTTCAGCACCGCCTGATGCCCAAGCGACGGTCCCACGAAAAGAATTCCACCTTTCACAACTTGCCAACTCGCCCATGTTCCCGGACGAACCAGCGGGAGCGGTGTCTCCGCGCCGCCGTCGGCTGGCACTCGCCAAATCTCAGGCTCTGCCATGGGAGTTTTCGCGTAGTAAATAAACTTGCCATCCAGCGACTCGAGCGGCGCGTGTCCGCCATGCTGCGTTACCTGAACCGGCGACCCACCCGCCGCTGGAATCCTCCACACCTGCCACTCACTGGAGCGCGGCGAAGCGAAATAAATCCATTTGCCATCGTGTGACCAGCTCGGGCACACGCTGTGAAACCCATCCGCGGTCAAAGTCTGCGGCGCGCCGCCGTGCAGGTTCATGGTTACGATCTTGCTGCCGCTTGGCGTCGTGACATCGAAAACCACGGCCTGGCTGTCGGGTGACCAACGCGGTGTGCCCGCCCCGCCGACCGCGCTCAACTGAAACCCATTGCTCCCGTCGCGGTTGCTGACCCAGATCTCCAGGGTCCCAGAACGATCGGACATGTAGGCAAGCCTCTTACCGTCGGGCGAGAACTGCGGTCCCGGGCCCTGATCGGTGTCGCTGGTTGAGGAGACCGTCAGGTAAGGACGTTTCTCGCCGGAGCCGAAAAGATGCATTTGCCAGATGCTGACGCTATGCAGCAGCCGCTCATAGGCCAGCCGATATCCGCGCCGCGAAACCGCTGGGTCCCACGCCGGGGCGCCCGCCGCCCGGATCTCTACGGCGGAGTCGGGAGCGTCCAGAGAGACTCGCCACAGCGCTGGATGCCCGGTACGATTGGAAGAAAAGATGACGGAGCGCCCGTCAAACGACCATTGCGGTGCGCTGCTGATCCGTCCCGGCTCGGAAACAACGCGAATTCCGTCTCTCCCGCCCGCCCGCTCGACCCATATTTCATCGGGGGCTCCGATTTGCCGGTTGCGCACGAACATGATTTTCTGACCGTCGGGGGAAAATGACGGGCCCCAATCCTCGACCATAGCCGGCGGGTCGGTGACACGACGCACAGCGGAATCTTTAAGAGACAAGAGGTAGATGCCCGAAGCGCCGGCAAATGCAATGAACTTGCCATCCGGCGACCAGTCGAGTTCTCCGTGGCGAGGCGCCACGCCGCCGGTAGTGAGCTCGCGTTCCGCTCTGCCACGGGATGTAAGCCCAAATGCCGCCGATGTTGCGGCGACTTTCTCTTCTGAGTTACGTTTTTGCTCGCGCCCCGCGTCCGATGCCACCAAATGGATGGAATAGATCTGATTGGCCAGGCGCGAAAATGCGATCCAGCGTCCATCAGGCGACCAGACAGGGTACCGGTCGTGCTCGTTGCTGGTGAGCTGCATCAACTGATTGCTGCCCACCGGCGTCACATAAATGCCGGACTGTCCCGGCTGTGAGTGCTCGCGGAAGAAAGCCACGAAATTTCCATCCGGGGAGAAAGCGGGCGTTGCCGTATCGGAAATCGCAAGTAATGGGCGTGTATATTCCACGACCGAGCGAGTCGGCGATCCCGCGCCGTAGGTGGAAGCCGTCTTCAAAAATAGCGCCGCTGCCAGAAATAATGTGAACAGCACGCCTGCTCCCAGCAGGTATCGCATTAGAGGACTGGGGTTTCGTATTTCAGCGTATGACGGTCTGCCGGCGCCCTCCGGCATGAACTCGGCTGGCAGGGAATCCGGGGGCTTGACCACGAGCGGCTCTGCTTGCGGTAGCCGAGCTTCAAGAACCACGGGTTTGGCCGCCACCCACTCCACCGCAGCCATGAACCGATACCCGCGACGGGGTAAGGTTTCTACGTATCGCGGAGCCTCCGCCGAGTCGTTTAACGCCTCGCGCAGTTTGTTCACCGCGGCATTCAAGCCGTGATTGAAGTCCACAAAAGTATCCGCGGGCCACAGGCGCATGCGCAGTTCTTCGCGCGTCACCAGTTCGCCGGGCTTGCTCAACAGCACTGCCAGGATCTCAAACGGCTGACCGACCAACTTCAGCCGCGTTCCAAACTTCCAAAGCTCCAGGGTATGCAGGTCCACTTCAAAGGGACCAAAGCGTGCCCGACTTGAACCATTGCGCATCATTGGGCGGTCCTTGCGGCTTTTAACCTTACCTCAAGTACGTTGGAGCGGAGACGTTTGTTCCATTGGACGCACGGATAAGTCTTTTGTCATCAGGATATTGCTGGATGAGGTGCCGTTTTCCGGCAAATGATTCGCTTTGCATTTCGGAATGACCGGCATTGCATTGAAGTATTTGCGATTCAGCCGCAGCCTTTGATCCGTGGCCGGGGAAAACAATACACAACCCTCGAGCCCGGAGGGATACCGTGAAGAAATCCGACCTGGCAATAGCGATTGGAATCATGATCGCGGCAACAATGCTCGGCAGCGCCCAGACCCAGACTCCCCAAGTATTACCCAAGCAACAATGCAGCCTGGCCGTGGTCTCGCACCTCGTGGCAAGTGGCACGCCAGTTTGCGACAGCGCGGTAGTGCAGAACATGGCACGCAGCGGCCGTGCCTTTGAGCAGAACCAGTTGGGCATCGCCTCCATCCTGGCGATTGGCCCGGACTATAGCCAGAAAGAAGCGTTGGCATGGTTTGAGAAGGCGGCACAGCGAGGATACGCTCCAGCCCAGGTAAATCTCGCCGTCATGTACATCAATGGATGGGGCACGCCGGTCAATTCCGGGGCAGCGCTAAACTGGCTGCACGCCGCCGCCGATCAGGGTTTCGCACGAGCCTATTTCAACCTCGGAATTCTTTACCTCGAGGGCAAAGGCGTGCGCCAGGATAATAGCGCCGCCTTTCAATGGTTTCAGAAAGGTGCGCTGGGTGGTGACGGCAGTGCCCAAACCAATCTCGGCTATATGTACGATGGAGGACTCGGCTGCGCCAAAAACCTTGGCACGGCGGTCGCCTGGTACCGGAAGGCGGCGGAGGCCGGCAATCCGCTTGCCGAGAACAATCTCGGCGACATGTATTTACACGGCGAAGGTGTGACGCAAAATGATGCCGCCGCCTTTTCCTGGTTTCAGAAAGCCGCCGCCCAAGGTCATACCGGAGCGCGTATCAAGCTGGGTTATCTCTATTCGGAAGGACGTGGGACGCCGAAGGACCGGGAAGCGGCCTACTCTTCGATCACCGCAGCCACCATGGCCGGAGATCCGCGAGGCAACGATTTGCTGCACTCTCTCGAAAAAAGTCTGAGACCAGAGCAGATTAAGCGGGCTTGTCAGCGGGCCAGTAGTTTGAGCCAGGCAGAGCCACAATTGTCGGCGGGCACGTTCGCTCAATAACCCGGTGCCCCTGAGAGCAGCCGAAGGTGCGGCCATTTGAGGTCGTTTCCGCTCGCCTATGGATCAACACACGATTCTGGCGACCGAGCATCCCGGCGGAGCGGCGTTTTAAGAGCGGCCAAGCCGAGGTCCGAGTACAGATACAACGTGATCGTAGTCGCTGATCCAAGATCGGAGTGGATCAACAATTCTGCCCAGCCGTCATGGTCGGCGTCGAACTCATTCAGGATGCTTTGGAAGTCGAGGCTTTCGCCCAGCGAGCCGGTGACCGCGCCTTCCCGCAGCACAGACGACCAACTGGAATCCGCTGAGAGCAGAACCGGCGCGATCTCTGTCGTAGACATTTTTGCTCCCGATGCGTCTGCCGTGGCAGGTTTCGCTTTCGACGGCTCCGCCCTGAACCACGCGCTCATCAGGAAAACCGGAGCATTGGCCAGCTTCCACCGCGCTCGCACGAACACCCGCGGCACTCCATCGGGACTCAGACGGAAGGACCGCATATCATAGTCGAGCGTCCCCTCGCCGCGAATCAGCCCTCGGTCCGCATGAATCCACTCTCTCAGTCGCGGCTGCGCGTGGCCCACGAGCGATTCGTTCGCCGTTGCACCGGGACTGCCCGCGTTGGCGATAAGCCGCGCATCGATTCTGGCGACCTCCTGCGTCATGCGCTCGTTCAACTGCTGCTCGATTTGATTGGCGGCTGCGGACGAAATTCTCCAGCCGGTCAGCTCTGTGATGTGCGAAGTAGTAAGGGGATCGGCGGGCTCGACAACCTTCCGCCGAATGGCAAAATAATCCTGCCCGGACGCGGCAAAGGCAGGCTGCTGCTGGGGCGGCACGGTGGCGAGGAATCCCATCGCCAGCGAACAACCAGTCGGCGCAATGACCGTGCGCTCAATGACTACCGGAATGCTCAAGTCGGGAGAGACGGTGAGCCACCACTGCTCGCCGGGCTGCGTTTTTTGCACGATCTCCGGGAAAAAATGCAGCGCTTGGCCATCTGGCTCCCATAATTCTTGAAAGCCGGCAAGCGGTGCCGCCTGTTTTGGGGGCGCGGGAATCTCGATGGGATTTCCGGGGAAGCGAGACGAAGACGCAAATCTGGATTCGGTATCCGCCGCGACCATGAAGACCACGTGCGTCGCATCGTATCGCGCCGCAACAAATGCGGGTCCAGCCGCATTCAATCGAGTCTCACCTGTCGGCTTGGGTCCCGCCGCGGCCTCCTTTGCCCGCTCCTCTTCCTGCCTGCGAATTCCTTCGCGCTCGATGTGTGCAAAAATGTTGCCATCAGCCGGTCGCTGCGCAATGGCCCACCGATAAGCAGACCACATCACCAACAGATATATCCCTGCAGCGATCGCGACCCACTTGCGGTTCTTGCGGCGCATTCCAGTTCCCACCTAAATGTAAATTGTTGGAGGAGAGAACCGGAGTGACTTTGGTTTGCGGAAGTGTGGGCTATTTTGAACGTCTCACGGAGGATGGGATTCTATCGTTCCCTCACTTCTCTTAGCGGGAGCCATCCTGAAGGGAGCGTTCTTCAGGCACAGTGAAGGATCTCGCGCGTGATCTCCGAGATCCCAATTGACGCGTGCGCAGATCCCGACTGCTACGACGCGAGGGTAAAGGTCACCTGCACTTGAGTTTCTATCTCGACGGGCATTCCGTTCAGCAAGTACGGCCTGTACTTCCATTGTTTGAGCGCATCGATGGCGGCCGGCGCGAGCAACGGATGTCCGCTGATGAGTTGGATGTTTGCAACGTTACCTTCCTTGTCGACAATCACCTTCATCACAACCGTTCCCTGAATGCGCGCCTGTTTCGCGTCAACCGGGTAATCAGGAGCTACCTTGCTGACCAACAGCCCCGCCATCACCGCTTGCGACCCACGCACGACTCCGGGACGGCCTCGCTCCGCCGGAACGTTAGAAATGATCCCGCCCTCTTCGTCGCGCGGAATGCCTCCGGGCATGTCGCCAACGACACCTTCCGCCGGAGGATTACCGGCGAGCGTGAAGCTCACCATCACTCTGGTCTCTACATCCACTGGCTCGCCGTTTAACAAGTAAGGTTTGTATTCCCACTGCTTCACCGCCTCAATAGCGGCCGGCGCCAGCACAGGATGCCCACTGACCATTTGTATGCTTTCGACGTTCCCCGATTTGCCGATCTCGACTCGCAGAACCACAGTGCCCTGTATACGTGCCTTCCGCCCCATCGGAGGGTAGACGGGAGCGACTTTCTTCACGATCAGATCAGCCATTTGCGCAGCCGCAACTTCAACTCGCTGCGGCCCAGCTTCGCGAGAAGACGCGACAGATGTGAGAGAAATCAGAAGGAGAGATGCCGCTAGGACGCCATGCCATTCGAACCTCCATGCGGACTCGGAATTTCTCGGGATTCTACACTCCGATTACACTACGGCCCTTGCAGCTATCCGATAAGGATTTAGACACTGTTCCAGCCAGTTTGTTCCCATCTACCGCACGAAAGCGGCGACCGCCATCCCACACCGCATTGGCTGGATTCCTCTGCCCTCGAATTCTTGATGGTTGCCTGCTTTGGTAGCCTCATTTCAACGCCCGTACCACCCGTTTGCGGGTCATTTTGAAGGAACCCCGTTGCCTGGGTCCTGCATCGAATCTTCAAGATATCGTAAGCTATACAAAGACATCGGAGGAGTTAGTGCGCTGTCCTCGCTGCGGTAATGACAATTCGGAGGAGAACCGCTTCTGTGGAATGTGCGGTGCTAAGTTATTGGCCGCGCCCGCCGTGGTAACCTCTACCCCGGTCGCCGTTGCCGCTTCATCTGCGACGTCCGCAGGCAGCCGACCGGGCACGTCCTCCGCAGCTCCGGCGCCGGTTCCGGCAAGGCCGCAGGTGGTCGCGCCCCCTCGATCCTCAGCCGCAGTGTCAGAATATTCACCCGGCATCAGCGGCCCGTCGTTCCTGGGATTGAACGATCCCGCCCCCCGACAGCGAGGCTTGAGCGCGGACTCACAATCCAGTAGCAGTCTCGATTACCTGCTCGAAGATGAAGAACCTAAACGTGGCGGTGCGGGAAAATTCGCCCTGATTCTCCTGATGCTTGCATTGGTTGCCGGATTTGGCTACTTCCGCTGGAAGTGGCTGGTCGGCTCGAGCAAACGCCCGGCAGTTATATCGCAAGCTCCCGATCCAACAGCCACCACTTACGACGTGCCTCCCTCGGGTAATCCGAATAGCACGACCACACCTCCGGCCCCGACGCCGACACAGCCCGCCACGCCAGCGGCGCAGCCTGCGCCGGATTCTTCGTCCGCCAATACGCCGGTGGCAGCCAGTCCGGCTGCAACGCCGGACGCTGCAGATACGTCGTCCGCGAAACCCGATTCCCCCGCTCCGAGTGATGCGTCGAATTCCGCGGCAGACTCCTCCGCCGCGAACGAGCCTGCCGCCAAAGAACCGGACACAGAGCCAACAGCAGCCGCGACCGATACTCCACCGCCTCCAGCCCCGAAGCCGAAAAAAGCGGCGGCCGAGCCGCAACCCAAGCCCCCTGCCGGTATCACGCCGGCAAGGTCGGCCGACGCGGTGATCGAAGCCCAGAAATATATTTACGGACGGGGTGTAGCCCAGGATTGCGAACGTGGAATGCGCCTGCTAAAGCCGGCGGCTGCGCAGGCGAATCCCAAAGCGATGGTCGAGATGGGCGCCCTCTATTCCGCGGGATTGTGCACTCCGCACGATCTCCCGACGGCGTATCGCTGGTTCGCCATGGCTCTAAGAAAAGATCCCGACAATCAGTCAGTGCAAGCCGACCTGCAAAAACTGTGGGGTGAAATGACTCAGCCCGAGCGACAACTGGCGATCCGGTTGAGCCAGTAAGAAAGCAAGGGGAATCCAGAAAAAGCGGGTGCCCCAGAAGCCGACAGCCAAGCGTTTTACACTTCGTCTTGTTCCTGCAACTTCGCAATCACTCCAAAATCCTCCAACGTGGTCGTATCGCCCTTCACGCTTCCGTTAGTGGCCAACTCCCGCAGCAGCCGCCGCATAATTTTCCCGCTTCGCGTCTTGGGCAGCATGTCCGTAAAGCGAATATCATCCGGCTTGGCCAGCGCCCCGATTTCTTTCGCCACCCATTTTCGCAACTCTTCCTTCAGTTCGCTCGTAGCTTGTCTTCCATGCTCCAGCGTAACGAACGCCGCAATCGCCTGCCCCTTAAGATCGTCAGGACGCCCGACCACCGCTGCCTCCGCGACGGCTGGATGCGCCACTAGCGCGCTCTCGACTTCCATCGTGCTCAGCCGGTGCCCGCTGACGTTCAGCACGTCGTCGACGCGCCCCATGATCCAGAAATATCCGTCCTTATCTTTTCGCGCGCCATCGCCGGTGAAATACATGCCGGGAATTTGCGACCAGTAATTCTTCACGTAGCGGTCGGGATCGCCATAGACCGTGCGCAGCATTCCCGGCCAAGGCCGCTTGATCACAAGAAACCCGCCAGAACCATCCGGTACAGGCTTGCCCTCCGTGGTGACAATGTCGGGAACGATGCCCGGAAAGGGTCGCGTCGCCGATCCCGGCTTCGTCGCGATCGCACCAGGCAGTGGCGTCAGCATAATGTGCCCAGTTTCGGTTTGCCACCATGTGTCCA
>Ga0073928_10009435_pt1 | contig 11894 bp, 10 predicted proteins | sample PaiPotPPA55metaG_FD_76969 | JGI IMG/M metagenome (GOLD analysis project Ga0073928, IMG submission 76969) | Iron sulfur acid spring bacterial and archeal communities from Banff, Canada, to study Microbial Dark Matter (Phase II) - Paint Pots PPA... ...
CCACGCCCCACCACATTTTTTCCTCGGCCTCCAGATTGGGTGAGAGGCCGAGGGAAAAAATGTTCAGTTCCTCTTTCACTATGAGCGAGCAGCAGCATCGGCAGTGGACACCATACAAGCACGTCCTGCCACCGCCAGCGGCGGACGCTAACGCTTGTCACGCCCTACCGCCCGCTCCGCTCGCGCATCTAGAAATCTGCGCACGGCTCTCCAGTTCGTTTGTGAGAGGTCCGCGCGAAAAAAATGGCGCGGTGATGAAAGCAAAGCGCAGCACGCCCTGCCCGATGACGGGAAGATACCGTAAGGTCGATCAAGAGCTTAGCGATGACAGGGTTCGCCCGAACGATCAGCTCGTCACGAGACTCTGAACCAGGGGAACTCAGTCGGTGAGCCGCCACCGGCGTATGGCGACCTCGGACCAGACCGCCTCGACGACGCCGAATTGCCACGCTCCCTGAAGGAAGCCATACGCAGCTCCCAATATGCAGGCTGCGGCAAACGCCAGGATCCACCCTGGGCTACGGCGCTCCAAGGCATAGAAAACCAGCATGTCCGAGACGGAGAACAATCCAAAAAGCGAGAGCGGGTTCTCTATATTCCGGCGGTATCGCAGCCTTTCATTTGCCAAAAAAACCGCTTCAGCAGCCGCCACATATAGGTTCAACCTCGACGCACTCATTCTAAGCAATGCGGTAATGCCGGCGCTTGCGCCAAAGCGTCGTCACATTGATGCCGAGGGTCGCTGCGGCCCGCTCCAGAGTTGGGCTCTCGCCGAGGACACGCAAAATGTGTTCGCGCTCGAAGTCTTTCAGGCTGGCCCCATGCGCAGTTGGAACGAAACCAACTGAAAGAGGTTGACGGACCGAATCCGGCAAGTCAGCTAACGCGATTGTCCGTGAGCGGGCAAGGGTCGCGGCACGCTCCAAGGCATTGTGGAGCTCGCGCACGTTGCCGGGCCATCCGTAACGGAGCAGAGCCTCGGCGGCTGCTTGGGACAGACTCAACTGGCTGCTGCCGGCCTTGATCGGTGGATTGTCGCCGGTGATCATCACCGTGCGTAGTCCCATCTTGCGAAGCCGCTCGAAACGTTCACCCATTCCGGGTTTCAGAATATCTTCCAACGCGAGGACACCGGCGATTTTGGAATTCTCAGCTACTACCAACGGCGTTGCGCCTTTCGAGGCGATCGCATCGACCGACTGCTGCAACGCGGCCGGGATTACGCCGTCTCTTTGTTGGACGAAAGCGACTACCGCATCGGGGGCGCCTTTACGGATGCACCTGCCGTCGGGGAAATCGACGCCGCTCATCCGTGACTGCGCACTGAATGGGATGAATTGCGCATCGGTCGGTGCGCTCAAGTCCTTGGAGATGACTCCGATCGCCTGCGCGGCGGTGACGATACTCTTACCCTCCGGGGTCTCGTCGGCCGCGGAAGCAAGCGCCGCCAGCAGCGCCAATCTCAGTTGGGAGTAGCCAGTCATTGCTACGAAGTCCGTGGCCCGGCGGTTACCCACAGTGATGGTGCCTGTCTTGTCAAGCAGGACGGTGTCGATATCCCCGGCGGTTTCAACCGACTTGCCGCTCTTGGCGATGATGTTGGCCTGCAGTGCGCGATCCATTCCGGCAATACCGATCGCAGCCAGCAGCGCACCGATCGTAGTGGGAATCAGGCATACAAGAAGGGCAACGAGGGTCGGAACGTCGGTTCCGAGGCTCTTTAGCGGGGCCGAAAGGTTAAGGTAGCCCATCATGTACTGCTCGGCATTCCAGGCCATTGGCCAGATCGGTATAACGACGATCAGAAAGGCCAGCGTTAGTCCCGAAAGGACCAGCGTGAGCGCGATTTCATTAGGTGTCTTCTGACGAACCGCGCCTTCGACGAGAGCGATCATGCGATCGAGGAAGGCCTGACCCGGAAGGGCGGTGATCTTTACCACGATTCGATCCGAGATAACCCTGGTTCCGCCGGTAACCCCGGAACGGTCGCCGCCGGCCTCGCGAATAACTGGAGCGGATTCGCCCGTGATCGCGGATTCATCGACGGACGCAATTCCCTCAACCACCTCGCCGTCGCTGGGAATCACCTGTCCCGCGGTTATGACGACACGGTCACCAGGTTTGAGATCGGTCGATAGCACCTCTTCAACGGTGCCGCCGGCTTTGAGTCGATAGGCGGGTGTCTCGCTACGCGTCTTACGCAGCGACTGAGCCTGAGCCTTGCCGCGCGCCTCCGCCAGCGCCGTCGCAAAATTCGCGAAGAGCACTGTCAGGAAGAGCCAAAAGTCCAGCGCGATGAAGTAGGTAATCGGAACCTGACTGACGGAGGTGCTAACCAGCGCCTGTAAGATGAAGAGCAGCGTCAGCACCGCCCCGATCTCCACGACAAACATGACTGGATTACTCCACTGAATATCCGGGCGAAGCATGATGAAGGATTGCTTCAAGGCCTCCCGCACGAGTTCGGGTTCGAAGAGCTTCCGGCTTCTGATTCGCCGTGGCGGGCGCGGATGCTCGGGCGTCTCAATCGGCCGTAACGGCGTTGCAACTGCTCCCATTTTGGGTCCTCCGGGAAATGCACTCATGTTACCATGCTCCTGGAAACGCTGACGTCAGCGCCCACTACCCACCGAATGGTATCGGCCCCAGATGCTCGGCGAGCGGCCCAAGCGCGGCGACCGGCAGGAATAGGAGTGCTCCTACGATCGCAATCGTGCCGAAGAGCAGACAGCCGAAGGTGAAGGTATCGTCGCGCAATGTTCCCAGACCAAAGGGCGTACTTTTCTTCATGCCGAGAAACGCCGCCATCGCTATCGGCGCTACAATTGGAAGATAACGACCAAACAGGATGACCAGGCCGCCGCCGATGTCCCATGGCACGGCTTCGGGGGACGGATTCGTGTTGTTATTCAGGCCGTACGAGACTCCCAGACCGTCGAAGGCCGAACCGTTGTTGGCCGACGACGACGAGAACTGGTAGACGATTTCCGAAAGGCCATGCGCGGCCGGGTTGTTCTCCGCCTTGATGCCCCAATTGGTCGCCGCATATAGACCCGATGGTTCCAGGATCAGAAATGGATGAACCAGTAGTGCAAGCATTGCGAGCGTCATCTCACGGCCGCCGATTTTCTTGCCCAGGTATTCCGGCGTGCGACCCACCATTTGGCCGGCGAGAAAGATGCCGATGATCAGAAACAGCAGCAGGTTGATCATCCCGACGCCCTTGCCGCCATAGATGCAGTTCAGCCACATGCCGACGAAAGGCGACAGCCCGGCGATCGGGTTGAGGCTGTCGTGCTCCGCGTTGACCGCACCGCACGTCACATCAACCGTGGCCGCGGCGAAGGTCGCTCCCGCCGAGGTGCCGAAACGCATTTCCTTGCCCTCGAGATTGCCCAGGTGCTGATCGACCGGTAATCCCGCAACGGCCGGCAATGTAATCACCTGTTTCCCACCCGGCGCATTCGCATTAGCAACCGTGAACGTTCTGCTTTGCGGATGGGCGGTAAGCCCCGGGTTCGGCTTCATCGTGTCGAAGCAGATCGCCCAGACTACCGTCCCGACGAATAGCAACAGCATCACCGAGAATATGACTATTGCGTGACGTAACCGTCTGAGCATCCGTCCGTACATCAGGACCAACGCCATCGGAAACAGCATCATGCAAAAGGTTTCAAAGAAGTTGGTCCCCGCGCTGGGGTTCTCAAACGGATGCGCAGAATTCATGCCGAAGAAGCCGCCCCCGTTGGTGCCCATCATCTTCATCGGCACAAACGCCGCGAGCGGACCAATCACTATGGTCTGTTGCTTCGGCTGATTATTGCTGTCGGTTCCCATTGCCGCTGGCTCGAGCGTCGAGACCTGGTAGGCATTCTGATAGGTCATCGGCATTCCCTGAGTGAGGAACATTATGCTGATGACGAATGCGGCGGGCAGAAACATGTAAGTGACGACGCGCCACATGTCGACGAAAAAATTGCCTAGGTGTTCGTCGCCGCGCAGCGCCCGGATAATCGCGCCGAGCGCACACAATCCAACCGCCGCCGAGAGGAAAAAATTCGCAATGCAAAAGAAGATCTGGCTGAAATTCGAGAAAGCCACGTCTCCCGAATAATGCTGCATGTTGGTATTCGTGATGAACGAAATAACCGTATGGAAAATGGTGGTCGGCGCCAGCATGCCGAGGCCGCGCGGATTCAACGGCATCACGGGTTGCAACATCAGGACGATGTAGCCGTAAACGAAGAGCACTGCGTTGAAGGTCAGCAGCGAGACGGTGTACTGCTTCCAGGTTTGTGGACCGCCGTTCAGCTTTTTCTCGAACCATCGGAACGGTCGCGGCGGCTGATAGTTGCCGTCCATGATCTTCGCCATGTAACGGCTGAGCGGAATGGCGATTATGATGGTGAAAGCGATTATCGAGATTGGCAGTAGCCACATCGGCTGGGTCCTCTTCTGTAGTCAGCTTTTGTCGTCGGCGGCCGTAATGGCTAGAACCACTCCGGCCGTACCATCGCCGTGATCAGATAAACAAATGTGAGGGCGGCAACGATTGCTGTTAAGTAGATCACGATCGCCTCCCTAAATTTTCTCGCAGCCCAGTAAGAACGCGTAACACAGGCCGAGCCCGGCCAGACCCAATAGGAATAGTCCTGGGAGCCATACTGCTTCGTTCATCAGTTTTCCTCCAGAATGGGAGACGGGATTCGTCGAGATTAGCCAAGGCTGCTGACGCGAATGTTTCGAGCACGGGGCAAGGACCCTCGCCGAACGTACTAAATCGGGCTACACTTTCGGCGCCGACCAGGGGGTTCCCATCCTCGTCTAGCACCGCAACCTTGCTGCCGCAGACCAGGAAGCGCCATTCACACCGCCTGCAATAATAATGGCGGGCTTTCCCGGGAGTCAGACTGGTGTCGCAGAGCGGCCCGATGACAAATTCGTGTCGAGAGCTGAGACGGTGCCGTGAAGTAGTTGCGGCGTGGCCTTCCCATAGCTTCATGCTTAACGCTAAAGCGCAATTGTCAGACCAGACGAAAAGTGGCGGAATCAAAGGCGAAATCCGTTATGAGCGAGATCCAGACATCGAAACCGTGTCGTAAAACAAGATGCGCAATTGCATTTTGAAATTGTTCCTTGGCGCGCGGTGCACGTTCGCTAACCGGATAGGACGACCTTCGGCGATTCCCTTTCGGGTCGCCCAAACAATCCCATTCAGTGCGGCTCCTGCTTAGGCTTCGCTGCGCTCGGTCGACTTCGCAAAAATCAATTGCAGCCTGCGCCCAAATCAACTTAGCGCGCGACTATTCAGGAGTTATCAAGGCGAAGTACGGGGCTAGGTACAAAGGGGCGCCGGTTGTGCGCGACGCTGTAGATCGCGCTCATCAGCTTGCGCATGCAGGCCACCAGCGCGACGTTCGGCCGTTTGCCCGCAGCCAAGAACCGGTCGTAATGCGCACGCAACCAAGGGTTTTTCCGCACGGCGACCAATGTCGGCATCCACAGTCGATGCCGCAGGCGCGCGTTTCCAAGCGGCAGGCCCCGCGCGCCGGAAAACGCGCGCTTGCCTGATTGCCGCAGACGCAGCACTACACCGACGTAACTGGCGAGCGCGACGGCATCCCGAAATCGGCTCGGGTCACCCAACTCTGCGATCAGGCAGGCGGCTGTTCGCGAGCCGATGCCGTCAATGGTGGTAAGGAGCTTTCCAACTTCGTGCTCTTGAATCTCGCGCTCGATATGTTGGTCGAGTTGCTTTACTCGATTTCTCAGGAACTCCATATCCGAGCAGGTGTGTTTGACTTGCAGCGCGTAAGCCTCGGAGTAGTGCCTTCCCATCGAAATCTTGGCTGTCTCTATCAACGCACGCGCAAGTACCTCGCCCACCTGGTGACGCACGCCGTAGGCGAGACGCGCGAGCTTGCGCACAGAAACGTTCGCGAATGATCTTGCTGTGGGATAGCGGGCCAGAATCGCAGTCGCCAGCAATGTATTAATGCGCACGTGGCGCGTGAATTCTGGGAAGCCCAAATCCACGGCCCTATGCAGTTGGCGCATCCTGTCACTATGCTCGTCGACGTACCGGGTTCTCAGCCGCACCAGTTCGCGCAACTCCGCTGTGACCTTATCCGTGATCGGCGTGGGCGCCGGCCGCTTCTGTGTGGCGAATCGCGCAATGCCAAGTGCATCAACCGAGTCGGTCTTAGTCCATTCAAGTTCCTCCTCGGCAAACCGTCGTGTGCGCAACGGATTCAGCAGCGCCACCTTGAATCCGTGTCCAACCAGGAAGGCAACAAATTGCGCCAATAGTGGCCCGTTGCTTCCATCCCAACCAGACAGTCGTCCGGGTCGTCCAGTAGGTCCTTGACCCGTTCGTATCCCGCTGCCTCCTATCCAAAAAATGTTGACCTGACTAGTACGGCGCCGGCCTCATCCGCCACCGCGACTGCGTGACGCTCGCCGCCGATATCGATTCCTGCAAACCGCTCCGCTCCCCACCTCCTCTGTGACTGATGAACGGAGACCTCGCGGTCGTTGCTCGTTCATACGAGGATGCTCTTGCCACCTCAGGATACCGTGCGAGCCCTTAAGCATCGCGCGAGGACGCCAATCTTCCCGGCGAGGAATTATCCTCATGCGGGCGCACGGCGATTCCTCCGCAAGTTCAGTTGCCGATACCTTGATCGAGCGTCGTCACAAATCGCAAGCAGTCAGACCGGGTGGCTCGTCGCATCGCGCGGCCCTGGGCCAGGTAAAAGAATCCTGTCCGGCGGGCCGCTGAGCGACGCGGCTTCGCATTCCAAAATTGATAGCCGCCTCGCCACGCCACCCCCAATTCTTTCCCCCTCGCCCTCCAGCTTTTGTGAGAGCAACCGTGTTGAGAGTCAACTAGAAACTGCGCCGACTATAGGTCTGACCTTCCAAGCGCAGGGCGATTCATTCTTAAGCATAGCGTTGAGGATAATGATTAGCTTTCGCATGCAAGCGGTCAGCGCTATCTTCGGAGATTTCCCAGCACGACGTAAACGTTGGTGGAATTCACATAACGACGGGTTCAGGCGAACCGCTACAAGAGTGCTCATGTAGAGCACCGCGCGAACGTCGCCACGGCCACCCCAGATTGCACGCTTTCCCTTCATCTTTCCGCTGTCGCGATTGTAGGGTGCTACACCGACCAAGGCGGCGATCTTCTTTCGGTCCAACGTGCCGAGCTCAGGCAGACGCGCAAGTAAGGTCGCCGACGCAACTCCCCCGATCCCCGGCGCCGAGCGCAGAAGCTCAGCCTTTTGCCGAAACTTCGGCGTCTGCTGAATCAACGTCGCCAAGTGCTTATCGATAGCCGCGATCTGCCTCTTGCAACAGCGAATCGTTGCGACAAAGCCCTCGCGCACTACCTGGAGGGAGTGCCTCCGCCGATTCAGTTCGGCAGTCACCATTTGGTCTAGCTGACGTCGGCGAGTGACCAGGGCTCTCAGCTTGCGGGTTTCGGGATCCGCCATCTGTCGCGGTTCGGGCTTCATGACTTGGGCAAAATGCGCCAGCACTTCTGCGTCGATCGCATCGGTTTTCGCAAGCCGGCCGCTGGCACGGGGTAACTCCACTGCCGATAAACGCCGTCACGACGACAAGCCGCTGAGCGACAACTGACCGGCTTGAGCCAAAAGGCGCGGAGAATGGTCGTCCCGTTCCACGGTCGGGGCGCGCGGACAGCAAAGTCTCCCGGCGAAGAGGCAGGGCCTAAACCTTCTGATTACTCATGCGGAACACGGTAAGCCCGTAACCTCGCCCGACATATGGGCAGGCTAACCGCAAGGAAGGTTGACGGGGTTGCGGGTAGAGGAAGGCGGAGGAAGCGAATGCCGGCCTGTAATAGGGCGGATAGGGGTTGAGGTGGAGCGCCGACATTATCCCGCGCGAAAGCGCGCAGACTTCCGCCCGGTCCTTCATCACGAGAACAACCGCGATGCCTCGACGGAGAACTCGCAGAGGAGCGTCATCCGACGCACGCGCGCTCCGGCTCGACCATCGATTGGCGGGACTATGGGAACTGTACTTCGAGCGGCGCGACCAGCGCCGCATGCAGGAAACCGTCGATCGATGGACTTGGATACTCTGGCAGCGACAGAGTGGCCGGTGTCTGGTCTGCCATCACCTCATCACATTGGAGACCGAATGGCATACCCATCACGTGGTCTGGAAAGTGAAAGTTGGCACGGACCGGCTCGACAATCTCGCTCTGCTCCAGCCAACCTGTCATCGCCAGGTTCACAGTAGCGAACATCCGTCATCATGCCGGGCTCCTCACGGAGCCTTAGTAAGGGTTTGAGCCGGATGAGGGGAAACTCTCACGTCCGGTTCTGAGGGGGCAGGAGAGCCGCAAGGCTCTCCTGCTACCCGACCGCAGGCCGTGGACCTCAACGGGACTGCCGCGCAATCTCGTCAGCAAGAAGCCCTATCGCGGCGTAAACTTTTTCCTGCTCTCGGCCTCGAAATACGTATCACCTTTCTGGCTCACGATCCGCCAGGCTAACGAACTCGGCGGACACACTCCCAAGGGTGAGGAATCCACCGCCGTGGTATTCTGGACGATCGATGACGTGAAGCGGAGCACGGAAGGCCCCGACAATGAGGAGACGGGCGGGGAAAACGCGTCGTCGATTCTTACTTCGCTTTACCGGGTTTGGAACGTCCAACAATGCGAGCTTCCGCAAGGCGTGCTTGAGAAACTACCCAAGATCGAAACTCACGAGCACGATCCGATCGAAGCGGCCGAACGAATCATCAATGACATGCCAACCGGCCGGAGATACAATGCAGAGGCTCAAAGGCCTTCTTTAGTTCGATCACCGATCGCATTACACTACCGCCCCGCGAGTTTTTTCGCGAGCGCCGAAGAATATTACGCCACCGCTCTGCACGAGGCCGTCCATTATGCCGACTTCCGGATTAGGCCGCGTATTCCTAAGCTGCCCCTGAAACTGTGCCCTACCGGCTCGGGATATCGGCATAATTCGATTGTGCATTTCCTCGCATCCAACGTTCGACGCGCGATTGAGTGTCGCCGTAGCTCGCTACCGTGTTAGGGCTGGCGTGGAGCTGCTTCCGTGGCCAACATTTCGAATGCGCGCGCGGATATATACCTCTTCCTTCTTTTCCTGACCGGCCACGTATTCGTTTTCAACTCTGGTCGCTGGGGAGTTCCTATCACAATCGATCTCGAGAGATGGTCGCGTTAGCCAGTCGCGGATATTTTCATACGCGCCGGTCACGAGGCCGCCAGAGATCGCGGCTCCCGCCCCAATCAAAGCCGCTGTCAACTCTGTCATTCAAAGTGCCTCCTCCAGATAGCTTGGAACTTCCAAAATGCTCGGCTTCGTTTTCGCGAAAAGTGCCAAGAGCCGCCGGGTCTTCGCTCCATCTGTTCAAAGAGTCGACGAACCAAAATTGCTGTGACTGAACGCTCGGGGCGCTCAGAGCCGTGGATCGACCGGTTCGCTCTCGAGCGCCAGGACGCCGAATACGCATTCGTGGACGCGGCGCAGAGGCTCGCCGCGCACGAATCGCTCCAGTGCCTCTATTCCAAGTGCAAATTCCCGGAGTGCTAGAGAGCGCTTCACGGAGAGTCCGCGTGAGCGCAGGCGGTCGAGATTTTCCGGCAGCGTATACTCCGAACCGTAAATGATCCGCAGGTATTCCGGTCCGCGGCATTTAACTGCAGGCTGAGCAAGCGAACGTCGGCCACGCGCTATGAACTCCATCGGCTTGACCACCATTCCTTCGCCGCCTCTCTCAGTGAGTTTTGTCCACCACTCGATACCTTCGGATTCTGATTTCTGGTCGGTGAGATCGATCACTCTATGCTCCGTCGGGATGAGCAGCGGCGAACCATGTGCCGATAAGGCGCCAAGGATTTCCATGTGCCATTGATGGTTCTGCGACGTGTGGACCTTGCCTTCGGAAGCCAGCAGATGAAACGGCGCCAACTTCAGATCATCAATCGACTTTACCGGCCAACAGTAGCGTTGATACGAGGCGACGAATCGATCAGCTAAGTCAGCACGCTCGCGGGAGCGGAGCAGAAGTGGCTCGATTTCGCGATTGCGGTCGGCGGCCATCTGGAGCGCCGCGGTCGCTTCGCGCAACGCCGCTCGTGAAGCAGCACCAACCGCCGCATATTGCAAGCGCAAAAGCTCTTGGGCCTTCGCCGACCACGGCATCAGCTCGCAATCCAGGCAGAGCCAGTCCGTTTTCAGTTCGTCCCACAAATTTGATGCATCCGCAGCTGCGCGCACACGTGCCAGCAAATCGCGCTCGGTAACGGGCTCGTCGAAAAACCGGCGGCCGGTACGTGTGTAGCAAATCCCGGATTCATCTTCGCTGATGCCGAATCTTCTGAGCGCCACCTCGCGATCGCGGCACACCACGATTACCGCACGCGATCCCATGTGCTTTTCCTCGCACATCACCGAAGGCACGCCCTCGCTGCGGTAGTAGGCGAAGGCCTGGCTCGGATGTTCCAACATGCCGGGAACCTCCGCCGTCGCGCACGGCGCCATCGTCGGCGGCAGATAGATAAGCCATTTCGGATTCGCCGCAAAGCGGCTCATCACTTCAAGTGCGGCGGCGGCGTTTTCTTCGCGCACCGTTACGTTGTGATGAAGTCGAGTCGTTACGATGTGTTTTCCGAGAACGTCGCTGAGGTCAAGGGTGTCGTCGTGAGTTTGTTGGGCGCTCAGGGTCACGACCTCGGCTTGTGGCTCGATAAATGGCTTCGCCGGCTGGCACCAGACCTTTTCTGCCGGCACTGACACTAGTTCCCTTTCGGGATAGCGCAAGGCCGTAAGCTGGCCCCCGAACACGCATCCGGTGTCCACGTTGATGGTGCCGTTGAGCCACTCGGGCTCGGGCACGGGGGTGTGTCCGTATACGACCGTCGCATTGCCCCGGTACTCCGAGGCCCAGTCGTAACGGATCGGTAGACCAAATTCGTCGGTCTCCCCGGTGGTCTCTCCGAACAGAGCGAAGTCACGCACTTTCGCTGAGCCACGACCTTGCATCGAGGCCTTCATTCCCGCGTGCGCGACGATCAACTTTCCGCCGTCGAGGACATAGTGTGAGACCAGGTCGTCGACAAAACTGATTATTTTGTTCTTGAACACGACCGGTTCCGATTCGAGCTGCGCCAGTGACTCTGCGAGACCGTGGGTAATCTGAACGTGCCGGCCACGGAGCTTGCGCATCAGCTTCACATCGTGATTTCCCGGAACGCAGAGCGCTGCTCCTGAATCGACCATTGACATTGCCAGCCGCAGCACGCCAGGAGTGTCCGGACCACGATCGACAAGGTCGCCAAGAAATACCACCTTTCGGCCTTCGGGATGGCGAAGGCCCTGGAGGTCGTAACCGAGCTTAGCGAGCAACGCCTCCAGCTCCGCACGACAGCCGTGAACGTCGCCGATGATGTCGAACGGCCCCCGATCTTCGCGGAGGTCGCACCAGAGCGGTTGACGATCGATCGTGGTGGCATCAATCTCCTCGGGCGAGCGAAGCACGCTGATATGGCGGAAGCCCTCGCGGTCGAGCCCGCGAAATGAACGCCGCATCTGCTGAATCTGCTGGCGGATGACGTGGCTGCCGAAATCGCGATCCGGGCGAGATTCGTTTCGCTCGCGGCAGATTCGCTCCTGCAGGTTGAAGACGATCGCGACTGGCAGGCAGTGATACTCGCGCGCCAGAACGACCAGGGGTTTGCGCGCTTCCGGCTGAACGTTGGTCGCGTCGACCCCGGTCACCTTGCCCGCCGCGAGGCGCTTGCCGGCAATGAACTGAAGTCCCTCGAAGGCATCTGTGGTCGCGGCCTGATTGTTCTCGTCATCGCTGATTAGACCGCGACA
>Ga0073928_10009436_pt1 | contig 11893 bp, 6 predicted proteins | sample PaiPotPPA55metaG_FD_76969 | JGI IMG/M metagenome (GOLD analysis project Ga0073928, IMG submission 76969) | Iron sulfur acid spring bacterial and archeal communities from Banff, Canada, to study Microbial Dark Matter (Phase II) - Paint Pots PPA... ...
CCTTCGAGCGGGTGGGCGATGTCCTCGATCAGGAAAATAGCGCCGGAGACCGATAGCGCACAGACGAAAAGCGTCGCAATGGCGGTCCGCTTGTTGGCGCTGACCAGACCGAATCCGGCGAAGAGGATGCCAAGCCAGAGCACAAGCACCGCCAGGAATGGCGTTGGGATTGCGCCCTGCCCCGGTCGGAACAGTATCCAGCGCGTTTGCGCCAGTTCGTTGCTTCCGGCCAGAGCCTCCGATTGAACCAAGCGCTGCATGTCGTTTCGTGGTGCCAGTTCTCGAAGCTTTTGCTGAAATTGCACCACGCGCGCCAGGCTATCCGGAGCGTCCACGTTGTCCTTCACGGCAGTTTCTCCGCTATAAAACTGATCCACAGCCGAGGCGTAGGTGCCGCGCAGGAGTTCGCGGGCTTCCTTCGCCTCCGGGCCATAATCGGCCAAGGTGCGATCGAGCATGATGACCGTAGCCGCGGTCTGCGTGAACTCGTCGTTGAGCCGGTCGAAAGAGACCTTTGCCGAGGCGATCAGGAGACCAAGGACGAGAGCGGCGAGCGTCGCCATCAGGCCGGCCCCCAGCTTCACGATAGCCGTCGAATCGTCGCTCAGGTGATGGTCGGGAAGGAAAGTGCGAAGACTCAAGCCGAGCACCCCGCTGCCGAAGACGCACACAAACACGATCAAGGCGACCATCAATGAGCTCATGATTGACCTCCGCGAATTGACTCGAAGGTCGCCCCCGCTGTAACGGGACTGGCGAAGACCACATTCGAGTGCTGGGATGGTACGCCTACACCGCAGTGCCGGACCGAGGACGTTGCTTCCGCGCCGAAATCATGTCTCGCTGTGGGGCGGACTCTGGGCGTCCGCGTGATCGTCGATTTATTACCATTCACATTAGCAATAATATTTCTGTCGCGCTCATCTACGGGCGCTGCCTGCCGTGGCACCGGGTGCAGTCGTTCATTCTCTTGGCGAAGACCTGCGGGAATATACTGAGATGACTAGGTAATATTATGTATTAATATTATTACCTAGCGAGGCTGTTGTACCGACTCGCGGCATCGGCTGCTGTTCGCGTTTAGCAGACAAATGATGCAACGACAATGGAGACGACGATGGCAAGCCGCAGAGCGCTGCAACTGGTGGTGGTGATGTTGGTGACCGCTAGCCTCGTGTACTAGCCATCGCCGGCAGCGACACACAATGGCCACCATTTTTTCGCAAGCCGCCTGCAAGATCCTGCTTGACGGCCCGGCAATGCGGCTCGACCGCCTGCCCGCGGCGCAGCTTGCTGGCTGCTGCGCTGTCTACCAAACGATCAGCCTCGTTTCCGAGCGTAGCGTGGGTGAAAGCATCTTTTTCAGCCACGAGCCGCGCCTGTGCGGGATCGCGATCGAATGGCGTGCGATGAAGGCGCAGCATAAACCGGAGGTGCGTTGCGTCGCTCGCCAGCGCATTTGATAACCCTCCAGGGATGAGTGACAGTTCCGAAGAATACGTGCTTGATCAGTGATGATGCTGGTTAATTTGTTCGTATAACTAAGTTTATAAATTTAATCAGACGCATGATTTCATAGGAGGAGTTCATGATGTCCAGAGGAATTGCATTAATTTCTGTTTTGTTGGCGCTGACTGTCGCGCTCGCTGCATGTAACGGGGATAGCAGCGGCACGTCCGCATCTCAAGCCACAGGCGTGTCGAACTCAAGTGCGTCACTCACTGCCGCGGCCCAGTCAAGCGACAGTGCATCAGCGGAAGCGGCATCGGCGTCTCCTCTGCCTTGCGACGCCGCCGCAACAGCCAACACGCCGTGCTCTGCGGCTCACAGCGTGACACGCCTGCTGACAAAAACCTACACGGGGCCGCTGTTCCAGATTCAACGGGCGTCCGATAATACAACCTTGGATGTCTATCCCTATACGTCGGCTAACTTGCCGAATGGCGCCGACCACGCACTGATTAGCTCGGCCAATGTCAAAAGCGCAGACTCGTTCTGCAACAATACCACCTGCTCCGTCACCTACATTTACGATCAAATCGACCTGGTGGCGCCTCTCAAGGGCGGCGCGTTCGGCAATGTGCCGGCCACCCTCACGCTTAACGCGAATGGAACAGAGTCGTTGACCGTTCCGAGCACGGGCACAGCGGCGCAAAAGACGACGACTGTTCCGGTCCTTAACGGGTTCGCGACGATCACGCTTCCAGGAACCAGTGGGACACTGAACGTTCAATTGCTCCAGCCTCCAACCCCGCTGACGACCCAGTCGCCGACCCTGCAGGTATCGATCGGTAATGACTTGCCGGCGCTGCCTGGTACGCCCGCAAAGCTCGGTTTCGTGCCCCTGCAAGGCGCTCAGATTCCGGCCTTGGGTACATTGGCGGGACAGGCTTATCGCAACCGGTTCGGCACGGTGAACCAGTCGATCGGGGACAGCGACATCGCCGAATATATGGTGGCGGGAGCGCACTATAGCCAGTCCTCCACTTGCTGCGGGACTTACGGGAATATGGAAAGCAGCGCTAACTCCAGCACTTATGCGCATGGAGAGGTTGAAGGCGAAATGTTCGCGCTGGCATTCTCAAACGGCAACGCAGCGGTGTTTGGTTATTGTGATGGTGATTCAAGCCAACCGCCCAACGTCAAGGACCCGGTATGCAACGCACTCGATATCAACTGGCCGGGCGTCGACGCAGAAGCGGGAGTTTATCTTTACGGGCCGCAGCAGCCTCCGAAGGAGAAGTTCGTCACGGTGCTCTCCAAATACTCGCCGGTGGCCGCGTCAAATATCTTCGCTGTCAAAGGCGGCTCTGCCTCGCAGAGTGTACTCACAGCACTTTATGACCGGGCACCCCCGGAAGCCTATAACTTTGGCAACGATGCGGGCCATGCATTCAACGGGCAATGGCAAGGCGGTCTGTCGCTTGGAGAAGGCGGCGACGGTAGCGCTGCTCCCCTCCAATTCTTCGAAGGAGCGATAATCACCAAAGCAACATCCGACCCGACCGATAACGCAATCCAGGCGAGCATTGCAAGCTTTTATGGTCCGCCAGCCGATAAGGCCGTGGCCGCCTGCTATGCAAACAATCTGGTCAATTCGCCGCTGAGTCTCGCGACACCGGATGCATGGGCGCAACAAAATGGCGGCACCGCCGTGCCTGCGACCGACGTCTCGGGCGTGAACAAGGGGGCCGCGACGGTGACCAGTACAAACGGCTCGTCGGTCTCGAATATCCGCGAAATCATCAGGGTTCAGGGCGGGCAATCATATAGTTTCACTGACTATGTTCTTGCTACCACGGACGCGACAGTGTTCCCTGGCGGATCAATTCAGACCGATGACCCGAACGGCTCCGAATTTGCGTGGGTTCTCAACACAAATACGGGCGCTCTAGTGCGAGGAACATGGGGTGCCGGACAGGCGACCTCGCTCACCGCCGTGAAATCGGGCAACTGGTGGAAAGTGACGATGACGCTCACTGCTCCTGCGGGATCGAACAACGCGCAAGTGTTTATCGATCCGCCGACGTCTAGCGCTGCTGGAGTCCGCTCACAGCAAACGCCTTACTTGAGCGCAACGCACTATTGCCCAAGCCTGGCAATCGTGACTGCCTCGGGGACGTAGGCGTGAAGGGACACCGTTTTTTCGGAGACTCCAGCTCTTAAGAGCATGGAGTCTTGGAAACACCACGAAGAAGTCCGAAAGGTACTCGCCACAAGTGTGCGAGCGGGCGCTTCGGATGGTGCCCCGGCGCCATCCGAACGTGAAGCGTAATAGAAGATGCGCGGTTCGATAGCGGCCAACTTCTCGTGTCGGGAGTTTTGAGCGGCTGTTGACGAAGGCGATAGGACGTTGACTTGAAGTACTAGAACCGCTGGTCCGATTACAACGTCGCGTTCTACGACGTTGTTGACCGGCAGGAGGTCGACCGATGCTACGAGGCCGCACGCGAGCAGTAGCGCCGTAGCGCAACACCACGCAGGCGACGACTGCCAGGGCGACGAGCACCCCCGTCAGGCACACGTACTCGAATGTCGTTCCGCCCTTTATCCGCTCCATCCTTGTTTGACCCGACTTGACGGCCTCTGCCAGTTTCACGCCCGACCGCCGGACGCCGGTTCAACCCTCAGAATGCGGCAAGCACACCTGCGGCGGCTTCACGCCCGGTTTTCGCCGCGCCGTTCATGTATCCCTGGAATTCTGCGCTGCAGTGTTCTCCCGCGAAGAAGATCGGGCCGACGCGCCGTCGTTGCAGACCCGCCAGCGTCGTCCATTGCCCGGGACGGTAGCAGGAGTAGGAGCCCAGTGCGTAAGGCTCGCTTGGCCAGTGCGCGCGAGCAGCGCCTCCCGTGCGTTGAGCGGCCACCCCGGGAAAGACCGAATCCAGCTGCGCGGCGAACCGATCGGCGTGCTCCTCAGGCGTGCCTCGTCCTAGCGCGATGCCAGCATCCCCGCCGAGGAAAAAGGTGTAGACGCCGCGCCCGCCCGCACGCAGGCGGCTGCCGTCCCAACCCGTCTGGAATGGCAATTCAGCGTAGAGATCGCCTCCGAAGCCCTGCTCTCGCCAAACGCGGCGACGGGTGCCTATCAGCAGCTTCGCGTTTTGCCCATAACCGAGTTCCCGAATCACCTGCGTTTTCGAGGGTGGCAACGTGTCGCCCAGATCGACCTCGCGCAGCAGCGTGAACGGTAGCGCCAGCACGACGGCGTCTGCCCGCACTTCGCGTGAAGCACCGTCAGTGTCGAAGTTTAGCCGTACGCCGTTCGCATCACGCCGCAGGCGTACGAGTCGATGCCCGGTTCGGATACTTGAGCCCAGTTCGCCGGCGATTGCCTGGGGAATCTGTTCGTTGCCGCCCTTTAGCTTGTATCGCTGATCGCTATCGCCGAACACGGCGAAGTCGGCGTCCGCGTCGGTACCGATCAGCGTGAGCAGATTCAACGCCGATTGATCGCCGGTCTCCAGACCGTACTCTGTCAGGTAAGCAACGTCGATAAGACGGCGAAACCAACCGCTCACGCCGAGGCGATCGAGGTATTCGGCAATCGAGAGCCGGTCGAGTGCGTCCGCGTGCGGGTTGTGCCTGTTGTAGCTGACGCTCGCCGCAAGGCCGGCGGCAACCGCGTCGGCGGCAAGCAGCGGCGCGATATCCGCAAACTCGCGCGCCACGTCGGCCTCCGAATAATGTCGACCGCCGATGAAATAGGCATCCGTCAGTCTCGCCTCGGATGATCCGTGCGTGTCGATCAACGGCAGGTCGTAGTGCATGGCGAGCGCCAGCATGTCGAGATGGGTGGCGTCGATGAATTCGCCACCAAGCTCAGAGATGACACCCGGCTCAAGTGCACCAGGATCTGTTTTTACGCGTCCGCCCAAACGCGTGGACGCCTCATAGACAGTCACGGGGCAGCCGGCCTGCCGTAGGAAGTAGGCGGCAGTCAGTCCCGCCAGCCCCCCTCCGACGACAACGACATCGGGTTGGGCGCGATTCGTTTTCTTGCAGGCGGCGCCGGCGTAGACGCGTCCGAGACCTGACTTCGCGATGTCGATCGGGCTGGGTCCGGTAAATCGCCGGGCCGACGTCGCCGGCGTACCGGACGCCGCGCACCATGCGCGCCACCACGCGGTGCGGCCGGCCCGGCGTCGCGGGATGCGATGTCCTTCAAACATTCCGACGCGCTCGTTCATGAATGGTCCTTACGGTCAATGCGAAGAGAGAGAGGCCGCCGGGTGGCCGACGCCGGCAAGAGCAAGCAGGCGCCTGTATCGGACGAAGGCCGAGCGGCACCCCAATCGGATTCCACCCGCGCCTGTTATTCACTCTGCTGCGAGGGATCTTTACCGGGCTCGGAGGTCGTCAGCATCGCGCAGACCGTCGCCCGCACCTTCGCCTGATATTCGAGCCTGCCATCCTTGCGGTTATTTTCCGTCGGCGCGTTCGGGAAGAGATATGACGCGACGGCTTCCGCCGTAGTCAAATTGTCGTCGGAGACCTCCGGGCGTGCGCCTTCGGCGTCCTGCATGTAAGGCGCCCAAAGCGCCTTGTGCGCCTCCCGCATGGCGCGGCCGGCCGCCGGATCTGTCGCGGTCAGAGCGGCAATGCTTGCCGCGACCTTCCCCGCGATTTCATGAAAAAACTCGACCGTGTAGGTATCGGGCGGCTGAGGGATGCCTTGGAACGCATAGGCGTAGACGGTGGCGCGGTTATCGTCGAACTGCGCCTGGGCATAATCGCCTTCGGCGAATTCGATATCGCCCAGCACTCGATAGACGTTGCCGAGGACCTCGGGATCGCGCTTCAGCAGCGGCATATTCTCCGCGAGTTGAATCGAGGATCGACAGTAGGCACGCGCCGTTGCCCGGTGATCGGCACGCTCTTCGTCGCTTTGCCCAAGATCCTTGACCAGATCGGCCATGTAAAACAGGATCCACGAGTGGTTCCAGGCGTCGCCCACGGCCTCGAAGCTCGAGCGCGCCGATTCATAGGTCTGCAAAGCAAGTGACACGTCGCCGTCTCGCGCATAGGCGTACGCTTCGCTCAGGAAAAAGTCGATGACCGCCCGGAAATGTCGTCGCTCCGGCGTCATCCCGGACACAGGCCCCTCTAGTTCAGTATCGCGCAGCAATGCCAGCAGGGCTACCCTGACAGCTGGCCAGCCCGGTTGGTCCTTTTTCTCATAGCCTTCCGGATAGTTCTTGCCGAACGCACGCAGGGTCTCGACAATCGCCGTGACCTTAGGTGAGTTGTTGCGCTGCTCCCAGTCCTCCAGCAGCGCATCGCAGAATGCGAACGGCTGATAGTAGCCCCACCACCAAAACGCATAAAGGTAGATATGCACGATCGCCGAAGCGACCCTGGTGTCGCCCTCTGGATAGGCGCCGGGCAAATAGTAAAACCGCAGGAGCTGCAGCTCTTGCCATTCGACGCTTTCGAAGCGATACCAGCTCGCATAGGAAAGCGGATCGCTGTCGATATTTTCGACAACCTGCCGGATTTTTTCGTCGAAATACGCGAGCACTTTGCCGTGCATGGCCATGCGCTCGTCGGGTGAGAGTTTTCCAAACGCGAATTCGCTGATCGTGCGATGCATGGAATACGATCCGTTCTCCGCGGGCGATCCATCGTCCGCGAGCTTGATGAATCCGGAGTCCTCGAGTCGTTCTAGCTGCGCGTCACTCACAGCGCAAATCTGCTCGGCCTCCTCAGGGGAAAAGTAATGGGGATTCGGGCGAAACACGGACAACGCCAAGACGGCTCGCCTCGATTCATCATCTAGTGACTCGTAGCAGGTTTCGAACAGTGGGATCAGGCGTTCACTTGCAAGTTCGTCGATAGTTGGGTCCTGGTTCGCAAAGAACACACCGGCCTCGTGAACTTTCGACAGCGCACGCTCAAGTCTTTTCGGTGCCCCCGGCTTCCATATTCCGTTCAGATATCTGCCCGTCAGTTCGAGGGCGATGGGCAGACCGCCCAGTGAATCGATAATTCCCGTCAGCAGACGCTTGTGTTTTTCCTGAGCCACCGCGATCTCCGCGGCCGCATAGTACGCGAGCAGTTCAAGGGACTGTTCTTTTGTCAGAGGATCGATATCGATGATGCTCTTGCACAACAACTCTTTAGCAATCCTACGACTTCGAGTCGTCATCAGATAGGTGCAGTTGTCCCCGAGGTTGAAAAAAATCTTACCGTCACGGTAGCTCCAGATATCGTCGAGGATGATCAGCATGTTTGATCGCGACGCGATCTCGGCATGAACCGCATTACGCCAGTCATCGACCGTTGCCAAGGTGGCGAGGGCGTCCTCAGGGATTTCGAGATCGACCGCCCAGCGCTTCAACTCGTTCCATAAAACGGATTCCTTACCCACGTCGGCCCAGAGCACGCCAAAGAATTCTCCGGCCCATTCCCGACGCCAGGCGATCCGGCACGCCAAGGTCGTTTTTCCAACTCCCGGCAGGTAGACAAGGGCTTGATTTTCTCGCGCCGCAAGTTTCTTGACGAGGTATTCAATCTGCACCTTGCGCCCGACGAACGCGACCTTGTTATTGAGCGGGGGCGCATTGAACGGCCGACGCTTCCCTAGCAACTCCTTATGCAAGGCCGCTTCGAACTTGGCGGCAAAATCGTCGATCGACGCGTAGCTGTTGATCCCTTTGCCGTTATCGGTGATCTGGTTCAGGAACAAATCCAATTTTTTCTTTTGTTCGGAGGCCTCTTCGCCGACAACCACGTCGGATGATTCGCGGTGATAGACCCAGACCGCCGGCGTACCGTTCGGGTGCCAGGCATCGACGGCGTCGCAGTACTCCCATTCCGTACCGGACAGATAAGGACTTCCGTCGGATTTCCGGCAACTGTCGTCGAGCGGCGTTCCCATTCTCGATCCGAGGATCACGAGAACGACCTGGCACTCAGCCGGCCTCGTCAGCTTACGATTCACAGCGATCTGCGGCGGGACTCGAGCATCGAGCACGACACCTTCGCTGTCCTTGTCCCAGCGAACGGGTTGCAGCTTCCAGCGCTCCAGGATCTCGTTATCCCTACCCAACCGCTTGATCACGCGTTCGGCGGCGTCGCGCTCCGCTCTGACATCGCCGGGAGACGATATAAAGATGTTGAAGATCATCGTTACGATTTCCCGAGTTAAACGCACGGTATGGGAAGCAAGGTCTCGTGCGAAACACCGTTGAAATATCGGATGGTGCGAACTTTACTGACGTCTCACGATCAGCCGCTGGGTCCTTCGATCGGTTTGGCCCTGCGCAGCGCGTGCCATGCGGCCTGATCCGCGCAGAAGAAGCTACCGCATTCGAGAAAAATCGCACGGACCGGTTTGTCGGCGTGCTTCAGTTCTGTAATGGCTCTTCGCAATGCGCTGCGCACGAGTTTTCCCCGCTGCGCTTCGATCTCCCAGGCGTACAGATCGATAACCTTGTGCAGGGCGGCCCAGACCGCCAGCGATATCACCATGACGACGACGAAGAAATGCGCCACCATTTCAAGGTTTCGAAAACCGCCGAAAAATGGCATTCCGAATTTCAGGATAAAGAGGACAGCGAACGCCGAAATCGAGGACACGACCGCGATACGGCTATACCGGCTGACATGCTGGATGGCGTCTTCTCTTCGCTTGATCAGTGTTCGGTCGTGATACGTCATCTGCTCCACGAGAAATGCCTCGTTGGCCCACTCCGTCCGGACGTGGGACGGAGGCTCTTGCGCGCTCCGGGACGCCATGGCGTGATGTCGTAGTGCACGTGCCGCCGACACAACCCAACCAGATTCGGACGGCACAACGGGCGGTTCGGAGTCGGTGACGTGCTTGTCGATGCCGAGCACCGCCCACACGTATTGAACCCGCATATACTCGGCCAGCAGCCGATAATCCTGATGCTTGTTCTCGACTTTCTCCGCCTTCAGGTCGACCCACTTGAGCCAGCCTAAAGACAGGACGAGCAGGTACACCGCGAGGGACGCCGGCGCAAGCCAGGTCCTCCACGCATCACTACTGCACTGCAGGAAGGAAAAGCGATCGATCTTTTCGCAGCCGTCATGAAATTCGGTGAAGCAGGTGAAGATGAATGCACTCAGTAAGCCCCACTGGACGAGTCCAGTCGGTGCCGCGAGGAAAATCGACAGGAGCCCTTTCCTTTCCGCCAGATCCTTGGTAATCCCGAACACGGATTTCTGCCAGATCTTTTGATAGCGATTGGCGATACCGTCCGCGATGACACCCGACTCAAGAAACGTTTGCTCGTCTCCGACTGGTTCTGCGTCCTCCAGAACCGGCATATAGTGTTTGAATTCCGGGTGGATCTTTCCTTGATAGAACGACTTCAGCGCTGCGTTGAAGTTGTCGAGTTCAAAGAGTTGCTCCGCGAGTGCCTTGACGAGAGATCGCTGGGACGTTTCGTTAGCCCCGCGGGTTTTTTGTGGCGGGACGACCGCTTGGGCGAGCTTGAAAAACACCTCTTCCATGTAGCTCCGCTTCGGACGTGCTTTCATACGCTCGAGATTACGCAATACGCCCGACAGAGAATCGTTGTCCTCAAACGGCAGCGTCCAGACGGCAACGGATAGCGTCAGGACATCTGGAATAGAGTCATTGGCATCGGGCGCCGCCTTCTGAATCAGACACCACAGCGAGTGTCGGGTGTAATTGACTTCCGCCCTGGCATCATCGAGAAGCCGGACATGGAAAGACGTGTGCTTTAATCGATGACGAAGCGCGGTCACGACAGCGTCGATGGCGGGTTTCGCATAGAGGCAGTCCCGCGAGATACCGATGTCAACCGGAACGCATACCCGACGATAGGTTGCCGAAAAGATGGCCGGCGCCACAATGGCTTGATCATGTTGCCCATACGTGACAAGCCAGTCTCCTGCCTGTCCATTGAGCGAACCTCGGCCGTCCGATAAATGTACAACCCTCGGCATACGCAACTGTGTCGCGGTTACCATGGCCGGCTGGCCGACGTACCGGCCGGCTTCACCTTTTCGGGTCTGGCCATGGGGCCAGTACTTGTGTTCAAAATCAATGCGGCGGATGGGCCAACGCTCGCCCTCGCTCCCCGTCATGATTGCGTCGCCGACTTCAACGGAAACCTCGCCTTCCAAAGTCGCGATGGTTCCATCCTTGGATGCGAATTCGACTGAACGCACCTGGGGGATCTTGTAGTAGAAATCCTGAGATTCGATCTCGTCAGCCGGCGCGGTCTCGGACGTAAGCGGGATTGCCATTTCCACACGTAGCTCCTTGAATCGGGCGGCTGGGTATCGGCGCTTCGTTCTTTGGTCTTCGTCCGGCACCGCGGCATCGTGTCCTGGAGGCGGACAAGGAGAAGGGGACCCTCGCAATGCTCGGCGTCTATACGAAAATTATATAGGGACAAGGTTTTTCCGACTGTAACGTACCGCACAGAGCGCAGGAAATATCGACTCGGGTCCTCGTGCGCAGCATGGAGTTGTGCCAAGCAGCGGTATCAATTCGTGCTGCCGGATCCCGTTTTGTCTCAGATGTTTCAAATGACTTTCGTCGACGCCGAATAGACAGCTTCCTGTCAAGTCAGTCGGGGCCATCAAGACTGCCATGCGCGCATTCTTCTCGTCGCGACTCATCGAAAGCCTATCCTGCTCGATCATGTCAGCAAAGATGCACTTGAGGTCCTGCATGACAATCGGCGCGAGGCTTTCGATCCGTCCGGACACCCGCCGATAGGGCATTCAGTCAAGCATTCCCTGTCCACGCGTTTCGGGCAAAAACCACGGCAGCACGATCCCGAGCACGTAGGCGAGACCAAGCGCCATTGCCGCCTGCGGCGCGCCGCCGAACGACTTGACGATCGTGCCGGCAAGAATCGGGAACACCCACGCAATCATCCGGGCCGCATTGAATACGAAGCTGCACGCGGTCGAGCGCACGGTGCTCGTGAACAGCTCGCACGGATAGATAGCCATCCACACATACGCGAAACCAAGTGTGAAGAAGCCGTTGATCGGTGCGACCACCGCCATCGCCTCTACCGTGTGCGTGAGCTTGTACGTGACGAACGTGATCACAAGCGCACCGACAAACGTCAGCGAAATGAACGCGCGCCGTCCGATCAGATCGATCACGAAACCGCCGATCATGTAGGCGGTGATCGCACCGATCGTGTACGTAATCGACACACGCGTCCCCCACGAGGCAGGGTCGGCAACATGTTCGGCCTTGCCAATCGAAACGGTGTAGGCCGGCAGCAAGGTGGAAATTGCCCACCAGCCGATCGTGGCAACGACCGACAGCAGGAACAGCAAAACCATGCGGCGCGCTGCTTCGCGCTGCCTGAACAGCTGCGCAAGCGTGAACGGACGCTTGTCCTCGCGCGAGTGCTCTGCAGCATGCGTTTCG
>Ga0073928_10009438_pt1 | contig 11892 bp, 14 predicted proteins | sample PaiPotPPA55metaG_FD_76969 | JGI IMG/M metagenome (GOLD analysis project Ga0073928, IMG submission 76969) | Iron sulfur acid spring bacterial and archeal communities from Banff, Canada, to study Microbial Dark Matter (Phase II) - Paint Pots PPA... ...
AGTCCATTCATCCGTGCCCGATCCTTCCCCGCCGAGCGCTGACTCGCATCGCCGGCATGCCTCATCCGCAGCCGCGGCCAAGACTTCGAACTCCGGAATATTGTCATCCCATTCGATAAGCGTTGGAACTCGACCGAACCGCCGTACCGCGTGCTCGTAGAGGGTCCAGACTTCTGGGCAAATCGGATGATCGTGGGTATCGAGCAGGTAGGTGCCATGGTCGCTATGGCCGGCAAGATGGAACTGCATCACCCGTCCTAAGGGTACCGCATCGATGTAACGGACCGGGTCGAAGCGATGTTTGAATGCGCTGACGAAGATATTGTTGATGTCGAGGAGGATCCCGCAGTCGGCCTCCTGAGCCACGGCGCTGAGGAATTCCCACTCGGAGAGCTGCGATGAAGTAAATTCAATATAGCTCGAGACGTTTTCGACCAGCAGGGCGCGCCCGAGGATGTCTTGTACCTGTCTGAGGCGCGCGGCAACGTGGCGAACTGCCTCCTCGGTGTAAGGCAAAGGAGAAGGTCGTGCAGATTGCGACCGCCCACGCTGGTCCAACATAGATGATCGGAGATCCAGGCCGGCTCGAAGCGCCGCGCGATCTTCGCAAGTTGTTTCAAATACACAACATTGAGCGGGTCCGTCGAGCCAATAGAAAGCGACACACCATGCATCACGATCGGATATTGAGCCCGCACACCCTCCAGGACTTCGAGGGGTCGGCCACCTTCAACCATGAAGTTCTCCGAGATGACCTCGAACCAGTCCAACCGCGGACGATTCTCCAGGATATGCGCATAATGGGAACGGCGCAGGCCAATGCCGAAGCCGAGCGCTGCGAAATCTGATCGATTCATTCTTAACCTGCCGAGTGCGCGCACTGATTGGATTTCTGTCGCGGCCGATCCGGTTCGAGGTTCCCGTATCTACTTTGAACCTTCCAGATGACCACCTTTCTACTTACATTCTTGGGCGGCTGAAGTTATCACCAAACCCTGGCCTTTGCAGGAATTCAGCCCCTTGCAGCTGTGGTTTCGCCCTTACAGGAACTCGGACCTTCGCAGCTATTCGCCAGCTATGCACTTCACGTTCGCCTGGCTCGAGTTTCCTGACGAGTCCTGCGCGAACACGGGTGCGGTTAAAAATCTCGCGCTGACTGCGGCCCCCACAACCGCACCGCCTTATATCCATGATTCTCATGCTCCGGGTTAATCAGCGGGTCGGCGCCGACCTTTGGTTAAGACTCTCCGACTAATGGATTCCGAACTGCTTTGCGGGTTTCATTGGCTCCCGAGATTGCTATCCGTCATCGTTTTGGCGGCCTCGAGAACCGACCGTGTCTCGACCAATGAGATGCTCGTGAGTCCGCCAAGGTTTCCCAGCTCGACCTGTAACTTCGTAAGGGATAATCCGAAGTACTAAGTACAATGAGATTAGTGCTCCAAAACACTACTTCGCTGTGTGACCGACCAGCTCCAATCCAGAGCGAAGAAGAGGTTCGCGGAATCTGCTAAGCACGAGGTTGAGCCACTTCGGCGTCGTCATTCCCGTGAAAGGGAGACTTCTTCCGACCAAATCTTCGCCGCTCGAATCGGGGCGGTAGCTCGTCCGGAAACTGAAAAAAGGGAGTCATGCTTACAGAGGACCCTGCGTTTTTCTCGGCACAGTTGCTCGACATACCCTCATCGTCGTTATCAGCGCCAACCGTGCACAGCGAATTCGACCTTCTCAGGCGCCTCAAGGCGCATGACGAAGATGCGTTCGAGACGATGGTTCGACGATACGGGGCCCGGATGTTCGCGACCGCGCGGAAATTGTTGGGAAATGAGCACGACGCTCGAGACGCCGTCCAGCAAGCGTTGACTTCTGCTTTCAGGGCTATTGCCGGCTTCAATGCCGACGCAACGCTATCAACCTGGCTTCATCGAATAGTCGTCAACGCCGCATTAATGCAGCTGCGCTCCCGACGGCGTCGGCCCGAGTTACCGATCGAAGATCTGTTGCCACGGTTCGACGATGCTGGCCGATGGGTCGACGAATCTGACCAGACCGGATGGGGTGACATGCATCCCGTGCACCGGCGTGAGACTCGTCAAATGGTGCGGCGTTGTATCGATCAATTGCCTGAAAGCTATCGTGCAGTTCTTCTCCTGAGGGACATCGAAGATCTTGACATAGGGGAGGTGGCCGCAATGCTCGCGGTCTCACCGAACGCTATCAAGATCCGCGTGCATCGAGCTCGCCACGCACTTAAGAACTTGATTGAACGGGAGCGTTCTGTCGCATAATGATTTCCTCTTGAGGAACTCTTAGGTGAGTATCAGAAGCGAAAGCACGGAGTGCGACGAGCTCTCAGAAAATAGAAACTTATGCAAATTCGGAAGCAGCTTGAACAAATTCTCGATTGGATTGATCATCAGGAGTGGCTCGCGCAACTCCTTGTGCGGCTCTTCGTCGGCTACTTCTTCATGGAGACGGGGTGGGGCAAACTCCACAATCTCGACGGGTTCGCCCAGCGGTTTGCAGGCTGGGGTATCCCCTATCCATACTTCAACGCGGCCCTTTCGGCATATACAGAGTTCATCGGCGGCTGGCTTACAATTATAGGACTCGGCACACGACTGATTTCGATACCGATGATCATCAACATGCTGGTCGCAATACTCAAAGTAAATTTGAAGAGGGTGAGCAGCATCGACGACTTCGTTGAGCTCGACGAGCCTCTTTACGCACTAGCGTATCTGTGGCTGCTGCTCTCCGGACCCGGCTGGGTGAGCGTCGATTTCTTCGTGCGCCGCGTTTTCCGGCTGAGAGCTGCGCGCGCGGGAGCGTCCGCACTGCCAGAGAAGCAAAATACGGGCTTGAATGCATCATCATCCGTTATCGGAGAGCAAGTCTACTAGGTCGTCTGGCGGCGGGCGGATGTTCGAATGCCTTTGCAAAGCGATCTAGGAAGACCAGCGATCCCGCCAGCGAACGATCAACGAATATGCGAGTCATTACGATAAACAGACGCGGCAGATATTCGCCTCCTCTTGCGATCGTTCGGACGTCTGGCCGAACAACGGAGCGGGTTTCTGAGTAAAAAGTCGGCGGCGGGTCCGTCGCTCGCGAAGGCAAGAACCTTTCCCACCAGCGCATCAAAGGTTACCTTTCCGGCCAGAACATCCACGTAAGCACAATCACAATTTACCGTCTGCTGGAAACCCGGCAGCTTCCCTCCCTAGCGGGCGAAATGCATCGCGGCAAGCGCTGGAACCTTTATTGATTGACGGCTCCGCACGTCTGGCAAGCGCCGCACATCGCCAATAAAATTTGCGAGCAAAGGAGAGGAATTGTCTCGCCTCCACGCAAGAGCCAAAGTCAGAGGCATGTTCAAATCGACCACGGGTAAGACGACAACGGTTTCCGGACACCGCCAACGTGCCGTTCCCAGGACCCACCCCACGCCCAAGCCGCTCGACACCAGACTTAGAATAGTCGCCTCGTTCAGCCCCTCCTGAACGATGCGGGGAGACTTCAAGCCGCCACGATACCGAGCCCGATGACTACCTGGAGCGGATCTATGAAGCTGAGCTGCGCCGGCTGGAGGCGCTGGAAAAATGACCACAGGGGGAAGGTGCAAAGTTTCGCATGTCCGCGTCAAACGGTGCGCCCGGGTCGAGCGATTTTCCGAAACGCCCGATTCCAAGCCGACCCCGGGACTCGTCGCTCTGATGCAAACCTCGCCTAAAAGCTGTCGTCTGGCAGTTTAGAAACCGGCACCGATAGTTCGAATCCACTTCTCTCCGCCAGCGAGTCTCAGTTTGTGGCATTCTCTGCGGAAGTGCGTAAACGACGCGCGTGCAGCGGCGATTCGCACAGCTCATCGGCACCAGAGAACGCTCAAATGGAGAGCCGCTGCGCGTTACTTCGATTATCTCTCTGTTGGCGAGTATTTCGGTGCCGATGCCTGCCTGAACGCGAACGCAACGTCCGGCAGAAACCATCGATATCGCGAGCGATGTGACTAGCAACTCGAACTTCCGATGGAAGAAAGGCGTTGGCCTGAGCATCGCCTTCAGATGGCGTCGTTACGTGAGCTGAGACGAGGCGGACGTACGAATGTTCCCGACTACTCGACGTTCAGAGCGGTTTTTTGCGAGCACCATGAGAGCGGAAGCTCGATGCGTCGGGTGAGCGCTTCCGCGGTCAAAGTGGTCGGCTGCCGGCCCTCGACGATGGACTCAACGATTTCCGGTGCCAGGAAAGCCAGCCGAATCAAGCGACCGACGTAGCAACTGGAGAACCTTGCCCTCCGTCACCAGCTACACGTTCTTCGTCGCCAGCGGCCGGGTCGGCTCCGACTGATCACGATCGACCGCTTGCTCTGGGTCTGGCTCTACCGATTGTGGCCGCGCTGTCTGGAGGTGATGGTGTTGGTTAAGCTGGCCACCGTCGTCCAATGGCACCGTCAGGGCTTCCGCCTATTTTGGAGATGACGTTCGAGATCAGGACGACCGTCAGTCGATCGCGAGACTCGTGATCTGATTCGGCAAATGAGCGCCGCCAACCCACTTTGGGGAGCGCCGCGAATCCATGGTGAACTGCTCAAGCTCGGCGTCGAGATCAGCCAAGCGACCGTCGCCAAGTACATGGTGCGAAGACGAGGGACGCCTTCGCCGACCTGGCGCAGCTTCCTGCGCAATCAAGCAGCCGGCATCGCTGCGATCGATATGTTCATTGTGGCGTCCGCCTCGTTTCGGCTGCTCTATGTAATGATCATCCTGGCCCACGATCGCAGGAGAATCGTTTACGCTGCCGTCACCGAGCATCCGACTGCGGCTTGGCTATCGCGTCAGGTAACCGAGGCGTTCCCGTGGGACACTGCTCCGCGCTATTGCTGCGCGATCGCGATGCCTCTTACGGCTCGGAATTCTGCGACCGCGTCGAGGCGATGGGGATCACAGAAGTCATCACGGCGCCACGCTCACCTTGGCAGAACGCATACGTCGAGCGCTTGATCGGTTCGATTCGCCGCGAGTGTCTCGACCACTTCGTGATCTTCAACGAGCGCCATCTGCGCCGCGTCCTGTCCTCGTATATCGACTACTACCACCGAAGCCGCACCCATCTTTCACTTGACCAGGATTGCCCCGACCCTCGCCCGACCAGCGACGCGGAAGCGGAAAGATCGTCGCCCTCCGGCAAGTCGCCGGCCTGCATCACCGCTACGAACGTCTCGCCGCCTGATTCGCCGCGGATTCCTGGTCACCAATGGTTGCGCGGATGCCACTACGCCGGCGAAGGCGCCTACCTCTTCGACGCCCGCGTTGTTGCTCAGAGCGATTGCGTACCGGCTTCAGGAGAGGTCTTTGGCCGGCCTCAAACCAGCAACCCGGCGGGTCCTCGATCGCATCGCCAATAATCGCCCGTCCGACGCACCGCAATCTATTCCGCAACGACCGGCCAGCGCCGGGACCGTGCTGATCCGCGAGTGGCGCGGCGTCAGTCACCAGGTCACCGTCCTCGAAACCGATGTCGTTTACCGCGGCCGGTTACAAGTCGCTTTCGGAAGTCGCCCGCGCGATCACCGGCTCGCGCTGGTCGGGACCGCAGTTTTTCGGTCTGAAGGGCCGCGCCAAGGAGGCCGTCAATGGCTAATGCCGTCAGCCGATGCTCAATCTACACCCGCAAGTCCTCGGAAGAGGGCTTGGAGCAGGACTACAACTCGCTGCATGCGCAGCGCGAGGCGTGCGAGGCGTTCGTCAGAAGCCAAGCCGGTGAAGGATGGCGGCTGATCAAGACCGCCTACGACGATGGCGGCTTTTCCGGCGCAGGGATGGAGCGGCCGGGGCTGCTCACACATATTCGCGCTGGTCTGGTCGATACCGTGGTGGTCTATAAGGTCGATCGGCTGACCCGGTCACTTTAGCGGGCATCCGCATATCTGAGCGAGTGGATGCACTGAGCGCAGCCCGTCTCCTTTGAGCGTATCAATTCGATAGCGATTCTCATGGACCGTCAATTCACGGTTCAATCCTCTTTTTGGTCCCGGCAAGCGTCAGGATCGTAGGCTAGCCTGAATTTTTACCGAGTCGATGATGAAACGGCGGTGCTCGCGCGTCACAACGCCTTCAGCAACGAGCTTCTTTAGGCACTCGCTCACTTTCGGCCGCGAGCACTCCACCAGGTCCGCGATGTCCTGACCGCTTAGACCCAGATCTATGATCATCGCGTGGGCGTCTCGCTGACCGAACTTGCGGCCGAGGTCGAGCAAGGCAAGCATGACTTTCTCTCGAACGGTTTGGCTGAGAAAGTTTGAATGGCGCTCCAGAAGCCTCCACCATCGGCCGACCGTCAAATTGAGCGCCTCGTTGAACTCACGGAATGGAATGCCGACGATGCCCTCAACCAGCGCGGTCGGGCTTATCAACCCGATTTGACAATCCGTGAACGACTCGCAGGAGAGTTTATGATGAATATCGGGCAACAATGACGGAATCTCGATCACATCGCCGGGTCCCAGCACCTCGAGCAGGTTGCGTTCCCCTTTTCGATTGAGGCAGATAAGCCGGGCGATGCCCGAGAGCAGGATGTATACGGCGTCATCTGATTCCCCCTCCTTATAGACGATCGAGTGTTTGGAAAACGGCCGAATCCTCATCCTGGCGCACAAGGCTTCCAATTTGCGTAAAGAAAGGCCCGCCAGCCCTTCCAATTTCCCTAAATCTTGAGCGCTGACTGCGCGAGGTTGAGGAGGCCTGGCCCCCCTTTGCCTGATGGATCTGCCGCGTGACGATCGTGGTGTCATGGCTACGAAGATTGAAGCAATCTCAGTGTCCCTTAAATCTAACTTACGTCCGCCGAATCCGTATGCGTCGAGCGCAGTCGCTGGATGTGACGACAATCGGTGTGAGAAAACAACTGAGGATGTGTTCCCTTTGTAACAGAATCGGCCTTGAACCTAACTTTATTTAGCCTAGAACATGGTCCTTATTCAGGATTATCCGTTGTAGGCGCCAACGGTGTATACGCCCGATCCTGAGCGGTGCGATTTTGAATGAGAAAAAAGCTTCGCGCGAAACTGACCTCGACAGACTAAGCCGACTCAAGGCTTTGTCGTGGCTTTCTCCGTCTGAGCTTAAACTTCTGGTGAGCGCGCTTTCGCTTTCCAAATACAGACGACACGCGTTAATTCTGCGCGACGTTGCGCTGGCCCAGGGTCCAGGTGAGATTCATGACACATCCAAAAAAGCTTCGCTCGACCGATCTTGAAAGGCTTGCACGGCTTGACATTTTCTCGTGGCTCATCCCACCCGAGCTAAAGGTGCTAAGCGCTTCGCTCGCAATGTCGGATTACGAACGCGGCGAAGTGATGTTCCGTGAATCCACGCAGGCGAATGAGGCGCGAGTGTTGGTGGCGGGCATCGCTCGGATCACCTGTCTTAACGCCGACAATCAACGTGTGACCATAGCCTTGATCTCGCCGGGTCTGATTCCTGAGTTGCCTTCGCTGGCGAATTGTTTGGGTTTCCGGTGCGAAGCGCACAACGAGTGCAGAGTCGGCACTCTGGATTGGAAAGGCTTCGACCGCATTACCGTGAAAGGTTCCCACACGGCACTCAGTAAATCTCATCAGAACAATCTCAGGCACTGGTATCGGCTATTGCGACGTGCCTCCGGTTTGCTCAACGAGCTCCACGAACGCATCGCATTCACGATGCTCGATCTGTGCGAGGACTTCGGCATCGACGATTCACGCGGCAAGCTGCTGTCACTCCAGATCAGCCATAAGGAGATCGCGAGCCTCGTCGGCGCCTCGCGGCCAAGAGTCACCGAGCACCTCGGCCGGATGGAGCGCGACCATCTCCTATCTCGGCAAGGACGGCAGTTTATCGTGGACACCAGAAGGATTTCCCATTCTTTGGCCGCATGTCCTGCGGAGCGCTTTCCCATCTCTCGGCCGGGAGTATCGAATGACGCGGCTGTGACCACCAGTCGTTTGTCGATCATGGCAACGGACAGCACTAGTCAACAAAATGCGGCTGAGTTTTCGCAAAAGCGAGGAGGAACTGTCGCCGATCATCGTGCACACCCGCCTACCGCGCACAACGTTACGTGAAGAGGGTGTTCTCCTTATGCCCCAACCCGAAACATTAGGATTAGGCGGAAGGAATGGTGCAAATCCCCGCGGGGCTGCCGTCCAGGACGCAAGACCGGTGAATGCGGTCCAACCTCCGCGACATTACCACCTCCTGTGGGATGAGGAGTTGGACGCGCTTCAGCCAGTCCTCACGAGGGTGTCCGAGCACCTAGCGGAGGTTGTCGATCATTGGCACCAGCTCTGCATTCTGCATTTCGGCGACACCCGCAGTCTAGCGGAGGCTGAGTTTCGCGATCTCTTCTACAACGCACTTTTGCGCAACACGAAGGACCTGCTCGTCGGAGACATGGATCGCTACGCGGTCGATACGATTCACACCGGCGAACTCCTGTGTGAGCGCAAAGTGCCGTTTGCCGAAGTGGTGGCTTCGCTCCATCTTTACGAACAGAGCGCTTATACGGTCTTCCCCAAGAATCCGCCGCCGCCGATCGAAATTTACGCCGCGTTCGACAAGTTGAGTCACATTCGGATGATTCTGCTCTCAGATGCGTATTTCCGCTCGGCGTCGCCGAGCGCCGGGGCGCGCATCCGGGCGCTCGAGCGGCAAGCATCATTGGTGGCGCCGGAGCATCGCGTCATCTTTCACGGCCTGGTCGGCGCAAGTGCCACAATGCGCCGCCTTTACGATCGTATCGATGCCGCCGGGGAAACCCGCGGCACGATCATGATCGTCGGTGAAAGTGGCACTGGAAAAGAGCTGATAGCGCGCGCGATTCACGAATGCGGCGCGGTGCCGACTGCGCCTTTCGTCGCACTCAACTGCGCCGCTATTCCCAAGGACCTCATCGAGAGCGAGTTGTTCGGTTACAGGAAGGGCGCCTTCAGCGGCGCGAATGCCGATTATCTGGGTCTCTTCCGAGCGGCCGAAGGCGGTACGCTGTTTCTGGATGAAATTACCGAGATGGCGGCCGAGACCCAGAGCAAGCTGCTGCGGGCGGTCCAGGAATGCAACGTTCGTCAAGTCGGCTCGACGCGAGAGGTACCGGTGGATGTGCGACTGATTGCGTCGACCAACCGAGCTCCGGAAGAGGCTGTGCGCGCTGGCAATCTGCGTGAGGATCTCTATTACCGCTTGCAGGCGGGCGTCCTCAATGCGCCGCCGCTGCGCGAGCGCGCCGAAGATCTCCCCTTTTGGTCGAACACTTTATTGAGCTCTTCAACCAACGGCTGCGGCCGCAAATTACCGTGCGAGATGTTGAAGAAGACGCGATGGTGACGATGACGGAATACTCCTGGCCTGGCAATGTCCGGGAACTTTCCAATTCTATCGAAGGTGCGTTTACCTTCGGCCGTTCACCGATGATCCGTCTGCAAGACCTGCCGACAGCGATCGTCGGGGACCGGCGCGCGCGGGCTGAGCAAAGTTCAGAGAGAGGCTTGCAGGATGGTGCGCGCGGCACGTTGCCGGTGGGCTCGTTTGCCGAAGCTGAGCGCGAGATTATCGCTCGGGCGCTCAGCAGTACCAACGGTAACAAGGTCGCCGCCGCGGCACTGCTAGGAATCTCGCGCAAGAAGCTCTACGCTAAAATCGAGAAGTACAGCATCTAGCGACCTCGCTATGGATGTGTCCCCAGAGGCGTGACCGGGTGAGGTTGTTTTGATGCTTTTCACAACAGCTAACTTTAAGTATCGAGGCGGTAATGTCACTCGGATGTTGGCGCCTATCTCAGCGGTTCCTCTCTGGTCGTTTTCCCGGTTGGAGGACCGGGTCGATTCCGAAATTGAGCCCGTATCACAAAAGCAGCAGCCAAAAACGGTGAGATGACACCTGCAGGCGCAAATTGCCAAGACACAAATCCGACCAGGCAGTTGCTATATCACGTACTTTTCGGTTTGCACCTCATTTAAATTAAAGCCTGAACTTGGTCGAAGAACGCGTGGTGAACTGCAGTACGTAAACCGATCCTGAACCCAAAATGTCGGCCGGTCGTCAGCTGAATCGAAAGTACAGTGACCCTTTCGGCCCCCAAGCATATCTGTCTCCAATGGAACCAACAACTGGTTCCTTTGGGGGCACTCTATGAGGCGCACGAGGCTCTTAGCCGTTAGCAGCCGCAATTCGGATGCCCAAGCCTCGCTCTAAAGGTCATCTCTCAGTCGGAGACGATGGTATGGTCTGTGCTCCCCTCACGATAAGAAGCTCAGCGTCCAACAAGTAACTCCGGCGCCGCGCGAGAAGTTCTTGGAAACAGAACGCAACTATCGATGAAAATACTTAGTGAAAGAGGTGTTCTATGTTGATTTTGATCATTCTGCTGATCCTGCTTTTCGGTGGAGGCGGTGGCTACTACGGATATCGTAGCGGCTACTACGGCGGCGGTGGTATGAGTGTACTGACCATTGTCCTGATCGTTGTGGTGATCTGGCTGGTAATGGGTGGCGGGTTCGGACACGGAGGGATGATGCGATGAGCGCCGTTCAATCAAGCAGAGGGATCATGCGCAAGCCATCGTGGTGGATCGGTTATAGTTTGCTCGCCGTTTTGCTGAGCGTTGCCGCGCCGGCCCGGGCGGCGACCCCGGATGCCTGGATCACCACCAAAATTAAGCTCGCCCTGTTGACGACGGACGGCGTCAGCGGGACTGCGATTAAGGTGGACACCGTCCTCGGCCAAGTCACCCTCTACGGCAAGGTGCATTCCGACGAGGAGAAGGCGAAGGCCGAGGCCGTCGCGCGGAAAGTCGATGGTGTTCAAGGCATTCGCAACCTGTTGCAGGTGGTCGCCCCCGAGCACGAGGCAGCGATGCAGGTGTCCGATGACGCCCTCAAGCAACGGGTCGAACAGGCGTTAGAGGCCGATCCTTCACTCAAGAGCAGCAGTATCGCTGTGCAGTCCGTTAACCAGGGTGTGGTCTTACTTAGCGGTACGGCCAAGACCTTGAGTGCTCATCTGCGCGCCGTCGAGGTGGCAGCCGCGGTGCCGGGTGTCCACCGGGTCGCTAGTGAGATTCAGAGTCCCGAGACCCTCGCGGACGCGGAGATCTGGCGCGAGTCCGCGCGGCACCATCATCAGGAGCGGTCCGGGGTTTGGGACGCAGCCAGTGACATCTGGATCACCTCTGCCGTAAGGATGCGCCTGCTGGCCGATACCCAGCTCCCAGGGCTCGAAATCGACCTCGACTCGTATGACGGAGTGGTGACGCTCTTCGGGATGGTGTCCTCGCACGAGGCGAAGGCCGCCGCCGAGGCCGATGCCCTTAAGGTGAGCGGTGTAAAGCGCGTGGTGAATGAACTCCAAGTGGTCGCCAGCTCCCGACAGGAAGCGGTGAGTGCGCGCGACGACGATCTCCAGCGCGAGGTCAGGACGGCTCTCGACGAACATGCGTTCAGAGACGTCGGCCTCGAGGTCCGCAACGGTGTCGTGCGTCTGACCGGGCACGTTCCGACCGGGACGCAAAGTCTGGAGGCCGCAGTGTTAGCGCGCTCTGTCCCAGGTGTGCGCGCCGTAGAGAACGATCTGCGCCTCCGGTAGCCGAACACTAAACTTATGCGGCAGCGCCCCGACACCATAGGCATCTCCCTACGCAGAAGCAGTCCTCGGCAACCTTAAAATCGGTTCTCCGAGGAACTAATTCTCAACTCGGGACTCGGCCCCGCTCGCTCCGAAGCGAGTAATATCGAAGGTGTGGATCCAGCCGCAGTTTGAACAGGAACGAAAATGCCGAGGCGGAATTTACGTGAAGTGAGCTGAGTAGTCGTATTTGTCGTGACTGAACGAGCAGCGCAGATGATTTGGTTGGTAAACC
>Ga0073928_10009439_pt1 | contig 11891 bp, 5 predicted proteins | sample PaiPotPPA55metaG_FD_76969 | JGI IMG/M metagenome (GOLD analysis project Ga0073928, IMG submission 76969) | Iron sulfur acid spring bacterial and archeal communities from Banff, Canada, to study Microbial Dark Matter (Phase II) - Paint Pots PPA... ...
CTTTGCACTTTGGGCAAACCACACGAACCAGCCGCTGGGCCATGATGGCGCTCACGCTGGCGGCGATCAGGAACGGTTGGACTTCCACGTCGGCGAGCCGGCTAATCGCGCCGGGAGCATCATTCGTTGTATGTAGCGTACCGAAGACCAGGCGTCCGCCGAGCGCGGCTTGCACAGCGATCTGGGCCGTCTCGCGGTCGCGGATCTCGCCCACCGCCATGATGTCCGGTGCATCCCTGAGGATGGCCGGGACGATGTGCCCGAAGTCGAGGCCGATTTCAGGCTTCACCTGAACCTGGCTGACACCAGGCAGGTAATACTCAAACGGGTCTTCCGCGGTGGCGATCCGGCGATCCGGGCGGTTTAGCTCATTGAGCGCCGAATACAGGGTGGTCGTCTTGCCCGAACCGCCCGGGCCCGTCACCAGAACGATGCCGTTGCGCCCATTGATGCTTTTCTGGAACCGCAGGTAGTCCTCCTGGCTGAGGCCTAGTTCCCGGATACCGACCGAGATCCCTTCTCGGGAAAGGATACGCATGACCACGGACTGACCGTTCACTGTCGGCAATATCGTCACACGGACGTCGAAAGTCCGGCCTTGGACGTTGATCTTAAGTCGGCCTTCTTGAGGCTCTGGGCGCTCGGATCGGCTGATGTGGCGCGTGTCGGCCGACGACCTGATCTTGATGCGCGACAGCGCCTGGGTTACCAGCCTCTTGAATCGGCCTTGCGGCTGCGGGCGCTTGGGCGTGACGATGTTCGACATGATCTGGATGCGGGACACGAGCGGCTCCAGTAGCCGGCGCGGCGGGCTATCGCGCTCGACCAGGACACCATCGATGCGGCAGCGGGTGCGGAAGCGATCAGCGAACGGCTCGATGTGAAGCTCACTCGCTCCAAGGCAGATCGCCTCCATGATGATGAGATTGACGAGCCTGACGACAGGGTCGCGGTCGTCCGCCAGATCGCGTGCTTGGGCCGTTTCCGCTTCGGGAAACTCGATGGCCGTATCGGTGAATTCGGCAAGCATCGAGTCCACCGACTCGCTTACGGTCGGGCCGTAATGCCGGTCAATCGCCTCGATGATCTGCTCGCGGACTGCCACGACCGGTTGAATATCCATGTTGAGAATGAACTGTAGCTTCTGCAAGGTAGCCAGGTCGGTTGGATCGCTCGTGATCATCTTGAAGGCGCCTTTCTCGAGCGCCATGGGCAGCACGATGTTTTCGCGAGCGACGGACTCGGGCACATGCTCGATGACCGAGGCCGCTATGGTCATGTCGGTGAGATCGATGAAGGGTAGGTGATGGAACTCCGCGAGCGCGGCCATCACTGCTTTGACTGGCGCATGGCCCAGTTTGACGATGGCATCCTGAAGTTTGGCCCCCGTCTCTTGTTGCAAGGCTCGAGCTTCAGCGACCTGCCCGGGATTGATGATCCCTTTCTGGACGAGAATGTCTGCGAAGTCACCGCGAGGCCGGGCCACGTGAGTCACCGTGGAATTAAGCCGTAGATACTCGAAAACTCCGCGGCAGGTAACGTGGTGATGCGGAGCCGGAGGAGTGCTGTAGATTCTGCGAGGTGTCCCAGTGCCGCCACATTGCAGGCCGGGCTTTCGAATCAGTGAGGTTCAAAATCGGAACCGCATCATCTGATCCTAACTCATAGCGCACGCGATAGCAAATGCTCCAGCACGAGACGGCATGAAGCGTTTCTACTCCACCAATTCGTTTGGATCTTTGAGACCGGACCATGTTACAATAGGCGGGACCTGACCGGTCCCGCGGGAGATGGCCCTCCCACCTGCAGCTCAATGTCGAGAGGCGGTTAGCGTGCTGGTTACCACCCAGTGCCCGAAATGCGGACTGTTGCTGACCGGCCCCAATATGATTCTGGGCCGGACGATCATCTGCCGCCAATGCCGAGGCTTTTTTGTAGGCGTGCAGGCTTCAGAGGTCGCCACCGTTGATGCGATCAATACCGCTGAATTGACCGGTAATGGCTCTCATTCCGCCCAGACGACCGAACGAGCGGCCCAGACTCTGGGCCGCTTCGAACTCAAAGAGCTCCTCGGCCAGGGGAGCTTCGGGAAGGTTTATCGGGCCTACGATACCACGCTCGAGCGCGATGTGGCGCTCAAGATCCCCAAGCTCGCCTCCGGCCATCCCGAGCGGATCCGGCGATTCCTGGCGGAAGCCAAAGCGTCCGCTCGTCTCCGGCATCCCAACATCGTGGCCGTCTTCGATGCCGGCCAGGTAGGCGACCAGTACTTCATCGCCTCCGAATTCGTCACCGGGGAGCCGCTGGCCAATCACATCAGGGCCAATGCGCCGAGCTTCCGGCAGTCCGCCCAGTGGGTCCGCGACCTGGCCCTGGCGCTCGCTTATGCCCACGAGATGGGCATTGTCCATCGCGACATCAAGCCCGGAAACATCATGATCGGCCAGGGCCTTCGACCCCAGCTCATGGACTTCGGCCTGGCCAAGCGGCTGGCTGCCGAAGAGGGCGATCGCCCAACGCTGCTGGCCGAGGCCGCGGATGTCACGGCCGATGGCACGGTCATGGGCACACCGGCCTACATGGCGCCCGAGCAAGCCCGAGGCGATGTCAAAGCCATCGGCCCCGGCAGTGATGTCTACAGCCTGGGTGTGGTTCTTTACGAGCTTCTGACCGGGCGGACCCCGTTTGCCGGCACGGTCACCGAAGTGTTGGCCGCCGTGGCCGCCAAGGAGCCCTTGCCGCCCAGGCAGGTGCGGAAAGACATTCCGCGAAGCCTGGAGGCCATCTGTCAGAAAGCCATGGAAAAGGACCCGGCCAGGCGATATGCCAGCGCCGGCGAGCTGGCCGTGGATCTTCAGCTCTGGCTCAAGGATGAACCGGTGCACGCCCGGGCGTTTTCGCGGAGGGAGCAGGCGGCACGCTGGTGCCGGCAGTATCCCAAAATCGCGGTGGCTAGCGCCCTGGCAAGTCTGGCTTTGATCGCTACCATCGCGTACCTTTCGACAAAGCTTTCCGCAGTCACGGAAAAGGCCACGTCGATGCAAGTGGACGCCGATCGCGTACGTAGCGCTGACTATTTCGCGCGGGGCAAGTCGCAAGAAGGCGTGCTGTGGCTGGCGCGGGCCTGGGGTCAAGCCGTGCGGCTTCACGATAGTGAGCGTGAAAAGAATTGTGCCCTGGAGCTCATGAAGAACGCCAGCCGGATCAATGGCAAGGCGCAGCCCAACTTTTTGAACCTGGCGGCCGGCCGCCTTCTTGGTCTGTCCGGGGCCGATTTCGGCGACAAGAAGTTAATGCCGGAAAGCGGCTTGCCGGCCGCCAAGCTGTTCGGCATCGCGATCGATGCCGATTCTCCCCGGACTTGTCAGTTTGCCGGCTTTCGACCCGATGGAAAGGTTCTACTGGTGCGCAACGGCAAATCGCGGCTTTACGATGCAAGCGGCGCCCAGCAGGTGGGAGCGGCCGCGGCATTGCCGGCCGGTAACAACATTGTCCGTTTCACGCCTGATGGCCATGCCGCCCTGTGTGCCATGACAAATCCCCCGGACACGTTTGTGCTGCGCGATCCCGCCACGTGGAGCACGCTCGGACCAACGCTGAGCCCCGGCGTGGGTCCGGTTCGGGGTATGTTTCTCAGTCCAACCGGCACCGGCCTGGTCGTTGTCGGCGACCGTTATGGCAAGCTCACCGATCCCACGACCGGCGCCGGGCTGATTCCCAATCTGGGCCCGGACTGGCACGTGCGCCAGGCAGCATTTTCGCTAGACGGCAAGGTGCTTGTCGCCCTGGAGGGCAAAGACCAGCCGGAGCGCTTCAGTCGCTGGAACGCTGCGACGAGCAACGCACTGGGCCCCGGACTACCGCTGGATTCGAATCGGCTGGCGCGAAACATCGCGTTGGGGCCCGATGGACTCATTCTCATCGTGCGCGAGCGACAGATTGAGCCTCACGATCAGATTGTCGAGTTGTGGAACATCGAGACGGAGCAAGTCATACCAACCGGACTGCCACCCATCACCTGGGATTCCGGCCATTGGCTGTTTTCGCCTTCGGGTCGCCTGGCATTGACCTGGCCCAAGGGGCAAGCCGAGCTGTGCGATCTGACGACCGGCCACCGGATCGGCGAGCCGCTGGGGCAGCCGATCAGTGGAGCAGCTTTCAGCAGGTCGGGAGGACTGTTGCTAACGTGGCAGCAGGACGAGGTCCGCCTCCGGAACCCGACAACGGCAAAGCCTCATGGGCTTCCGCTGATTCATGCGGATCGAGTTCAGACCGCCACGATCAGCCCCGATGAGCGTTCGGTACTCACCGTCCACGAAACGGGCACGAGATTGTGGAGCAACTCCTACACATTAATGAGCGATGCTGACCGCACTGAGGCGATCGGTCTGTGGGCGCAGCTTGTCACCACGACGGAGCTAACGGCGTCCGAACAAGTGCGGGCCCTTGACGATGCTGCGCTCAAGGCTCGACAAGCCCGATTCGATGCCATCATCGGCATGGGGCCAGGCGTGCCCAGGCCTTAGTCAGTCCTCCTCGTCGCCTTCTTCTCCTGAGCGGGATATCAGATACCAGGCGCTGCGGCCCAGCGCCCGGCTATAGCCGAGCCAACACAGTGAGCAGAAGAGGGCAACCAAGGGAGTGGGCCATAATCGGTAGCCTTTAACTATCCAGGAGGCTGTCAGGACGCAGGAAGAAACAAACAGAATCGAGCTGGCGCCCAGGAAGCACGCAAGGAGCGGCTGCCGCAACAAGCGACCGAGCATGGGCAAATGCAGGATTCGCCAGAAAGTCTGCGTCGCCGCGGACGACAAGAGAGAAATCGGTAAGCAGATGGCGGCGATGATCGTCACGCAGATTTCGGTCGAAATCGGCAACGTTGGACTGATCCAGCGCAGTCCCAGAGTCATGCCGATGCCGATGACGATGCTGACGCCGATGAGCCACGCTAAAAGCAAAAGCCTTTTCAGCCCTTCACCCCAGGAGCCTGTTTCCCAGGTCACCGCGGCGCGGCCGCCTGCTGTCTCCTCGATGACATGCATGAAGTACGAGGCTAGATAGACCGTCAGCCACAGGCCCGGCCCCAGGCTCAGGGTGGTCACAAAGATACTAAAGAAGTGGACGTATTGTCCTTGCAAGGTTTGCTCGGCGCCTGTCGGCAAAGTGAAGTACATGTCAACCACAGCGTTGAGTCCCACGCCGATCCACAGCAGAAGAGTCCAGATTACGGCCAGCGTGAGGGCCGATCGCAAGTTAGCGAGGCGAAACGGGAAGACGAAAACATCCCACCAGGGCGGGTTCCACATTCCAGGGTCGGTATCAACCGGGTGCAAAGCTGCTGCGGCGGCGTTGCCGCGGGATTTCTTCTTACCGGTCTTTAGCGAGCTTTTGATGCGCGTGGAACTGAAGGCAGCAGTTTCTTGGATGCCGGCCTTGTCTGCCGAGGACTGACCTGGCGGTGAGAAATCCACCGTCAGCCGTTCCTGCTCCGGCGGTAGTAAGGCGAGCGGTGCGTCGAGAATTTCCTGCCAGGACGCTGTTCTGCTGGGATCCGGCGATGCCGGGAATGGCGATAGTGCGGCTGCGTGGTGCTCGGCATCCGATGAGCTGGACTGAATGCCAGCCAAAGGCGGCATGGCTGCCGGAGCGGCCGCCGGGCACGGGACAGTGACGGCCTTGCACTGAGGGCAGGTCAGCAACTGGGCGACTTTGTCGGGCCGGATTTCCAGCCAGGACAAGCATTCCGGACACTGGAATAAGACATTATCCGCCAAGCAATGCCTCCGCGCCATTGGGGAGGAGATCTCTTCTACAAGCCTACATCAAATCTTCATTGTGGAAAGCCCTCATGCCTGCCGCCGATATAACGAACTTAAGAACCCAGCATCTTTACGGGAGAAACACAATGCAGTGGAAATCCCTGGTGGCGTTGATCGCATCACATTGACCCCCACCGTCGTTTCGGCTCGTGCAAGAATCCTTCGAGAATCTTTCGTCAACCTGTCGTAGCGTGCCCTGTTTCTCTGCTACTACAACTTTTGTTGGCGGCCTGGGAAGATACCCATCCAGGCCAACCCTTTCAGCCATGCCATCCCGGTGCTAGAATCGTTCCATCGCCGCGGCTTCATAGACTTTGCGCGTAATTGCCCGGCAAGATCGACCTCGCGAGATGTGTCGGGTCGGCTTCGAATCTTAATTGTCCAACTTGTTTTGCGCGTCAAGGCTCCGCTTGACACCGTCGTCTAGGTGCCTACCGCTCGTGGACACAACCTCCTGCAGTTTTCTCGGGCGTCTCAAGATTGCCAAGAGCGATGCTCCCGAGTGGCAAAAGTTCTACGGCATCTATCGCCCGCTTCTGCATTCCTGGCTCGCCCGCGTGCCTGGGATCGGCCAGGAGATCGATGACCTGACTCAGGAGGTCATGTTGGTATTTTGCCGGGAGCTGCCGAGATTCGAGCGTCGGCGGGACGGAGCTTTCCGGGCCTGGCTTCGGCAAGTTACCGTGAACCGGATCTATGCCTTCTACAAAGCCCGCCGCAAGCAGCCGAACCTCGCGATCGATCCAGAGCGCGAGGCGCTGCTCGCCCAGCTCTCCGATCCGCACAGCGATCTTTCCCACCAGTGGGATCTGGAACATGACAAGCAGGTATTCCGGCAGCTGCTTGAACTAGTGCAGCCGGACTTTTCGGCCAGCACCTGGCAAGCGTTCACCAAGTTTGCTCTGGAAGGCCTGCAGGCCGCCCAGGTTTCCCAGGAATTGGGAATCTCGGAAGGTGCCGTCATGCAAGCCAAGTTCCGCATCCTCAAGCGCTTGCGCCAGGAGGCCGAGGAATTAGTGGATTAGCGCTCGTTTTCGCGTAATGCAGTCACTCCCGCTGGACTTTCTTATAGAGGAGGCCTGGCCGGCGTGCTCACTGTCCGCTCGGAGCGATCAATGGATAACCAAGTTACCTCACACCCTTCCGACAATTCCCTGCTGGCATTCGACCTGGGCAAGCTTGATGAGGACCGGGCCGAAACAGTGAGTGCGCACCTCGAACACTGCGCACAATGCCGCAAACAAGTGGAGTCCCAGTATGGCGACGATTTTCTCGCCCGGCTGCGGCTGGCACATGGTCCGGGCACCACGCCGGCACCGGGCAAACCGATGGAAGAAACCTTAATCGATCCGCGCCTGCCGCAGCCGGAGTCAGCCTCGCCTATTGCCGAGTTGCCCCCCGAACTCATCAACCATCCTCAATATGAGATCCTGCGCGAGCTGGGCCGGGGCGGCATGGGTGTGGTCTACCTGGCCAAGAATCGGCTCATGAAGCGTCACGAAGTCCTCAAGGTCGTCAACCAGCACGTCCTTCAGCACGCCGGTGGCAAGGAGCGTTTCTTACGCGAAATCCAGTCCGCGGCCCGGCTCCATCATCCGAATGTCGTCACCGCTTATAGCGTCCTGCCACTGGGCGATCTGCTGGCCCTGGCCATGGAATACATCCCAGGCGAAGACCTGGCCAAGGTCGTTGCTGCCCGCGGCCCCCTGCCGGTTGCACCCGCCTGCGACTATATTCGGCAAGCAGCCCTGGGCTTGCAGCACGCCTTCGAGAAGAGAATGGTTCACCGCGACATCAAGCCGCAAAACCTGATCTTGTACCACGAGGGCGAAAAGAAACAAATCAAGATCCTCGATTTCGGTCTGGCCAAGGTGATGCACGAGGAAACCAAGAGCGGTCTAACCAGTACCGGCCAGGCCATGGGCACCCCCGAGTTCATGGCGCCCGAGCAGTGTCTCGACGCCGCCAGCGCTGATATCCGCGCCGACATCTACAGCCTCGGCTGTACGCTCTATTTCCTCTTGACCGGCACCGTGCCGTTTCCGGGAAAAAGCATGTACGAGATCCTTCATGCCCAGCAGACGAGGGAAGCGAAGCCCGTCAATCGCGGGCGGCCGGACATTCCACTGAAGCTCGTCGGCATCGTCCGCAAGATGATGGCCAAGAGAATCTCTGACCGGTATCAAACGCCCTTGGACGTTGCTCTGGCGCTCGAGCCCTTTGTCGACTCGAGGGGTGAAGGGCCCGGTGAGTCCGTCGCGCCGGCGCGACCGGGCACCAGGCGGCGGCGCGTGGGACGGACGGGAGCCGAGCTGTCGACGGTCGTGCCGAAGAAAGATACTCGCGTATCGCCAGGCGGTACGAAGCGCTCCGCTGGGTCTCAACAAACGCAGCCGGGCTTTTGGTCTCGGCAAAATCGGCGACGCATCGTGATTGCCAGCGCGGCCCTGGTAATAGTCCTGCTCGCCACGGCGATCGTCAGGATTGTCACGAACAAGGGCGAGATCGTCGTCGAAGTGGATGCGCCGGGCGTCGAGATCACGGTCAAGGAAAATGGCGCGACCATTCAGGACCGTCCGGGCCAACGAGAAATCGCCCTCTCGGCCGGCGAGCATGCCCTGCGGATCGAACTCAAGGACCGCAACGGCGACACGAGCTTTGTCACCAGAAACTTGACCGTGAAACGCGGCAGCAAGGAAATCATCCACGTCCAGTACCAGTTGGCGAACGCCAAGCCGGACGAAAGCAAGGTCGATCAACCACCATCGTACAAGCCTGAGCAACCCATTGCGAACGCGCCACTCCCCGCCGCAAAGGTGATCGCCGCCGATCCGTCGCTGACTTTCGACTTGCGCGATGGCTTGAAGATGGAATTCGTCCGCATCCCCGCGGGTGAATTCATGATGGGCAAACCCGACTCGGAGCCGCCGGCACGCGAGGACGAGAAGAGCACTGCCCCGCGCGGCTGGCGCACCCAGGAGGAACGAAAGGAGAGGCCTTCACACCGGGTAGCAATTTCCAAGGATTTCTACATGGCCAAATACCCGGTTACCCAAGAGCAATACAGCAAGCTGATGGGGCGGAATCCGAGTTACTTTTCAGCCACGGGAGGAGGAAAGGCCAAGGTCGAAGGAATGGATACGGATCGATTTCCCGTAGAGACGGTCTCATGGCAAGAGGCTCAGGAATTCTGCCGAAAGCTTTCCGAGCTTACGGGCCGCCCGTGCACCTTGCCCACCGAGGCGCAATGGGAGTATGCCTGCCGCGGAGGGACGACGACGCCTTTCTATTTCGGTACCTCATGCAACGGTACTCAAGTGAACTGCAGAGGAAGTTATCCCTTCGGCACTGCGGAGAAAGGGCCGTATTTGGAGCGGACATGCCCGGTTGGGTCCTACCCTGCCAATCCTTTCGGGCTCTACGATATGTGCGGTAATGTCTGTCAGTGGTGCCAGGATTACTGCGACGCCCAACCCTACGATCTGTCCGTGAGCGTCGATCCCCAAGGGCCGGCCTACGGCCCAATGCGCGTCGAGCGCGGCGGCGGCTGGGACCACGAATGCTGGGGTTGCCGCTCTGCCTACCGCGCCGGCAACGGCGCGGCGAACCGTTACAACAATACGGGGTTCCGGGTCGTTTTCGCACCGGGGGGCAATGGTGCATCGTTACGCCAAAGTCCGGCACCGGACATGCCGACCCCTGCTTCGCTGGACACCGGCGCTCCGGCGGAAGCAAAAAGATCCCATGACAGATTGGAGCTTGGCAACGGCCTGAAGATGGAATTTGCCCGCATCCCTGCGGGCGAATTCTCGATGGGGGCATCCGACTCGGATTCGGTACCGCATGCGGACAACGAGAAGCCGCAGCACAAGGTGAAGATTTCCAGGCCTTTCTACATGGCCATCTATCCGGTGACCCAGGAGCAGTACATGAAGGTCATGGGACTCAACCCTGCCGAGTTTTCAGCGACGGGACGGGGAGAGCGCCAGGTCCAGGGGATGGATACCGGCCGATTTCCGGTTGAAAACGCCTCCTGGGATGATGCCCAGGAATTCTGCCGGAGGCTCTCCCAGCGGACAGGTCGCTTCTGTACGTTGCCGACCGAGGCGCAATGGGAGTACGCCTGCCGAGCGGGAACATCAACACCCTTTTATTTCGGGACATGGGCGAATGGGGCCCAGGGAAACTGCAACGGGAATCAACCCTGCGGCACCAAGGAGAAAGGCCCCTATTTGGGCCGGACCTGCCCCGTCGGCTCCTATCCCCCGAATCCCTGGGGCCTCCACGATATGCACGGCAATGTGTGCCAGTGGTGTTTGGATTACTGGGGTGAGCGGTACTACAGCGTATCCCCAGCCGTGGATCCAACAGGGCCGGCGGATGGCTCTACGCCCGTATCTCGCCAAAGCACCGGCACCTGGCACAAGGACTGCCGGGTGCTGCGCGGCGGTTCGTGGAACGACCCGCCCCTTGGCTCCGCCTGGCGCGGCCCCTGGATGCCGTTCGTTCGCAATCTCAAATTTGGCTTCCGTGTCGTTTGCCCGGAATGATTTGGCGCACTGTTGGGCCAAGCTGCAATGTTAAGTCGATGTATACTTGAGCGGCATTTGGATTGCCTTGCTCGGTGCCACAAGCCGCACGATTGGCTGCTTGGGCGAGAAATCGAGATTGGGCCATGAGCGAGCGGAATCTAAAGAGACTGCTCTTGGGCCTTGTTGGTGCAATGGCCGTGTTCGTTTTCGGCCTGATCGGCATCTTCTTCGGCGAAAATGCGCTGCCCTGGGCCATATGGAGCACATGCGTCGGCGGCGTGGGCGTGCTCTTCTTCTGGAGTGTGCTCGTCGTAGGCTCGCTGATGGCACGGTCTTCCGCGAAGCGGCCCGCCGCCAGGCCGAGGCCTGGCCGCCGGCGAGCGCGGGTCGATACGCCCCAGGAAGTGGATCAGGCCCGGGATAGTGTGGAGAGCGATGCCGCTCTGTTCTTTCTTGCCGAACCCGATCCGGAAGCCGGCCTGGATACGGATCGCCACGCCGATACCCGGTCACCGCGACCGGCAGCCTTTCGCGCGCTGGGGAGACGGTCAGCTGGAGCATCCACTGGCCTACCACTGGAGGGCTTGGGCCCTGATGATGAGGCGGCCTTTTCGCTGCTCATGGCCCAAGCCGACGAGTCGAGCGTTATACCCCTGGCCAGCGAGGGCAACGGGTCGCACGGCGATTGGCTCCGCCGGGTGAAAGGGACGAATTGTAAGGGCCGCCTCTGTTGGATCTGTGGAAGAGAGCATGGTCCCGAAATCGTGCATAACTCTTCAGTCCCATTGAACGACCGCCATATTACCGTCGATGTAGCCCAGCTCCTTGGTTGGCTCGACGGCGCCGATTATGGCGGACGAGGACCACCGCCTGGGTGAGCCATGCATATGCGCTTCGCAATAGATATGAGTCGCGAAGAGGCGGCCGGCTACGATGTCGGTACGCTGGCTCTGGCCAAGGTACTGGTAGTCGGCGCCGGAGCCCTCGGACAGAGCTTGACGAGCGTGCTGGCCCTTTCGCAAGTGGGCGAGCTTTCGCTTGTTGACTTCGACGATTTTGAACCAAGCAACGCCAGCCGTTCGCCTTTCTTCCCCACAGAGGCGGACCGCGCCAGTTTCGGTAAGCATAAGGCCGCGATCGTCGCGAACAAACTACGGGCCCAGACATTCTGGTCCGATTACCCGCGCATTCAGTTTGCCTGCACTCATGTGCAGTCGCTCGGAGATGCCCCATTTCGCGACGCATCGGTGGTTGTCAGCGCGGTGGATGAGGACGGCACCCGCGAATACACGAGCGCCCTTTGCCGGCGTTACGGAGTGCCGCTCGTGGAAGGCGGCTTCGGAAGCCAGCACGCTTCCTACGCCGTATTCCAGAATGCGCCAGGCGATCCCTGCTGGCGCTGCGGCGTGAGCGAAATCGTCCGAAACGTACGCTTTAGCTGCGACGTTTACGGCAAAAAGGCCGGGGCATCCGGTTTTATCCCCGCGACGCAGTCCATCGCGTCCGCCCTGGGAGGCTTGATGGCCGAGGCGGTAATCCA
>Ga0073928_10009440_pt1 | contig 11891 bp, 9 predicted proteins | sample PaiPotPPA55metaG_FD_76969 | JGI IMG/M metagenome (GOLD analysis project Ga0073928, IMG submission 76969) | Iron sulfur acid spring bacterial and archeal communities from Banff, Canada, to study Microbial Dark Matter (Phase II) - Paint Pots PPA... ...
CGCGCCGTCGCCGAAACAGCAATCTCCACCCCGCGTGAGGAGTTGATCGCTGAGGAGTTGCGTCAGGCGACCTCGGCCCTTGGCCGACTTACTGGCCGCGTCGATGTCGAAGACGTTTTGGACAAAATCTTCCGCGACTTTTGCATTGGTAAATGATTGGTTAACGGTTGATCGCTGCCGTTTCACGTGAAACGCACGATTTTGACCGCCGATTTTGCTTTCACTAAAACGGCTGCGGATCTGGAGATTCCATGGACGATCGTTTCGACGTGATTGTAGTCGGCGGCGGACACGCCGGTTGCGAGGCGGCCGCTGCGGCTGCGCGCATGGGGGCGCTGACCGCGCTTGTAACCCAGCGCTTCGCAACGGTCGGGGCGATGTCGTGCAATCCGTCGATTGGTGGGCTCGGCAAAGGCCATCTGGTCCGCGAGATCGATGCACTCGACGGATTGATGGGCCGCGTAGCCGATGCCGCTGGAATCCAGTTTCGCATGCTCAATCGGCGCAAGGGGCCGGCGGTCCGCGGTCCACGCGCTCAGGCCGACCGCAAGCTTTATGCGGCGGCCATGCAGGACGCGATTCGCACCACAGCCAATCTGACGGTGATCGAAGGCGAGGTTGACGACTTGCTCGGTAGCGAACGCGCAACGGGCGTTCGGCTATGCGACGGCCGGGAGGTAGAAGCCGGCGCCGTGGTTATTACCACCGGCACGTTTTTGCGCGGTCTCATTCATATCGGCGAGCGGCAAATTCCGGCTGGCCGAATGGGCGACGCGCCCGCGCTTGGACTTTCAGCGACGCTTGAGCGTGCCGGCTTCCAGCTTGGACGCTTGAAGACCGGCACGCCAGCGCGGCTCGACGGCACGACGATCGATTGGGGCAGCGTGGAAATGCAGCCCGGCGACGATCCGCCAGAGCCGTTCTCGACGCTCACGCAGCGCATAACGAACCAGCAGGTCGAATGCGGCATCACGCGCACGACTGTGGTGACCCACGCCGTCATTCGCGCCAACGTGCACCGCTCGCCGATGTATTCCGGTCAGATTGCGAGTCGTGGTCCACGCTATTGCCCTTCAATTGAAGACAAGATCGTGCGCTTCGGCGAGCGCGACGGTCATCAGATATTTCTTGAGCCAGAGGGGCTCGACGACACCACCGTTTATCCCAACGGAATCTCGACCTCGTTACCCGAGGACGTGCAATCGGCCCTGATCGCCACCATTCCCGGTCTTGAGCGTGCCCGCGTCGTTCGGCCTGGTTACGCCATCGAATATGATCATGTGGACCCGCGCGAGCTTCATCCGTCGTTGGAGACCAAGCGCCTGCGTGGGCTGTTTCTCGCCGGGCAGATCAACGGCACTACTGGCTATGAGGAGGCCGCCGCGCAAGGGCTTGTTGCTGGCCTCAATGCCGCGGCTTGTGCCGCCGGCGCGCCGTCAATCCTGTTCGATCGGGCGGAAGGCTATCTCGGGGTCATGATCGATGACCTCGTGACGCGCGGCGTCAGCGAGCCGTATCGGATGTTTACATCGCGTGCCGAATACCGGCTGACTTTGCGCGCCGACAATGCGGATCAGCGCCTGACGGGCAGGGGGATTGCGCTGGGCTGTGTTGGCCGGCTGCGCGCCGATCATTACCGTGCCAAGGCGACAGCTATGGACGCGGCTCGGAACATGGCGCGCGCGCTCACACTGACGCCAAACGAAGCGGCGCGGAGTGGCCTTGCGCTGCGCAAAGACGGACAGCGCCGCTCCGCCTTTGAATTGTTGTCCTATCCGGATATCGGAATCGGCGACCTGGCGCGGATCTGGCCGGTATTTGGCGAGCTTGACGTCAAAGTCGCCACCCAGCTCGAAATCGACGCCAAGTATCACGTCTATCTCAGCCGACAGGCAGCGGACGTTGAGTCCTATCGCCGCGATGAAAGTCTCGTTCTTAACGAGGATCTCGATTATGCCTCGCTGCCCGGCTTATCCAACGAAGTGCGGCAGAAGCTGCAGCTTCATCGCCCGCGCACGATCGGGCAGGCCGGTCGCATCGACGGCATTACGCCGGCGGCGCTGACATTGCTGGTTGCCCATATGCGACGCCCACACGGCAAGCCCGCAAGCAAGCCGGCAAGCACCCCAGCAAGTAAACCAGCAAGTGGCGCTGCCTGACCTCGCGGCTGATCGCGCCCGCGCTCTGGCGCTCGTTCCTGTTTCACGTGAAACAGCCGCTCGTCTCGATCGCTTCGCAGCGCTGCTGCTCGATTGGCAAAGCCGCCTGAATTTGATCGCGTCCTCGACCGCGCCAGTCCTCTGGACACGCCACATCGCCGACTCGCTTCAGCTCCTCGGCATGGCGCCGCAAGCGCGCAAATGGGTCGATCTTGGTTCTGGCGCCGGATTTCCCGGTTTGCCGATCGCCTGTGCGCTCGCCGACCAAGATTCAGCGCAAGTCCACCTGATCGAAAGCAACAACAAAAAGGCTACGTTTCTGCGCGAGGCAATCCAAGCCACCGGCGCGCCGGCAATTGTTCACGCCGAGCGGGTTGCCGATTTCAGCAAGCGATTTCGCGGAGAGCTCGATGCCGTCACAGCGCGGGCGCTGGCGCCATTGCCCGAATTGCTTTCGATCGCATATCCGCTGTTGAAAAGGGGGCCCCTGGGAGTGTTTCCGAAGGGACAAGATGTGGATGCTGAATTGACCGAAGCCGCTAAATGTTGGAGCATCGAGGCCTCTTTAGTTCCGAGTCGGACTGATCCAAAGTCACGCGTAATCGTGATTCGCAGTGTCGAACCAAGGCCTCGAGCTTGACAACCAGGGATTGCATACAACCACGTCAGGTTGTGAAAATCGGCGTTTTATGACCGAAGTTGCCATTTCGTCCTCGCCTCTCGGCGACTTCGCCGCGCCCGATCCGGCGCGGCTCGCCGTGGCAATCAAGCCGCCACGCGTGCTCGCCGTTGCCAATCAGAAAGGCGGTGTCGGCAAGACCACGACCGCAATCAATCTCGGCACCGCGCTCGCCGCCATCGGCGAAGACGTTCTGATTGTGGATCTCGATCCGCAGGGCAATGCTTCGACCGGCCTCGGCCTCGATCGCCGCAACCGGCGTTATTCGACCTACGACGTGCTGACCGCACAAGCGCCGCTACGCGACGCCATCGTGTCGACCGCGGTGCCGCGGCTTCATGTTGCGCCGTCCACTCTCGATCTATCCGGGCTCGAGCTCGAGATCGGCCAATCGCGCGATCGCGCATTTCGGTTGCGCAATGCGCTAGCCAGTTTGAATGCGCAGGGCAGCACGCGATTCACTTACGTATTGGTGGATTGTCCGCCATCGCTCAATCTGCTGACGGTCAATGCCATGGCGGCGGCGAACGCGATTGTCGTGCCGCTGCAGTGTGAATTCTTTGCGCTCGAAGGCCTGTCGCAATTGCTCAAGACGGTGGAATCGGTGCGTGCGCAGCTGAATCCGGAGCTGACGATCCACGGCATCGTGCTGACCATGTTCGACGCGCGCAATAATTTGTCGTCGCAGGTCGTTGCCGACGTGCGCGAATTCATGGGAGCAAAAGTTTACGACACCATCGTTCCGCGCAACGTGCGTGTCTCGGAAGCGCCGTCATATGGCAAGCCCGTGTTGGTCTACGATCTCAAATGCAGCGGCAGCGAAGCCTATCTCCGCCTCGCCACCGAGGTCATCCAGCGGGAAAAAAATTATTCGCGCAATGAGGCGTTGCCATGAGCGCTAACTCCAGCGCTAATTCAGGAAAATTGACGGAGGATCCGACGCGATCGCGATTGGGACGCGGGCTGGCTGCATTGATCGGCGACATGGCCGCCGAGACTTCTGTCGATCGGCCGCGCGGCCAGCGCCGATTGCCCACGGCATCGCTGCAGCCGAACCCGCGCAACCCGCGGCGCGTCTTTGCCAATGCCGAACTCGATGAGTTGGTCGCTTCATTACGCGAGCGCGGTATCATTCAACCGATCATCGCGCGACCGGCGCAAGGCGCTGCAGACCTCTATGAGATTATTGCCGGCGAGCGCCGGTGGCGGGCGGCGCAGCGGGCCGGTTTGCACGAAGTGCCGGTGGTCATCATCGAAGCCAGCGATGCCGAAGCGCTGCAGCTTGCGATCATCGAGAATGTGCAGCGCGCCGATCTCAATCCGCTCGAAGAGGCGGAAGGCTATCGCGCGCTGATGGAGGAATTCGGCAACAGTCAGGATGAGATCGCCAGAATCGTCGGCAAGAGCCGCAGCCACGTCGCTAATACGCTACGGCTTCTCAAGCTTCCCGAAACGATCAAGTCCTATATCCACGCCGGGAAGCTTTCGGCGGGTCATGCGCGCATGTTAATCGGGCAGCCGAACGCCGAGAGACTTGCCGAGGAAGTGGTGGCCCGCGGTCTCAATGTGCGCCAGGTCGAGAGCATCGCGCGCGAAGCGGCCGAAAAGGCCGGCAAAGTACGCGGCGCCAACCGCAGGGGCGGCGCCAAGAACGCCAATCTGATCGCGCTCGAAAAACGCATATCGGATGCGCTCGGCCTTGCGGTCAGCATCGACGAGCGCAAGCGCGGCGGAGCCTTGACCATCCGTTATCGCAGTCTGGAGCAACTCGACGAGGTGTTGCGGCGGCTGGAAAAACGTTAGCGCGCACGCTAGGCCCGCAAATCGGGCCAGGGGTTGGCCGAAGCCCAACGTCGACGAAGTGGTTCGTGCGACGGCTATTCCGCCGCGGTTTGCCGAGCAGATGAGCCAAATCGCCGCTCGATGTAGTCGAGCACGATCTTCTTGAAATCCGCAGCCAAGGTCGGGCCGCGCAACGTCATTGCCTTTTTGCCGTCGATGAATACCGGCGCCGTTGGCTGCTCTCCGGTGCCCGGCAGCGAAATGCCGATATCGGCATGTTTAGATTCACCGGGCCCGTTGACGATGCAGCCCATCACCGCGACGTTAAGACCTTCCACTCCGGGATAGCGCGTCTTCCATTCGGGCATCGACTCGCGGATGAAGCTCTGAATATTGGCGGCGAGCTCCTGGAAAGTGGTCGAGGTTGTGCGGCCGCAGCCTGGACAGGCGGCGACGAGCGGCACGAAAGTGCGCAAGCCTAGGGTCTGCAGCAATTCCTGCGCGACCTTGACCTCAAGCGTGCGATCGCCGTTTGGCTCGGGGGTCAGCGATATGCGAATCGTGTCGCCGATCCCCTGTTGCAACAACACGCCCATAGCAGCCGAGGAAGCGACAATGCCTTTCGAACCCATGCCCGCTTCGGTGAGGCCGAGATGCAAGGCGTAATCGCACCGCCGCGCCAGTTCGCTATAGACAGCGATTAAGTCTTGGACGGCCGAAACTTTGGTGGAAAGAATGATTTTTGAGCGGGGCAGCCCGATTTCTTCGGCGCGCGCGGCCGAGAGCAATGCCGACTGCACCATCGCCTCGCGCGTGACGTCACGGGCGTCGACCGGACGATTGGATCGCGCGTTTCGATCCATGAGGTGGGTGAGCAGTTCCTGATCGAGCGAACCCCAATTGGCGCCAATGCGCACCGGCTTATTGTGACGAATCGCAGTCTCGACGATCGCGCCGAACTGGCGGTCCTTCTTCTCTTTGAAGCCGACATTGCCCGGATTGATACGGTATTTGTCCAGCGCTTCGGCGCAGGCGGGATGGTCCGCCAGGAGCTTGTGGCCGATGTAATGGAAATCGCCGACAATCGGCACGTCGACGTTGTTCTTGACCAGCCGGTCTTTGATATGCGGGACGGCGGCAGCCGCTTCGTCGCGATCCACGGTGATCCGCACGATCTCCGAACCGGCGCGCGCCAAGTCAGCGACCTGTTTTGCCGTCGCTTCGACATCGGCAGTGTCGGTATTGGTCATCGATTGGACCACGACCGGCGCGCCGCCGCCAACGGTCACCTTGCCGACTGCAACGGCGATCGTTTCATGCCTTGCGGCTGGCCCGGAAAACGTGACCATTGATAATTCCTTAGTCAATTCAGTAGCTTGTGTCATGGGTTCCATTCGAGGGCAGGCTGAAGCTGCGCCGTAATGCCATGGATATAGCGTCACCGGGGCCGGTTGACGAGGAGGAGCCCAGCAGCCACCAGCGCGACCGCGACCGCGAAGGCGGGCGTCAATGGTTCGTTGAGAACAAGGTGACCCGCGGCCACGCCAAAAAGCGGCGCCAGGAAGGTGAAGACCGATAGCCGCGCAGCCGAATAGCGTACCACCAGGACGAACCAGATCGTGAAAGTAATGCTGACCACATAGATCGTCTGATAGGCAAACGCGCCGAGCGCCAATGCCGAAGGCGCATCAACTATACGTTCGCCGAAGATGATCGCACCGATGCCGAGGAGCGGCGCCGAAACGACAAGCTGGTAGAGCAGGGTCTTTTCAGCGCTGATCCGGTTAAGCGCGCTTGCTTTGATGATGAGCGTGGTTGCCGCCCATGCCGCAGCGCCACCGACCAGCATGAGGTCGCCCAAGATTTGTCGCGGATCTGATGCCGGCGTCGGCAGGCCAAACGCGATCACGATGCCGAGGAACGACAGCAATAGCCCGAGCCATTGCGAGAGGCGAAAATGGTCGCCCGGCACCAGCCAGCGCGACCCAATGACGACAAAAAACGGCGCGAGATAAAGAAACAGCACGCCGCGCGTCGCCGTGGTCCAAACCAGGCCGCGATATATCAATAGAAATTCAAGCGCGAACAAAACGCCCGCCAGAATTCCAGCGCCCAGCGTGCCATCGCGTTTGAACAAGGGAATCCCGCGCGCCTGCGTCCAGATCCCGACCAGGAATGCGGCGATCAAGGAACGCGCCGAGGATTGAATCAACGGGGGAATATCGTGCATCGCGAGCTTGATCGCGACATTGTTGAAGCCCCAGCTCAAGCAAAGCCCGATCGTCACTGCAATCGCAGCTGCATCGAGCGAACGCGACGATGGAGGAGGGGTCACTTCGATCGGTCTACAGTGGCTTATCGCCCTCGGCAATGTGCGCAGATGCCGGGGACTTCGATCAACGGACTCTTCGGCGAGAATCCCACTGCGCGCGACGACGCCTTGAGTGTCTCCGCGGCGGCGCCGCCGGGCACTTCGCCGACTGCTCCACAGCGTTCGCAGATCAGAAAAATGACGAGGTCGCCGCCGCCGTGATTGTGTACGCAAGCGACGAAGGCGTTGCGGCTCTCGATGCGATGAACGAGACCGTTCTCGCGCAGAAATTCGAGCGCGCGGTAGACCGTGATCGGCGCCGGACGATTTTTCTGTTGTAATCGATCAATGATTTCGTAAGCGCCAAGCGGCCGATGGCTTGTCAATAAAGCTTCGAGCACTTGCCGCCGCATTGGTGTGAGCCGCTGTGCGCGCGCTGCGCATTGCGCTTCCGCGTGGGCAATGGCGGCGCTGGTGCAGCGTTCATGGTCGTGGTCGGGGGCGGGAAAAATTGCGGGCGACATGATGGCCTGGGCATTTCTCTCTGGATCTGCGGCGCAGCCGCTACCTTAGCGGATCGTCGCCCGATCGAAAAAAGCCGATCCGGAGTGGGCCAAGAAAAGCGGTCAACACGCCCAAGTTTTATGTTGCACTGCAGCAAGAAGCATCCCACATTCCTCTAAACCACCTTAGCCGTGTCGACGGCACCTCACCAATTGGGGACCCACATGTTGCAAGGAAAATCAGCACTGGTAACCGGCTCTACGTCCGGCATCGGCCTCGCGATCGCCCGCGCGTTCGCCGCACAGGGCGCTAACGTCACCATCAACGGCTTTGGCGACAAAGACGCGATCGAGAAAGAACGTGCGGCAATCGAGAAGGATTTCAAGGTCAAGGCAATCTACTCGCCTGCCGATATGTCTAAGGCGGTGGAGATTGCAGAGATGGTTCGCACCAGCGAGCGGGCGTTCGGGTCGTTGGATATTCTCGTCAACAATGCCGGTATTCAATTCGTCTCACCGATCGAGGAGTTTCCGGTCGAGAAATGGGACCAGATCATCGCGATCAATTTATCGTCGGCTTTTCATTCCATTCGCGCTGCCGTGCCGGGAATGAAATCGCGCAAATGGGGGCGCATCATCAATACCGCGTCTGCGCATTCCCTCGTCGCCTCGCCGTTCAAGGTCGCCTATGTCTCCGCCAAGCACGGCCTTGCCGGGCTGACCAAGACGGTCGCACTTGAGGTTGCGACCTTCGGCGTCACCTGCAATTGCATCAGCCCCGGCTACGTCTGGACGCCGCTGGTTGAGAAGCAAATCCCCGACACCGCCAAAGCCCGCGGCATGACCGAAGAACAGGTCAAGCGCGACGTGCTGTTGGCAGCGCAACCGACCAAAGAGTTCGTGACGGTCGAGGAGGTCGCCGATCTTGCCGTCTATCTTTGCTCCGATGCTGCAAAAGCAATCACCGGCGCGAATCTGTCGATCGACGGCGGCTGGACGGCGGCGTGAAATGTCGCTTCAGGGTGTGAGCCGCCGACAGGTTATGGCGTGAGTGGTGACAACGGTCCAGTCGCGCGAACTTAATTATGTCTCCTTGCCCCGCTTGCAGCCTGTGTTGATCGGGGATTGAACAGGATCTCCCGCAATGAAAAACATCTTGGCTTCACTGCTGCCTGCGCGCGCGGCGGAGCAAAAAGCCCCATCCACCACCAAGCGCATCAATCTTGCGCTGCAGGGCGGCGGCGCGCATGGCGCCTTTACCTGGGGCGTGCTCGATCAAATTCTCAGCGATGAACGGCTCAGCATCGAAGGCATTTCGGGCACTTCGGCGGGCGCGATGAATGCCGTCATGCTCGCCGATGGCCTGTGCCGCGGCGGCCGCGAGGAGGCGCAGAAACGGCTTGCCGATTTCTGGCGTTCGGCCTCAAGCAACGGCAATCTGCCGGTGCTACAGCGCGCGGTGGTGGAGCGGCTGCTGTCGTTTACGCCGCTCGAAGGCACGCCCGCGCAGGCCTGGTTCGACGCTCTATCGCGTTATTTTTCGCCGTACGATGTCAACCCTCTCAACATCAATCCGCTGAAGGATCTGATCGAGCGCTTTGTCGATTTCGAAAAGCTGCGCGCCGATCCCGATTTGCAACTCTTCATTTCTGCCACCAATGTGCAGACCGGCCGCGTACGGATTTTTTCCCGTGACAAAATCACGGCCGATGCGGTTATGGCGTCGGCCTGTCTGCCGCTGCTATTTCGTGCTGTCGAAATCGATGGCGTGCCATATTGGGACGGCGGCTATCTCGGCAATCCGGTGATCTTCCCGTTCTTCCGCACGACAGCTACGGAAGACGTGCTTGTGGTTCAAATCAATCCGCTTATTCGACAGGCGACGCCGATGTCGTCGAGCGAGATCATGAACCGTATTAACGAAATCACGTTCAACTCCTCGCTGATCGGCGAATATCGCGCCATCGACTTCGTGGCGCGCCTGATCGATCAAGGCAAGTTGCCGCGCGGCACCGGGCCGGGACAGTATCGGCGTATCAACATTCACCGCATCGTGCTCGATCGCTTCGGCACGCATTTCGACGCATTCAGCAAGCTTTCGACCGATTACGATTTTTTCGACATGCTCCACGTCAGCGGCAAGCGCGCGGCGCGCCGGTTCCTCGACGAGCACTTTGACGATATCGGGGTAAAAAGCACGGTCGATCTGCGCGCCGAGGCGCAAGCCGAGTGGGCGTGATAAATTGGCGGTTATGTCCGCCGCCATCCCAGCTGTCTCGCCGCTCGTCACCGCTGCCGTCGGTGCGGCGCGGCTTGATGTCTGCATTGCCGACATCACGACGCTTGCCGTCGATGCCATTGTCAACGCAGCGAACCGCAGTTTGCTTGGCGGCGGCGGCGTAGATGGCGCCATTCACCGCGCCGCTGGCCCGGATTTACTTGCCGAATGCCGAACCCTTGGCGGCTGTGAAACCGGCTCCGCCAAAATAACCCGCGGCTATCGATTGCCGGCCAAGCACGTGATCCATGCCGTCGGCCCGGTCTGGCGCGGCGGCGCGACGAGGGAGGACGAGCTGCTCGCCTCCTGCTACCGCACGGCGCTCGATCTTGCCGTCAAACATCGGCTCGCATCGATCGCCTTCCCGGCGATATCGACCGGTGTCTATGCGTTCCCGCCGGATCGCGCCGCGCGCATCGCCGTGGGTACGGTGGCGGGGGAATTGGCGTCAGCGGACCGTGGCATCACCTATGTCGCATTTTGCTGCTTCGCCCAAGGCGCAGCCGACCATTATGCTGCGGCGTTCGCAGACCTTGGCCTGAGCTGAAGAGCGCAATTAAAAAGAGCGGCGTCCGAGAGAACGCCGCCCTTTATCCTGGTTGGATTGAAAGCTGCAAGCTTACTCCGCGGCGCCGCCCGCAGCCGCTTCGCGCTGCTCGCCGGCTTCCGCCTTTTGCTTGGCTTCGAGGTCTTCGCCGGTCTGCTGATCGACGACCTTCATCGACAAGCGCACTTTGCCGCGCTCATCAAAGCCGAGCAGCTTCACTTTGACCTTGTCGCCTTCCTTGACCACATCTGTCGTCTTCTGTACGCGCCGCTGTGCCAGCTGGCTGATATGCACCAGCCCATCCTTGGCGCCGAAGAAGTTCACGAACGCGCCGAAGTCCATCACTTTGACGACGGTGCCCTCGTAGATGTGCCCCACTTCCGGATCGGAAGCGATCGACTTGATCCAGTTGATCGCCGCTTTGATCGATTCTGCCTTGGCCGAAGCGACCTTCACGGTACCATCGTCGGAGATGTCGATTTTGGCGCCGGTCTTCTCCACGATTTCGCGAATGACCTTGCCGCCCGAACCGATGACTTCGCGGATCTTGTCGACCGGGATCGAGAGTACTTCGATGCGCGGAGCATGTTCGCCGAGCTCCGCACGAGCCGACGTAATCGCCTTGGACATTTCGCCGAGAATATGCATCCGGCCGTCCTTGGCTTGGCCAAGGGCAATCCGCATGATCTCCTCGGTGATACCGGAGATCTTGATATCCATCTGCAGCGAAGTGACGCCGCGCTCGGTGCCGGCGACCTTGAAATCCATATCGCCGAGATGATCCTCATCGCCGAGAATATCGGAGAGAACCGCGAAGCGATCTTCCTCCTTGATCAGGCCCATCGCGATACCGGCGGTCGGACGCTTAAGGGGCACACCGGCGTCCATGAGCGAGAGCGAGGTACCGCAGACGGTCGCCATCGAAGACGATCCATTTGACTCGGTAATCTCCGAGACGACCCGAATTGTGTATGGAAACTCGGTGTGTGCCGGCAGCACTGGACGGATGGCCCGCCACGCGAGCTTGCCATGGCCGATCTCGCGGCGGCCTGGCGCCCCAAGCCGGCCGGTCTCGCCCACCGAGAACGGCGGGAAATTATAGTGCAGGAGGAACGTTTCTTTGTAGGTCCCTTGCAGGGCGTCGATGTATTGCTCATCTTCGCCGGTGCCGAGCGTCGCTACCACCAGGGCCTGGGTTTCGCCGCGGGTGAACAATGCCGAACCATGGGTGCGTGGCAGCACACCGACCTCGCAACTGATCGGCCGAACCGTTTTCACGTCGCGGCCGTCGATGCGGGTGCCCTTGTCGAGAATGTTCCAGCGTACGATTTTGGCTTCGAGGTCCTTAAACGCGCCGGCGACTTGCAGCTTCGGATATTTCGGCTGCTCGGCTTCGGGCGGGCAGAAATGGTTCATGACTCGCTCTTTTGCGCCGTCGATCGCTTTGTGACGCTCCGCCTTCTCGGCGATAGCGTAAGCGGCGCGCAGGTCCTTCTCGATCAGTCCGCGCATCTCTTTTTCGAGCGCTGCGCCATCGGCTACGACAAGCTCGCGCGGCTCTTTCGCCGCCTTCTCGGCAAGCTTGATGATGGCCTCGATCACCGGCTGGAAGTGGCGGTGGCCGAACATCAC
>Ga0073928_10009441_pt1 | contig 11891 bp, 16 predicted proteins | sample PaiPotPPA55metaG_FD_76969 | JGI IMG/M metagenome (GOLD analysis project Ga0073928, IMG submission 76969) | Iron sulfur acid spring bacterial and archeal communities from Banff, Canada, to study Microbial Dark Matter (Phase II) - Paint Pots PPA... ...
AAAATAAGTGAGGAGGAGGGGAACGCGTCCCCCTCCTCCTCACCGCAACCCTCGGTTGAAGAAAATCAGAAAGTGTCAGGGATGTCCCCGGTCTAAAATGTCAGGGATCCTCCCGGCCGCACAAGTTGTCCGTTGCGGAGCCGCTGGTAATCACGTAGCCGCCGAATAGCTCGATCTCTACCTCCTGCTTGCCGCTGTTGCCGAAGCCGCCCAGAGACTTAGGGACGCAGTTAGAAAAAAAAGGCACGTCGATTATGCAGGTAACAGCCTGATTATCAGGTATAACCGCAAATATATCGAGCCCGATCCAGTCCACACCGCTGGTATTGATGCAATTCTTAATGAGGCCGCCGTGCCCATTGAGCTTGACTTTGAAGTCGGTCTTATTGCAACTATCTGAAAAACCGGGGTCTGACCCACGTCCAGCCTTAATCATGCCGTCACCAGGAATGCCATCGGCCTGGGCAATCGGCGAAACAAGCATCAACAGTATTGCAATATACGCAGGGCATAGTTTCACGGTGGCGTCCCCCAAAGCGTAAATAAACCTAGATTCGTGCAGTTATATGACCAACCCGTGATATTCCGGAACTAGGTAAGTACTTTAGAATATATAGATTGTAAACATCGAATAAATATCTTGCTGACTACGAAGCACTTAAATGAGACAAGTTTGCGAACTTCAAGCATTTAAGTACCAGCGTGGGTCGTTCACGAGCGATGTTAATGGGTGATTAGATAGATCGTTTGGCGATGATCAGGGTGCTGTCGTCATGTTGCTCGTGGGGCGAGAAGGCGCGGACGTCGGCGACTATGGAGGTGAGCAGGGAGTGCGGTGGGTGTTCGCGGTGGCGGCGGAGGGATTCTACTAAGCGGTCTTCGCCGAATTCTTCGTCATAGTGGTCCATGGATTCGGTGACGCCATCGGTATAAAGCGCCAGCAGATCGCCGCGACGGAGAGAGGATTCGCCGACGGCGCACTCTCAGCAAGCGTTGCGGTTGTTCCAGCGCGACGGCGAACTGGCTGCGCAGATTGGCTTGCAAATTCGCTATGAGAAGCGCGGCGTCAGGTGGAGGCAGCGCTAAAGCTTGGTGAAGGCACTCGAGCGCTCGCGGCATTGACGATGGCTATGAGTGGAGATTATGGCGAGGCCCAAGTCGTTGGAACAAAAACAAATGAAGCGTTATCCAGCGGACACGCCGGTGCAATCGTATTGGCTGCCGACAATCGAGGCGCTGGCGGCGCTGGCAAACCACGATCCGAACCGTGCCATGGAGCGCGCTGGAACAGGTTCGCTTCTCGATCTGAACGGCCCCCAAGGCCTGTATGTATCTGGTTTTCGTAAGAGCACAAGCCTATCTGGCCGCAGGGCGCAGGGATGTGGCCGCAGCCGAATTTCAGAAATTCTTCGATCATCGCGGCTTGGTCGGGAATTGTTTAACCGGCGCTCTGGCCCACCTTGGACTCGCCCGGGCCTATAAGATGCAAGGGGACACCGTAAAAACGCGTGTCGCGTATCAGGATTTCCTCACGCTCTGGAAAGACGCCGACCCTGACATCCTGATACTCATCGCTGCTAAGTCTGAGTATGCAAAGCTCCATTAGTTCCGAGGCAGCCTAGAGTCGCATTGTCGGATTTCCGTATCCGGTTGGCGTGATTATCGTGCACGCCGATTGTGAGACCGATGGGGATGGCTGCGGCGAAGCTAACTCATCGAAGAATGGTGGCGGTCCAAAAAGGTCCTTACCGAAGTGGTCGTAAGTCGTTGGATTTCAAGTGCCGATTTTGGTAGCTCCGGTTAGTCAGGAAACTACAGGTTGTAGACCGCCCGGCCACAGGATTTGGGTTCATTAATTTCCGGGATGATATCAGTCGTTGGGTTCGATCCCCACCGCCCCTACCAACCTAACCGACTGACAGCGAAATACTTGCGCAGATGCATTTTTCCGTGTACCTCCGGCGTACCCTTCGCGTGGCCGACACGTAATGCAATCGGCGCAAGAAGCATCGCACATGGACCGATTCCTCTCCGCGCAGGATCCTCGCCTCGATCAAATTCCCTCAACTGGGGAGCGGGCCACGCCGTGACTACAGCCGACGATATTGGGACCCACTTGCCAGTCGGGGGTACACTACCGAGATGGACGCAGCTAATTTCTCACAGATTGCCCCTCGGTGTGGTGGACAACGTCAGGCGTTTGAGGAGCTGTGCTGCCAGCTCGCGCGACTCAGCAAGCCTTTGGGTTCGTCATTCGTTCGGCTCCGCGGATCGGGGGGCGACGGCGGGGTTGAATGCTATGCCGATCTCGCGGATGGGAGCCGATTGGGTTGGCAAGCCAAGTTTTTATTCGACATAGACAGCTTGCTCAAGCAACTTACGGCCTCGCTCGATACCGCTCTCCAAATCCATCCAAAACTCGCACGGTACGTGGTCTGCTTTCCGTTTGATCCTACAGGCCCAACAGCGCGGAAAGGGAGCAACGGGAGCAACGAGGTAGAGAAGTTTAATGCATGGCGAACAAAATCTGAGGCAGGTGCCCGAAAGAAGGGCAGGCAACTGGTCATTGAAGACTGGCCTGCATCGAGGCTTCTCTCAGAGTTGCTCAGAAATGACGCCTCCGGAGGCATGAGATCATATTTTTTCGATGCCACGGTCTTCTCTGAAAGCTGGTTCAAACAACATCTCGAAATGGCTGTGTTGGCCGCCGGTCCGCGTTACATGCCGACGCTTACAGTCGAGACGGAGTTATGGAAATGGTTCGGCGCGCTCGGTCATACGACGGAGTGGTCTCAGGCGTTTAGTAGTCTCCTGAACCGGATTCGTGCCGCACTGGACGATTTGCGAAGCGCCGTAGCGCGCGGTCAGCCAGGGCCAATGGATCCCGAATGGCCTGAGGAGCTTCGCGCGAAGGCAACTTCATGCGTTTCAAACTTGGTGTCGCTCAGTTCCGTTTTTTCAGGTCTAGTTCACGAGCCGTCACGCAAGACTGCGACGGAGTGCGTATCGAGAATGTCCCAATCTCTGGGCGAGTTGCGAGAACTCGAAACTGGCCTTCTACACGACCTCGAAGCCCATCATGGCAAGGGTAGCGCAGACTCACCTGGTTTCCGTCAGTTCATGGCGGAATACCAAGTTTCCTTTCCCACCGCAAATCTGGATGCCGTGCGCGAGGTTTCGAAAACCGTTCAGACTCTCGCGGAGTGGCTGAATTCACCGGCCGGATGGTCCGCATTCGAAACCACGTTTGTGCTCCTAGGAAGCGCCGGGGCGGGAAAGACGCATGGTGTTTGCGATGCGGCTACGCGCCGCTTCGACGAGGGACGCTTGTCAGTCGTCACGTTTGGACACCTGTTTGGAGGAGAACCCGACCCATGGACTCGTATTCGGGAATATCTCGGATTCCCTGGAACTCTCGGACGAGACGGGATGCTAGACGCGCTGAATTCTGCCGGTGAGGCTTCGGGGCATCTGCTGATCATCTGGGTTGATGCCATCAATGAAACCAAACCTCGTCGTTTCTGGCGGGAGCGTCTGCTCGGGTTCGCGGATGCTGTTAGCCATCGCCCGTTTCTGCGACTCTGTGCGACCTGTCGAACATCTTTCGCACCACATTGCGTTCCAGAGGGTGGTGCATTTTATTCCGCCGAACATCGTGGCTTTGCAGGCATCGAGCAAGAAGCTTGCCGCGCGTTTTTCGCCCACTACGATCTTGATCCACCGGTGGTTCCCATCCTTCAGCCGGAGTTAAGCAACCCCTTATACCTTTCGCTGATTTGTAAGACTCTCCGGGCCAAAGGTCTTAGGAGTTTGCCAACAGGCTGGATCGGCCTCTCTTCTGCTATCAGCGCTTTCCTGTCGGAAAAGAACCGAGCGTTCGCCCTGGAATACGAGATCCACGAAGGCACCGCGGTCGTGCCGAAGGCGCTGTCAGCGATAGCACGTGAAATTGCACGATTGGGAGAAACTGGGCTGAGCTGGTCGGCGGCTGACCGTGTTATTCGTGATTCTGTCACAATCTCCACGGCGTTGCAGCCACTCGATTGGCTGGTGCGGGAGGATCTCCTCATCGAGGATGCACCCACTGCGGGTGACGCGATCGATGCAGAAAGCGTTGTACGCCCAGCGTTTGAAAGATTGGGAGACTTCCTTATCGCCCAAGAGTTGCTGTCTGGAATGCGGCCGAGCGATTTTCGGACAGCCTGCATGAGTGGCGGAAGGCTGGCTCCGTACTTCGGTTCTCAAGAAAACGTCGCCAATGCCGAAGGCATTATCGGCGCGCTTTCGATCCTTGTTCCTGAACAGTTCGCGCCGGGAACAGAATTGCCGGACTTATTTGATGTGGAACCGGTTCAAAGCGCCGTTTTGAAGGTTGCCGTTTCGTCGTATCTATGGCGTGATGCCGCCAGCTTTACTGCAGCGTCAGCCGCCAATCTTCGTTTGGCCCCCTGCCCTGATGCGGTTGAGATGAACAGCGATCATCTTTCTCGAAGCTAGTCGCTCCTGAATGGGCATCAGTTGCAAGGTCAGAGAGCTCGTGTCGTGCATAAGCTATATTCTTGGGCATGCCTAATTTGGTTGGATGAGACTTCATATTTGTTTCGCGGCCTTTGTGAAAGCCTCTCCGTGGTCCTGTTTTGGATTCTGGTCGTCGGCGTGTTGGCCTAGCCAGGCTTTGAATTCGTCATCGCGTTTGAAAAGAATTTTGAGAGCCTCTGTGATGATGTAGGACGGAGTGGAGTCGATGAACTGTGCATACTGATCGAGCTGCGTTTTCACGGATTCTTCGACACGCGCCTGAATTGTTACCGACTTTGGCTGTTTGGGTGGTGCCTTGATGATTGCCATACTTTCTTTGGTTCCTCCTCTACAGTTTTGTCTTACGTCCTGTCTTACGAATGTTCCGATTCCCCCCTCCTGCGCGGCCAAAACACGAGCTGCGCATTCCAGCAGCAAGAGACGGGAGTGACCCCCGAAGCCCGAAGGGGATCGGGCCGCGATTCTGCGGCACGATGGGGTCGCTCCCGCCTCTGGTCGTGTTTTGGCCGCGCTCCGTTTCCTTGCCGTCTCTGTCGCATCTGCCTGCTCTTTCTGCCTCTGACCTCCATGCCGGGGTGACGTTCGAAGTGAAATCTCCTGGGAAACCTGCCTCCTCGGAACTTTTCCCGGATAAATGAACTGGTTGGTGCGGATGCCGCTCGAACAATGCCGCCTGTCCATTCACAGTTGCGAAGATAATGCTCGCCTCGGAAGGCGTTTTGAGTTTTCCGTATTCGGATCGGACCGCATTCGACGTGATCTCTTCCTTGCGCCATTTCTTGTACAAGTCTTCGATTCCGTCGCCGCAAAATCGCTCTTTCGCTTCGTTTACGAACGCCATGTCGTGCTTGCTCACCTTGTTGTATTGCTTGTCGTCCCACGTCCGGCGGGTGCGGAAATAATCGAGTAGTCCCGAGGGAGAATCGGGGTCCCAAAGGCGATGAAATACACCTTGGAAGATCTTTTGCGCTCGTTTGAAGTTCGTGTCTTTGGTCGCCACGTAGTAGAAATGCAGCTTGGGAAGTCTGGTGAACAGCGTCAGGTACGCGTTCAGATGGGTCTTGAAGCTGTCCATGCTTTCAAATCCCGGATCGATGAAACTGAACGTCACCACAGGGGGAAGAGAGAACTGGGGGTTGTAGAACATGGGAAATTTATCGACGAAATAGCGGTCGGTGTGTTGGTCTTTGATTGCTCCCGCGTAGCGCTTGTGAGGCAGGATTTTCTTGTCGATTCCCAGTTGGTCGCAGAAGAAAACCAGCTTCTGCTCTTCGGATTCGAGATAGGTGAACTCCTGATTTCGAAGAATGAAGTCGAGAGCAATGAGCCGGGTTCGGATGTATTCGGTCGAGTGCACACGTCGGAAACGGACATTCTCCTTGCCAATAGCTTCATAGAGATTCCGGGAAAAAAGGTGAAACACGCGGCCATGGCGAAGGTATTCCTTCGAACTGGCATGCTTCTTTTCCATAACCTTTCGGGCAAACGCGACGCTGCGCTTGCCTGGCTTTGTCTTGATGAACTGCAAGAACTGCTGGCAGGTGAAATACCCCGAATGCGTTGCCACAAGGTAGAGGAAGCGGGATTCCTCTTGCGTATAGCCGAAATAACGGAGCGCTTCGGTATGGATGGGAAGGACGTTCATAGGGAAAAGATCCTCGCGCTGATTTCCTGAGCGTCGAGCACGCGGCGCAGTTTGGCGTGGTCTTGCTGGTGGGCGAACATGTGAAACCCGGCTTTTGCCTTTTCGCTGAGTCCCTGCGGCCGGTAGTCACGCGTGGCGATTTCGAGATCGAGACGATGAACATCGCGGCAGTCGTCCTCATACTCGATGCGCAGATCAGGAATCGGGATCTTGCCGTCCACGACTTTGAGATCGAACTGATTGGCTATGAAGGTTCGTTCGTATTGCGGGTCTTTGTCGGGCCGCATCCGGGAAAGCTTTCGGTAGAGGTCTTTCTTCAGCTCGAAGTCGAGGACGACGCGGCGGACCTGGCCGCCTGACCGTTCGATTTCCGTTGCGACCTTCTGATAGAGCCGGTACACGTCGGCGTCGTGCCGGGCCTCTTTGGGCTTCATAAGGCCGTGGTAGGTGGCCTGCCGATTTGAAACAAGCTGCGCACGTTCAAGGAGCCTCTGGCCATCCCTTGTCAGAGTCAAAACTCTCGTCGAATACGAAGAGTGCCCTTCGATGGTGCGCTGTTCGATTAAGCCGTGCCGAGTGAGGTTGCGAACGTCGCCTTCCATCTGCGCACGATTGCCCTGGTATCCGAAGCGCGTAAGATCATCAGCCGGCACCACGCGAAACTTCCCAATGTCGGTGAGCGTTCGCACTTCGGACGCACGCAGAAGGTATTCGCGGTCTCGACCGCGATAGATCATTCTTGAACGGTCACCGCCGCGGTTGGCGCGGCCGGAATCCGATCTGATGTCTCGCTCCGCTTGACTGTGCTCCTGATCTCTTTGTGAACTTCGACTAGCCTTCTCTACCAACTCCGGGCCGGATTCCCCGGTCCCACTGATTTGGAAATGCGAAGTCGGAAATGCCATAAGGACGTTCCATGGAGAGATTCCTTTCAGCTCACCTAGGCGACGAGACGCGGATAGACTTCGAGCGATATGCGGAGAAAAAAGTCCGGGACTGTGAACTGCGGTACATCGTCTTGCTCGTACGCGAGGCGAGATTCAGACCTGCGGGGATGCTGTCTGGTCCTGCTCCTCGGGATAAAGAAATACCTCTTCGACCTTTTTTCCAAAACTGCGAGCGATCTTGAAGGCGAGCGGCAGACTCGGATCGTACTTGCTGGTTTCGATGGCATTGATTGTGCCGCGAGCGACTCCCACCCGGGCGGCAAGCTCCGCTTGCGACCATTCCTTTTCCGCTCGCAATACGCGTAGCCGGGTCTTCATCGGTACCGCCACGAGTAAAGAATTAATCCGATGCTCCACAGAATGACCATGAGGACGGGAATGCCGAGCCAGGGTACGGGATGGAAACCGAAGCTCTGGAGGAAACCAACAGCAGCAGAAAAAATCAGCGTTCCTATGAACGCGAATGTCAGAGCACGGTAGTTGATCTGCCGTTCGTGCTCGTCGTTTGAACGAAGAAAACGCAACAAGAAAAGGATCGCCGCAGTTGCTCCTGCGACGGCCATAACTAGTAAGGGTGTGCGGAAAGACAGAATTCTGTCAGCGAGGCTGACGGCGACGACGGAGAGAAGCGCCGCGAGATAAAAGAATGAGAGCGTAGTTCTGCGGCGGTCGGCTAGCTCATCTCGAAAGGGCTGATGGGGCACGGTGACCTCCCCGAAAATACCGTTAATTGTATGCTACAGCGATCTAAGTGTCAAGTATAAGATACTAATTGTAACTCATAAGGTTTCGGGGACCGCTCAAAAAGACAAGTCACGCGGGAGAAAGCGCGGTCCCCTGACCGCATCGGGTCGAACTAGGAAAGGGGGTGGCGTGGGGTTGCGCACGGGCATCGTTACGCGGCCAGGGCGTCCGAGGCAGCGCGGGATTGAGCCACTTTGTTCCTGAGCTTTGGTTTGCGCAGGCGGCTTCTAGGTTTGGGAGTGGTGTCCTTCAAGGCTCGTTTGAGGACCACGTTTTCTTTTTCCTGTTTTTTCGGCTTCAAGAATTGGACGAGAGGCGGTTCACCCATTTTCTTCCGTTGGTCCTCGAGGAAGCGCACGAGCTTGTAAATCTCCTCGTTATCGAGGGGATCGTCGGAGAGCCAGCGATTGAATTCCTCTTCGAAGAAAGAGGCGTTGTCTTCTTCCTCGCCGCTCATCTCGTGCATGAACTGGCCGTTGATCAGCGCGCGACGACGTTCCAGGCCAGCGACGGACTTGTAGTAGACCTCCCTAAACGCCCGGGGTGCCTTCTTCAAGCGCTGCACTCCGCGAACGGCTTCGTCGATCCCGTGATTCACTAGGTACAGCGCTTCGTAGAGATGTGCTTTCTGCATGAGCAAATATCCTTTCTGCGGCGCAATAGCCGCGAGTTGGGAAGTTGATAGGTGCGCCGAGACACACGTCCTCGATGCAGCCGCAAGCCGACGCATTAGGAGAAACGAATTCCGTTGGACAGAATTACGGGTGGGGGATGCGCGACACGCAGAGGTACAGACCGTGGGGCGGAAACGAAACGGTGATTGGTGGGTTGCACCCGTGAGGGGAACGCATTACCTTTTGTGACAGCCATCGTTGCCTCCAAAACAGGTGATGATGGATAGGGGCGCGTTCTGGTGTGCAACCACCGACGCGTCCCGCTTCGATGCTCTACTTCCTCCTGGACTTCTTGTACCTGAGCTTCCGACCGTTCTTGATCTTCGGTAGGAGCTTCCGAACTCGCTCGATATCGCGTTGAGTCCAGAGATGAACCGTGATGCCGCCGGTCGTGACGGTCTTGGGTGCAGGTACTTTCTTCGCGGCTATGTAGCGGCTAAGCGTGGTGGCATCCAAACCTAGTTGCTTGGCAGCCTCGCGTGTGGAGAAGGTAGACATCTGCTACAGTGTAGCAGATAGTGTGGAAGAAGTCAAGTCAAGATTGCGGCGCATAGTATAGCCATACAAAGTAACCTAGGGAGAGTATCCATGAGGTTACCCAGTACAATCGTCACCTTTTCGAACGATTCTCAGCTAGAAAGCTCGGTCTTGGTCTGAGATTTGTCGGCCAAAAAAGACCTGTGTAAGAATTCTGTGGGCACACGGTATGAGCATCAACTCAGATCGCAGCGCCGGCCGCGCAGCCGATGCAAGCCTGTTCGCCCAAGCTGTAGAAACATCGACGGCTGCCCGGAACACTGCCTCCCTTTGTGCCGCGACGCGCTGCCGCCATTGTGCGAACGCGGTAACGTGGCTGAAAACCAGGGCGCCGACTGCTGCAGAGCCCAGCAACGCAACCGAAACTGCGAGGTCCCAAATTGGCGCGATACCTGGTTCGTGGGATTCCAAATAAACTTTCCCGTCCTGTCTATGTAGCCGATCCTCTCCTCCGTACCGTGCCCGATCCTCACCTGTGCGACTCCCGCTTGGAAATTGTAGGCTTCGTCGAATTGAGGCCTGATTGCGAATTTGCCCGTCTTATCTATAAAGCCCCATTTACCTTCGACATTTCCGGTATATCCGACGCACTTCCCGACACACGCACCGGCTAATCCTTCCACGAAGGGATTCGCTGCCCCAAACTGCGGCGGAATTACAACATTACCTTGCTTGTCCACGAAGCCCCATTTTCTGGAGCCGTCGTCCTCGTACCCGCAGTCGCCCAGGCAAACTGCCGCGAGGCCCTCACTGAAGCTTTCAGCCCTATCATATTGCGGGTTCACTGCGAAATGGCCATTTCCTTCGACAAATCCGTATTTTGAACCGTCGGCTTTGGTTCTTCGGAATGGATTGCAATCCCCGAGGCAGACAAGCGCCAAGCCGTCCGAGAAGTCGTTTGCTGAATTGAACTGGGGCGGAACCACTACCTTGCCGCTACGGTCGATATAACCGTGCTTATCGCCGACTATGATTGTAAGCGGCCCGGTGTAAGCACTCTGGCCACTGTGAGAATCGGAGTCTGGATTTTCACTAGGGCCTTTGCACGCGTGGCCAAGGAAGATCGCAGAAGAAATCAAGAAGCAGAAGGCGACTAGTTCTGCTGACTTGCGACGCATCAATACCTCCTCGGAGCTGTCTCATGAATACTGGCGAGTCCGCCGACCGGTGGTCTTAGGTAACCGCGCGGATTCTACCATGCACGCGACAGCGCGCACGTAACGCTGTATCAGTCGGGCAGCAAATTCGCGTGACAAAAAGAATGCCTCTCCGTTGGAACCTCTTCGCGGAAAACCCTTCGTTGACAGCCGTCGTTGCCGTTAAACAGGGAAGGGTGGTTAGGGCCGCGTCGGTGTTGACGCACTGGCGCGCTCCGCTTCGATGTTCTCTACTTCCTCCCGGGCTTCTTGTTCCGGAGCTTCTCTACCATCCTTGACCTTCGGCAATAGCTTGGGTACACGCAAAGAGCTCGTCGGTAGAGCGCCTGAAAAAAACTGCTCGACGCGGTAAACGGCCTGCGTGAAAACGCATTAATAAAGAACAGTGTGATCGCCGAGTCGTGATGATTGATCAGGGGAATTCGGCATCTTGCGTGTTGAGATCACAATCCAAGGAAGCAGCGGTGTATAATCACTTCATGGCTAAGGATGTGATCCACATTTCAGAGACGGAAGCGGCGAGTGACTTTGCTGCGCTGATGGCACGCGTGCGCGCGGGCGCGAAGGTCATCATCGAGAATGGCGCGCGGCCCGTGGCGGTCCTTCATGCCGCGGAGCCAGTGCGTCGCACGATCTCCGAATGCATCGCGTTAGCCAAAGCGCACGAAGAAGAAACCGGTAAGGCCCCGGTCCTCGATCCAGACTTCGCGGAAGACGTTGAAGAGATTCTCAGCCACCGTAAGCCGTGGAACCCGCCAGCGTGGGAATAATCCTCGACTCAAGCATCATTATCGCCGCCGAACGCAGAGGCCGTACCGTTCGGGAAATCCTAGAACAAGTGCAGACGGTTCAGGGCGAGATCGAAATCGGCGTGTCGGTCGTGACCATCGCCGAGCTGGTGCATGGTGCCTATCGCACGAAAACCCAAGCGCAGCAACAGCGACGATTGGAGTTCATCGAACGACTTTCGAGCGACGTGCCTGTGCATCCGGTGACGCTCGCCATCGCGCGGCTAGCGGGGCGCATCGAGGGCCAACAGGAAGCGATAGGCGTCCAGTTCGCGTTCGAGGACCTGCTGATTGGCACGACAGCCTTGCATCTCGGCTACGAAGTCGCGACGCTGAACCTTCGCGATTTCAAGAGAATCCCCGGCCTCTCTGTGATCCAAATCTGAACGACTGACCGCCAACGAAATTTCCCTTCGCTCTCGCCACCGTTAAAGGGTTTCGCTCGTGCATCCCTTGTATAAATGTTTGTATAGATGTGCGGAAAAAGTCCGATCAAGCGCGCATACAAGAAAACGATCCTCCCTGACTGTGAATCGGCTGTTTAGCCAGACGTACGATTTTCCTAGGGCGGCCAAGCTTCGAAGGTTGGACGTGCGTTCCTTTCCGGTTCCTCGTGGGCTGTTTCGTAGCGGTCGGACACCTTGTCCCGGCCTGCGTCTGCAAGAAGTTTAATTTCTGATATCAGGAAGTTTGGTCTAGAATCGCTGTTCCTGGATTACAGGTTTGACATCATTGCAGTCCGGCTAACGACTGGAGGGCAAGCCGGAACGTATTATGAAATAAGACGTTAGGGACAGTTTTGGCTTGCCGCGATTTGAAGGTCGGCGGGGCCTCGACGGGGGTTAACAATGGTTCATGAA
>Ga0073928_10009442_pt1 | contig 11888 bp, 6 predicted proteins | sample PaiPotPPA55metaG_FD_76969 | JGI IMG/M metagenome (GOLD analysis project Ga0073928, IMG submission 76969) | Iron sulfur acid spring bacterial and archeal communities from Banff, Canada, to study Microbial Dark Matter (Phase II) - Paint Pots PPA... ...
CCCTGCGCAGCGCGGAGTCGATGATTGCTGGGCAGCACTACGATGACGCAGCAGCGACGGTGGCGGACTTTCGTCTCTTTGCCGACGAAGAACCTCGCATCGCAGCGATCATCGACACCGCATACAAGTACCACTTCGATCGCGGAAAACAGAATGCTGCAAACCAGAAGTGGCATGACTCGGTCGAGGAGTATCACAAGGCGGCAGAACTCAAGCCCACCTCGGAATCGGCGGCCGCGCTCAAGCAGGCACAGGCCGAATTTCTGTCCTCCACCAACCGCACGGCCGCGGAGGCCGCCCTCGAGCAGAGCGCTGCGTTTGAGCAGGACAAGCGCTACCTTGAAGCCTACGAAGTTCTGGCCGATCTGCCAGAATCACAGCGCGCATTGGTGAAGGACCAGATGCAGGCGCTCGAAGCGAACTACGTGAAGAGTGCGTCGGACGAAGCCAAGAGATTGAAGGATGCACACGTTCCGATTCAAGGTCGAGCCGACGAGATTGGCGTACAAAAGGCATATAACTACCTGCAGCGGGCCTGCGCGCTGCGATCGGACGATCAGGATCTCAAGCTTCGACTCGATCTGATCTCCCAGACTCTCAGCGACTACTATGTCGCGCAAGCCAAGAAATACCTCGATAAGCCGCTGGGATCCGGAGTCGGCGTCGCTTGGCTCTATCTGAACGAAGCCCAGCAGTATAAATCGAACCGGGACGATGTCCGCGACGAGCGCACCAAGTACTCGGCCATTCACAGCGTCCGCTCGACGCTCTCGATAAAAGTAGTTTTCCGCGACCAGACATCCCGGCGAGATAGTGCGGGATTCGCGGACCAACTCTCCGATGCGATCGCGACCGGTCTGGAAACAACTGATCTGCCGGTAAGAATCATCCGGGCCGCGGATGCGACTCCCGTGGACCCTAACTTTCAGTTGATTGGTGACGTCCTCGAACACCGGCCGATTGCGAAACCCACCATAGAATCGCTGGACTCCGAATACCGCGCTGCCGAGAGAGAAGTACCCAACGAAGATTGGAATAAGGCAAATCGCGAGTACGAAGCCGCAACCCTGGATTTGCAGAAACAGCAAAAGCTGTTGGAAGGAACGCAGGCGAAAGGCAAAAAGAAAGAGATTGCGGCGGTGAATACGGCCGTGGAGGATGCGCAGAAGAAAGTTGAGGAGGCGCACCGCAAGCTCGATTCGATCCCTAGAACAACTCTGAATGACGTGGTCAAGCCCTACAGCTACACCCGGCGGATCATCGACATGAGCGCCGTCGTCGAACTTGGATTCCGTATCGTCGACTCCAACGGCAACTCCATCGCATCCAATCCCTCGGTCAAGAATTCAACGCAGAAGCAGTACATCGTCCTGGAGAATGTAAAACCGGAGGACACCAAGAACGTGAAACAAATGGGCGCGCCGCCGGATGAAGCTCAATTCCTTGGTGACGTCGAGATCACAGTGCGCAATGCGCTGATTAAAGACGTGCGCGAGAAGGTCGAGTCACTCCCCGGCAAGATCCTGGCTCAAGCCCGCAAGCACAGCATGGACGGCGATACGGATGGCACTGCCGAAGCTTATATTCTGTATCTGAACTCTACTCCGGATACGCAGACGGCTGAGCGCGAGGAAGCCAAGAAGTTCCTGCGCGAGCAATTCAACATGGTTTGGCCGGGTAGCTCGGTTTAAGTCAGGCGAGATGGTCGGACAAGATTGCCTTCTATTGGCCGAGCTAGTTTGGACAGAGTAGACTTGTTGGCGTTCTGAAACATTTGCAATTCGTCATTCTAAGTGCCGTGGAGAAGGTATTCCCCCTCGCCTTCTCGCTAAGCTGAAAACAAAGTCTCGTGACTGCTCCAAATATGAAACGCATCGGTAAGTACGAAGTGATCGATCTTCTCGGTCGCGGGGGGATGGGTCTGGTTTATCGCGCGTTTGACCGCCAACTGAATCGCGAGGTCGCGATCAAGACCGTCACCGAGGGCTTCACCGGCGACCAGGAAATGCTGCAGCGCTTCTACCGCGAGGCGGCCAAGACCGGGGCCCTCAAACATCAAAACATCGTCATCGTTTACGACTTAGGCGAGCAGGATGGGTTCCCCTATATCGTGATGGAGTATTTGTCCGGCGATCCGCTCGACCGGCTCATCCAGTCGGGCCAATCGCAGCCACTCGCGTTCAAGCTCAAGATCGTCGAGCAAGTTTGCTATGCGCTGGGGTACGCGCATCGCAATGACGTGATTCACCGCGACGTGAAGCCCGCCAACGTGATCGTGCAGCCCGACGGCATCGTAAAGCTGCTGGATTTCGGAATCGCACGGCAGGAGAAGACCGACGGGCACCTGACACGCACCGGGCACGTAATCGGCACCGTTCAATACATGGCACCTGAGCGCCTGAAGAACGAATCCTTCGACGGCCGTTCCGACATCTTCTCGGTTGGGGTGTTGATGTTCCAGCTGCTCACCGGGCAGCTTCCATTCAACGGCGACTACAACATTGTGCAGAAGATTTTGTCGGAGAAGCATCCTCCGTTGCGCCAGTTTCTCCACGAGTATCCGCCGGCTCTGGATGGAATTCTGGATCGGGCCCTGGCCAAGAATCCAAACGATCGCTATTCCACTGCCGACGAAATGGCCGCCGAGCTTTCCTCCGTAGCCCATGAGGTAAAGAGAGAGCAAGTTGCGGAATGGATCGAGCGGGCCGAGCGATTGGTGCAGGAAGAGCAATTCACAACCGCGCGCGAAATTCTGCTGCAGTTATTGAAAGTGGACAGCCAGCACACCCGGGCGCGTCAGTTGATCACACAGGTTCAACAGAACCTGACTCTGCGACAGCGCGCCGAGCAAGTACTGCAGTTGCGCCGGCAAGCCGCGGAAGCGGCCAGCGACAAGCGCTATGACGAGGCGATCGGCGACTTGCAAGAGGCCTGCGGCCTCGATCCCGCGAATTCAGAACTGTTGGAACTTCTGGAGACCGTGCGGCAGAAAAAACGGCGCAGGGAGCTGGTGGAAGGATACTTGCGCCAGGCGGACAGCGCTCGTGATCGGGGCGATCTGGGAGGAGCCGAGGCCGTCATCGCCAAGGCGCTTGAAGTGGATCGCGAAGATTCCCGGGTTCGCGCTGCGCATGTTTCTTTGGCGCGTCTGATCGAAGAGGCGGCCCGTCAGGCGAAGGCAAAACAACTTCTTGAAGATGCCCGGAGGGAGATTGGCGCGCGACACTTCACCGCTGCCATGGAAGCGCTCGCCGAGGTCGAACGCGTCGATCCATCGAATCCCGAACTGATCACCTTGCAGGCCGCGGCCAAATCCGGTCGCGAGCAGGAACAGCGGCGCCGAATTCTGGAACAGCTTCAGAATGAGGTTTCGCTCGCCTCTTCCCTCGAAGAGCTCACGCGGGCCGCCCAACTGGTGGACCAAGCACTGGAACGCATGCCCACCGAGCCCATGCTGATGAGGTTCAAAGGGAATCTGGCCCGCAAACTGCGGGAAGCGGAGATACGACGCCGCGTCGATGAAGTGGTGCTACGCTGCCGTATTTTGATGGAGACAGCGCCTGAGAAAGCTGTGCAGCTGGTGCGCGACGAGCTGCAGCAAACTCCGGGAAACGAGCGCCTGCAGGCGCTGCAATCCAGCATTGCCGGTCAAATATCGGAGCGCAGTCTGGAACAGTCGCGGGCTGCCTATCTGACACGCGCGCACGAAGCGCTGAGCAGCGGGAGGCATCTCGAAGCCCTGCGCCTTCTGGAGTCGTGCCAGAAAGAGGGCATCTTTTCCCCCGAAATCGCCGAGTTGATGGAGTTCGCGCGACAGGAGGCCGATCAGCATCTCAAGACCAACCAGCTCCGGGGACTCCTCAGGCAGGCCCAGGAACTGATGACGCAGGGATCGTATCGTGCGGTCGTCGAACTGCTCACGCCCGTCCAGGAAGATCCCTCGGCGGCTTCCCTTCTCTTTCTGCTGGAGGATGCGCGCAACCGTCTGCAATCGCAGCAACGCGAGACCGAGGCCTCGATGCAAACGGTCGAGGCTCTCACTCGCCAGCAATACTACGCGGAGGCGATTAAATTCCTTGAATCCCAGACACCTTCGGTTCTGGAATCGGAGCAGGCCCGGACGGCGCTACAGCAGTTGCGTACCGCAAACGACCGTGAGTTGGCCGCCCTTCAGGCGGTTGGAAAAGCCTATGCCGCACTGGATCGGTTCGAGGCCGACGCTGGAGGCTTACAGAATTCCGCAGCGGACTCGGAATCGTCGCTGCTGACTCGAATCGTCCCGATTTTCACCTCACGGCGCAAGTCGGTTGCCGATCGCCAGCTATCCGCGGCCATCGAGGAAGCACGAGCAGCGATGGAGGCAGGAGATCGAAAGCAGGCGGCCTTAACCTTGAAAGCTGCGAAAGGCATTGCCGAATATGCCAGCAGCAACTTGCAGAACGAGTGGCAGACTCTCCTCAAGAAGGCAGAGAAAGGCAAAATGTTTGGTCGACTGGGCTGAGTGCCGCCCGCACAACGCAAAGCGTTATCCGAAGAGTCCCAAGATTTAGGCCTCCCAACCCGTCCTGAGCCATATTGATCCGTGCCTTCCCTTCGATGTGTTGGTCCGCACATGGTGCGCTGGAAAACGGTTTTTCAAACCCAAAATTCATTCCTCTTCCTTATTTACCGCGGGCCTTGAGGTGCGGTAGGATTTAGCGCTCGCAGTCCTCACGATGAGTTTTCTGATACAAGCCGCCGGCAGCACCGACATCGGTCTGGTGCGCAAGAACAACGAGGACAATTTCGGATATGACTTGCGGCACGGGATTTTCGTGGTGTGCGACGGAATGGGCGGACAGCAAGCCGGAGAGCTGGCGAGCAAGATCGCGGTGGACACGGTTCTCGACTATTTTGGCCAAGATCATAGCACTGCGCCGGTTGGCGGGGCCGGGTTCGAGGGAGTTTCCCAACGCGCAGTGAGCTTGGCCACCGCGATTCAAATGGCAAATCAGGCGATCCATGAATCGGGAGCCAGAGATATCAACCACGCGGGCATGGGTTCTACCATTGTCGCAGCCGCTGTGGATGGCAATCTGTTTTCCATTGCCAACGTTGGCGACAGCCGCATCTATCTGATCCGCAAGAATGAAATCGTGCAACTGACCAACGATCACTCGCTGGTGATGGAGCAAGTCAGACGCGGGCTGATGACGCTCGAAGAGGCCGAACAATCCAACATGCAGAACGTGATCGTGCGTGCCCTGGGCACCGAAGACAGCGTGGAGCCGGACCTGGCCGACCATGAATTCAATTCCGAGGATGTGCTGCTGCTTTGCAGCGACGGCATGTCGCGCTACGTTAAAGGTGAGAAGATGGCCGAAGCCGTGAACCAGGAATCGCTCGAGAAAGCTTGCGCCGATCTAATTGAGGCGGCAAAAAGCGGAGGAAGCGACGACAACATCACCTGCCTGCTAGTGCGTGCGCTGCATCCTTCCTGGAAGGATCGTATCTTTGGGCGGCTCTCAGGACAGCCCGGCCAGAAGAGTTCGACCTAATTAGGCCTGCAGTTGGGTGGCAACTGAGTGCCGTCCCAACTGCGGCTGGACGATTGGTTAGTGCTTGTCTTGATCGCCACGGGGTTTCTCCTGATCGCCATCTGGATGACTGTGACGCCAATTCCAGTATTGATCCTGCTGGTTGTTGTTCAACTTGTTGTATTCACGAAACTCCTGCTGATTTTGCCCCGCGTACTGGCGGTAGGAGCGATCTTCGTTCTCATTCCAGTCGTGGTAGTCCTTGTGGGTGCGATCGTAGACCCGGGTTTGGTTTCTGCCGTTGCGTTGGGTATCTTCCTGGCGTTTGTCTTCTTGACGTCGGTCGTCTTGAGCGGCCGCCCGGGTCGTGACTGCTGCGGGTGCGAGAAGTGCGGCGGTCAGGGCAATAAAACTCAGGTGTCGGAATTCGGCTTTCATCTTGTGGTCCTCCTCAGACTAAGAAATCCAACCCTGATCCTAGCGGTTGGCTGGGAGGCGATCTGAGCAGGATTGACCACATCAAGAAGGCTGTTTTTCCGGCATGATAAACGAGGGGGAGGGAACTAAATTTGACAACTGGCGTAAACAGGCGTCAATTACACGTTTTGACCTGACTGCCGTAAGAATCAGCCCTTCCTAGCAGAATCGACAAGGGTCCACAGTGAGACTATTGCGGCGGTGGCTGCCACAACCCACGCGACGGCAGACCATGAAATGTCCCAACGCGAACCAGTTGGGGAGGCAATCTTCACAAGAGAGAAAGGCCACAAGGAAGCGGGCCAGGCTAGACAGTGCAATAGTCGCCCACGTTCGCCATCCCGTCTGCAGGCGTGACCGTCGCAGCTAGAACATCTCTGTCCGCCGACTAGAAACCGAAAGCTTACCGACCCGCCACCTGAGCAACACACTTCATGCCCTGGAGGTCGGAAAATGGATTGGCGCTACCCGAGACCTGTAACTGATAGTCATACGACTTGACCTTTCCGTTCGACAGCATCACAGGTTTGCCGTTGTTTTCGATCACCCACTCCAAATTGTTGGAGGCCATGTGACGGGCGCGTGCCACGAACCGGAACACCGCCCAAGGTCCGGTCGCAGAGTCGAGGGTGTCTCCATTCTTCGTTGCAACTTCGATATTTTCCGGGGCGCCTGTCCAGACGAATGTTTTCTGGGCGCCTTCTCCCGCCAGCTTTTCGTTTCCGATCTTCACCTCGACGCCTTCGAGGTTGCTGGGCAGCTGTTTCAGGGTGTACGAGAAATGCGGGGGTTGCGATCCGGACGGATAAAGCGTATCGCTCAAAGCCGCTACACGATTCAAGAAGAACAGGAATGACGGCAAGGGCTTCACGGTAGCGGAGGGGTTCGCCACATATCTGTTTCCCACCTTGAGCACGAACGGCTTGACATCATCATTCAGCTTCTTCCAGGCATCGCCGGTCGGCCCGAACACCGCGTATAGCTGATCCACGGCGGCATCCTGCAGGGAATTCGGATCAAACGGATATTTGCTGGCAACTCCTGCGAACGCGGAACAGTAGCCCTTGCCCGATCCGTTGGCGATATCGATCGGCCCGCGTTTCAGCAGAGCTTCCACGTTCTTGATGGGCTCTTGCAGCAATCGCCGCACCTGATCCTGATTCCCAAACTGTGGGTCAACGGGCACCGACGTGATCACCTTAGTCACCGATTGGGATGCGGCATCGGCTGAGGTCGCGGCTTGCGAAAGCTGAGCCGGGTCTGGCGCACCGGGGTTCTGTGCCAGGGCATGAATGTCGGCCTGAAGTTTGCCCAGGGCCTCGACATATTCCTTGTTGGCCGGAACGATGTAGTGATCCGGAGCCTTGTCCGCCGGCCCGGGAGGTTCGACGGTCTGCACGGGTGCGAAATGCGTCTTCGCATCCGGCGGCGCGACGTCTGTGTTGTGCGAAATGAAGTACAGCAACTCCAAGAGCGGGGACGTAGGCCCGGTAAGCCTTTCCAGCTTCTTGTCGGCGTCGGTGTTGCTCACATAGCCTGCCACCGATGAAGTTTTCAACACGGTGTTCCACTCGTTTACGAAATCCTGGTCGTAACGATCCGTCAGTTTTTGCCGGATGAGGTCTGGATCGGCGGCTTTGGCGTCGTCCTTGCCTAACACCCAATCTTCTCCGCCCATGTAGAGAGCAGGGTTTTTGAGATAATCCTGCACCAGTAAAAAGCCGCTCCGCGTGAAGGCTCCTCGTACTTTGTGGCTGCTCAGGATGACGCCTGCGGAATCGCCGTATTGATCGTTAAAGCTGAGATCTTTCTGCGAGGCCTTGGACAACAGCTGCGCGTAGTAGCGATCGATTCCGGCAAACTGCTTCAGATACGCACGCGCTCCCTCGATCATGATCTTGGAGTTGCCGGTTGCGTACGGATTCTCTTTGGCGAGTTCGGTGGCGTAGAAGTCGAACTGCGCGGCTGCCAGATCTTTGCGATCCTTGTCGATGTCGCGGTCAGCGACCCAGTGGCTCATCAAGACCGGGGTCATGAATTCTTTTGTGCTCTTGTCGTGATCCGCAGCCTCGGTGGCGATCAGGTAGGCTTTCAGCTCGTTGTAGCTCTTGTCATAGTTTTCATTCGTCGCGTTGGTCGCAGATTTGCCGGCGAGCGCTTGCAGATTGTCTGTCACTCGTTTTTGCGTTTCGGTAAACAAGAGCTGGCGAAATCGCTGGAAATAAACCCGCTTGGCATCGGGGTAGATCTGGTCGCCCACGTACAAACCCCAGCGCAGGCTGAGAGGAGCTCCATTCTCTTCGTAGTCGGTAAGGTCGACGAGTTCGCTGCGCAAATTGTCCAGTTTTTTCAGGTCGCCGACACCCGACGCCTGATTGTTCGCGGTTTGCACCATCGTCAAGTCGGCGACCGCATCCTGAACTCGAGTCTCGAGCGCGCGGTTTCGGAAAAACGAAACGGCGAAGCCGGCGAGACAGATCACTCCGGCGAGGACGGCGGTTCCCAGCGCGAGACGGCGAAGCAGGTTCACCCGCGAACTGGATCCGCTGGTCGCCAGCGCCACACGGTCCTTCACGAGAACATCGTTGAACAGGCTGGTCAGGAAAACCCATTGCGGCACTCGGCGCGAGCCTCCGCCGCGCGCCGCCGCTACCGGTGCCACCTGGACCTGCGAACCCATGCCCCGAAAAATTTGCGTTGCGCCCGCATCAAATCCCGTTTCGGCCACCTCCACCGGAATGGATGGCGCCGCCACGACGTCGTCCATCACCACGGGCCGTACGCCGGTGAAGTAGAACCCGCGTAGAAAAGGATTCGTGCCCAGGTGGCTGGACGCGCCAGGTCCACCAGAAACTGCACCAGCAGTGTCCGCAGCTTGCGCAGCTCTCTCGGAAACTCGTAAATGCCGGGCAGTTTCTCCCCTTCGTTCTCGCGGGGAAGGAGCAGAATGCGTCTTTCCGCAAGGGAATAGAAGATTTCGTCGAAGGCCTTGGTGAGACGCCGCGTCTCTTCGTCCGCATAAACGCCCGCGCTTAGAGAGCGCAGGGGCAACGTTGTTCCCAGCACCTCGGAGGCTTCATCCTTACCCATCCCCCGCACAAATTCGGTGAAGAACGAGATCCGGTCCAGCTTGGTGAACAAAACGTAGACCGGAAAACTGATGCCCAACAACTGGGAGACTTCCTGCAGCCGTACGGACAACCTTCGTGCCGCTGAGACAGCAGTCTCGCTCGCACCGGGCTGAAGGAAGGTCTCGCAATCGAAGCACACGACGGCCGCGCGCGGGGCTTGCGCCCGCTTGCCGATGGCTGCGGAGAAGCGCGCCGGTTGCAGCAGCCGGACCAGACGTCTCCAGCGATCCGCTTGTCCCATCATCGAGCCCGCGGGATCTACAAAGATCGCCTGGCGGGTGTACCAGATGTTTGCGGTTGAGGTGGGGAGCACTTCGTTGTCGCGATAAACCTGCCCTGCCAGCAGTTCGGGATCGAGCGCAGAATGCAGAAGGACGGTGGTTTTGGTGGAACCGGCATCCCCCAAAACAAATACCAGCGGAAGGCTGCCGAGGTTGGTTCCGCGCCCCAACGTTGAATGCTTCAGCCGGCGGATCGCCTCGCGCACCAGGGCATCCAGATCGTCGGTCCCGCCGGATTGGGAATCGTTTTCTCCGGAGGCCTCCTTCGCCTTCCTCACCTTATACACGTAGAAATATGCGACCGCCGCTCCGATGATTCCGAGCAGAGCGAGCACGCCGCGCAGTATCCACACATCCGAGCCGTGCAAGGGCAGAAACCGGCCGAGAACCCAAACCAGCACCAGATAAACCAGTAGTACCAGAGTGGTCACCCAGTACAACATCCCAAACCCCCTATTTGAGTAGTCCGGCCACCAGCGCGGAGAGAGACGAGGCGCCTGACATCAGCAAAACCTTGAAAGTAACGAACAACACTACCGCCAGGCTTACGGTGATGAGCGCGCTGACTCCCAGGCGGCGGCTCCAGCGATCCGAGTGCACCAGGCGTACGGCATCGGCGGGTATCGCCCCGCGCGGAGACAGCGGCCCGGCCGGCCCCCGCACTCGCCGGATCTTCTCCTGAATCGCCGCCATGATGGAACGCAGGTCTCCGCCCGCAGCGTAGCGGCCTTTGAAACCCAACAGCAAACACAGGTAATAGACTTCGAGCAGGTCGGCCGTCTCCGGGGAATCATTGCGGTTCAAAGTTTTCTGCAGTTCCTGGAAGAAAATTTCGCCGGCCAGCTGATGACCAAACAACTCGGCCTGCAAGGGAAGCCGAGGCCAGTTGGCGAATACCGGATTCCCGGAACTCAGCACGGATTCGTCGAGAAAGGCGACGACGCCGAAGATGACTTGCTTCACATCCTCGGGGCTGCAGCCGCGACTTCGCGCATCCTGCTCGGCAACGCGCAAGGCCTGCCGCATCTGGGCCCGAAAGGCTTCCGCATCCTGCACTGCCTGGCGGTTGTACCGCAGCCGCACCACGGCGGTGAACACTTCCTGAAATCCCAGGGCAAGGTTCCAGCCGCGGCGGTCCATGGCCGGACTCGATCCCCGATAACTGCCGAGCGGTGTAATTTGTGCGGATCCCATGTCAGCTCTCGAGCAAAACGATCAGTTCAATTTCCGGGGACGGCAGTTCTCCGGGAACATATACGCCTACGTTGCGCGTCCGCATGATGTGCTCCCAGCAGGGGCCGCTGCGGGTCACGACAAAGTACTGGCTGTCAACTTTCGCAGAAATCGCGGACGGAGGTACCTGCATATGGTTTAGTGTCAAACCAGGCAGGGCCCGTTTCACCAATTCGGGAACAAATTGCGCGGAGCAAACCTTCACCAGTTGTAAGGTTTTCGAAATTACGTCGGCTTCGCCCACCGGCGAGCGCAGGCCAAGTATCCAGCGGGAGCGTCCCAGACAGCGTTGGTCGCGGATTTCCCCTTCGTAAAAGTAGCGGGCGGCGGGCTTTAGCGGAATCACTACAGCCTGCGACGGAACGATGATCTCAAGGTGACGAAGAATGTGATCCTCAAGGGCGGTGAAGCCCGGCCCGGGATCATAGTGGTTATAGGCCGGAAGCGAGCGCGGACTGCTGTCTAAACTGAAGGTGCACAGTGCGCCCGCGAGACGTGACATTTCGCGAAAAAGTTCCTCAGGGTGCCGGTGCTTTGCCAGCAGAATATGCCGCAACGGAGTCAGGCTGGAGTTAATGGCATGCAGAAACCAGAACTGCGCGACTTGGCGCGCAGACATTCCAGTCTGAAATGTTCCGCCGGTTTGCTGCTGTTCCTCAGTAACGACGGCGCTCTTCTCTTCCAGAATCTCGACCAGGCGCTGCAGCATGGAAGCCAGGCGCTCACTGCAACTCAAATGCAAGCAAGTTGGAACATGGATGGGATCGTAGACGAAGTGACCCGACTGATCCCGCATGACGCGGGCGATGGGGATGGTCAGAAGGCTTTCCTCTGCGATGGGCAATACAACCAACCGGATATTCTTACGCCCCAGTTGTACTGCCTTGGCGTCGAGTCCGGTGTTCTCGTCGTGCACCATTTCAACCGTACTGGTGTAGCGGGCGTTTCCGGAGGGAATCGGATCCAGATCGCAGTTTTGCTGGCCCTGAACCCACCGGGGAACGGCCAGGGCAACCGTCAAGCTATCGGTTGCAGGCAGAAATTGTTCAACGATGTTGCGCGGATCGGGCCGGGGATCACATTCAGGAATGTCAAAGGGAAGGCCATCCTGAAACATCCCGCGTGCGTGCAGAAGACTTACGGTGCCGTTGCGCAAAGCATCGGCGTCGAGCTGGCAGGCGGCGAGTCCGTACGCGTCTCTCCAAAGGCTGGCCGTAGCAAAGTGAACCGCTTCCTCGAAGTAACGGTTC